>Ga0265300_10000041_pt1 | contig 151306 bp, 123 predicted proteins | sample AusTroGonzalo_MG_FD_193482 | JGI IMG/M metagenome (GOLD analysis project Ga0265300, IMG submission 193482) | Bovine rumen microbial communities from tropical cattle in Woodstock, Queensland, Australia - Gonzalo_03 | ecosystem: Host-associated > Mammals > Digestive system > Stomach > Rumen ... | reverse complement strand
ACACATCATTCTTTATCACCATAAGTTCAGTAGCCTCCGGCTCAACAGCATACCGTGGTGAACGTACACGTCCGTTAGCCGGTGCTTATACATCAAGTCCGAATGTATCGTTCTTTGTAACTATCAGTTCACAGGCCTCCGGATCTTACTCATACCGTGGCGAGAGTGCTAACTTAGGTAAGGGGGCATATAGTTCAACACCGAATACATCATTCTTTACAGTCATAAGTTCAGAAGCATCCGGATCATACTCATATCGTGGTGAAAGTTCATTTAACAATGCTGGTGCATATAGCTCAACACCAAATACATCATTCTTTATCACCATAAGTTCAGAAGCCTCCGGATCTTACGCATACCGTGGCGAGAGTGCACATCTATTAGCTGGTGCATATACATCAACACCGAACGTATCCTTCTTTAGTGTAATTAAATCAGAGGCATCCGGTTCAATCTCATACCGTGCTAAGGCTTATTACAAGGGTAAAGGTGCATATAAAACAAAACCGAATACATCATTCTTTATCACCATAAGTTCAAAGGCATCCGGTTCAACAGCATACCGCGGTGAACGTGTACGTCTGTTAGCTGGTGCATATACATCAACACCGAACGTATCCTTCTTTAGTGTAATTAAATCAGAGGCTTCCGGTTCAATCACTTACCGTGGTGAAAGCCATAACAAGGTTATTGGTGCATACAGCTCAACACCAAATACATCATTCTTTATCACCATAAGTTCAGAAGCCTCCGGATCTTACTCATACCGTGGTGAGAGCGTACGTCTGTTAGCTGGTGCCTATACATCAACACCGAATACATCGTTCTTTATTACGATAAAATCAGAAGCTTCCGGATCAACAGTATATCGTGGTGAACGTGTACGTCTATTAGCCGGTGCATATACAACAAGTCCGAATACATCATTCTTTATCACCATAAAATCAGAAGCATCCGGATCGATAGCTTACCGTGGTGAAAGAGTACGTCTATTGGCCGGTGCTTATACATCAACACCGAACGTATCCTTCTTCAGTGTAATTAAATCAGATGCATCCGGTTCAATATGCTATCGTGGTGAAAGCTGTGCAACGGACAAAGGTGCATTTGCTCAATCTCCGGATACGAACTTCTTTGTAACAATTAGGTCTAAAGCATCAGGTTCAACCTGTTACAGAGCAGAAAGCTGTGCAGTTGTTCAATCTATACCGAGTTGTATATACTTTACGACATCATATAATCAAAGTGATGTAGGATGTAGTTATGTTGATACAACACAGAAAGGAACAGGAAGTACAGTCGGTGGATGTAAAGGTTGGATATTAACGACTAATACAACAACACCGAATGCAACAAATACATCGGCTATCAATACTGTTGGCTTTAATACTTCAGAAATGTCCAAAGCTTCGAAACTTGGTTCAGATGTATCTTGTCCGTATGCAACGAGTGTTATATGTAATCCGAGCACAACGTACTTCACAACATCGGTATTTGCTCAAACAGATGTTGCCTATAGAGATAATCAGTGCACAACGTTGACGGCAAAATATGCAAAAGATTGTAATACAACAAATCACTGGGTTAAGAGCAGTACTATCAATACCACATTCTTTACACTGGGTACACCGCAGGTAGCAACGGGTAATGCGAACTGTAAACAAGCAACAGTAACATGTTACAGTCAGTGTGAAGTAACACCGAATTGTACAAAAGACTGTCCGAATATCTTTAGTTATGCTGCACAATACAGCGGTTGTACTGATACAACTGTGAAAGCTGAATACCCGAACGGATGTAATACAACCAACGGTTGGGATGTTGATGCTAATGTAAGTACAACGTATTATAATCGTAAGTCTTCTTCACTAAGTGGTTGTAGCCAAGATTCAAAGACATGTTACGTTGCAACATCCTCAAAATGTAACGAAACAAATACGGCATGGTATACAACATCAAAGACGTCCAGAAAAGGTATTAAGAACAGTAATCCGGCTTGCGGTTCAACAGGATATGAAACAATAACGGCAACATGGGCCAGCGGATGTAATACAACTAACTGCTGGTTCAAGGATGCTGATATTCCGGATAAATACTTTACGAAGAAATCAGATTCTGCTGATTACTATAAGGCTACATCAGGTTCCGGAAACTGCAGTGTAAGTGTAACATGTTACAATACAACAGCATCAAGTAAAGCCGGTGTACTTGCAAGATGTAGCAGTAATACCTCTGATAAGGTTAATACGGCAACAATCTTCAATTGCTCAAGATCAAATACAAGCATCGGTACAGGAACATGTGCTTCTCAGACAAACTACTACTTGTCAGGATGTAATGCTAACTTCTGTCGAAATGCTAATGGTTGGTACACATCTAAACCGAGTACAACATACTTTGTAACAACATCTGTCCTCAGCGATTGCGATACAAGTAACCAAAAGATATGTTATGGTGCGAAAGATTGTGCACAAACTAATGCGACGACTTATCCAGGAAACACAAGTGTTTACACCGGAATCTTTACAACCAACAGTTCATCAATAAGGTTTACAACCACGGCAGCTACCGTAACATGTCATGTTGCAACCGGATGTGTCGCAGACAATAGTCATCCGGATACGGCATACTTTAATACAAGCTTGATGCATGCAAAAGATGATAATGCAACCACAACTTGCAAGAATGAACCATATTCATCTAGTAATATGTGTTGTAAATATGCAACAGGTCCTGTTACAGGATGTACAGTAGCCGGTTGGACTATTGCAGGTAATTATACTGAAACATCTACAACAGATAATACGGTTGTAGACAGAGAAAAGATATGGGTTAAAGCAAGTGCTTCAACAACCGTGGCCAAAACAACTCAAACAGCGTATTATCCGAATACTTGTAATACAACATACAATTGGATTGAAACAGATCCGGGAACAACTTTCTTCTCCTATGTAAAGAAAACCGCATCTGGTTGTAGCACGCACGAAAAGACATGTTATAAAGGTGTAGCTCCAAAATGTGTAGCAAGTGCTATAGATACCAATGTCTTTGTAACATCTGTTAAAACTTTAGAAGGTAGTAATAATACATCATACTTTGGTACACCTAATACATCTAACTGGGCTAACTTTGAAAAGGGAACAGCAACCCTTACGGCAACATATGTTAATAAAAATGTAGCACCTGATTATGGATGTAATACATCTAATGGTTGGCATTCAACAAAGGCTGATGAAGTTCACTTTAACTATGAGAGTAGAACGCTTGATAATGCTGATAACTGTAACCAAGGGGCTGTTACCTGCTATAGAGCATATCAATGTAAGCCGTCCGATTCATCTTCTCAAACAATACCTTCTTGTATATTCTTTGTAACATCAATCAGCGAGGATAATGTATCTTGTAGCTTTGTTGATACAGCTCAAAAGGGAACAGGAAGCACAACCGGTGGATGTAAGGGTTGGGAAACAAACTCAATGACACCGAATTCTACAACTACATCGGCTATCACCACCGTGGGCTTTGCTACCTCAAGATTTTTAGCCCCATCTTATGCTACCCCGTCAGGATCTGGAGTGTCTTGTCCGTATGCAACAAGCACAAAATGTAATCCGAATACATCGTACTTTACGACATCGGTATTTGCTAAAACTGACGTAGCATATAAGAATAATGCTTGTACGACATTAACAGCAAAATATGCAAAAGGATGTAGAACAGCTAATAATTGGGTAAATAGTATTAATACCACATTCTTCACACCGGGTGCATCACAGGAAGTTGATAGCGATCATAACTGTGGTCAAGGAACAATTTCTTGTTATAATAGATGTGATGTAACAGCAAAATGTAATGAAGATTGTCAGAATATCTTCAGTTATACTCCGGTAGATAGCGGCTGTACCACCACTACTATTGAAGCTAAATACCCGAGCGGATGTAATACAACCAACGGTTGGGATGTTGATGCTAATGTAAGTACAACGCATTATGAGCGTAAGTCTTCTTCACTAAGTGGTTGTAGCCAAGATTCAAAGACATGTTACGTTGCAACAGCCGCAAGATGTTACGAATCAAATACGTCATGGTTTACAATAGCAAGCATAGCCAGAAAAGGTATTCATAACTATTCTCCAACTTGCAGCTCAACAGGATATGAGACAATAACAGCAACATGGGCTGACGGATGTAATGCAATGAACTGTTGGTATGCTGATGCTGATATTCCTAATAACTTCTTTACGAAGAAATCGGATTCTGCTAATTACTATAAGGCTACATCAGATTCCGGAAACTGCGGTGTAAGTGTAACATGTTACAATACAACAGCATCAAGTAAAGCCGGTGTAATTGCAAGATGTAGCAGTAGTTCGTCTGATAAGGTTAACACGGCAACAATCTTTAATTGCTCAAGATCAAATACAAGCGTTGGTACAGGAATATGTGCTTCTCAGACAAACTACTACTTATCAGGCTGTGGTGCTGACTTCTGTCGAAATGTTTATGGTTGGTACACATCTAAACCGAGTACAGCATACTTTGTAACAACTTCTATTCTCAGCGATTGCAATGACAAGTATCACAAGACATGTTATGGTGCGAAAGCTTGTGCAGAAGCGAATGCAACAGCTTATCCTGAAAACACAAATAATCATACCGGTATATTTACTACAAACTCATCAACTATCAAGTTTACATCTGCGGCAACCGGTGGTTCTACAACATGTCATGTTGCAACCGGGTGTGTTGCGGACACAACATCAATTGATACGTCATACTTTAGTATAGGCCAGATGAATGCAAAAAGTGGGGTAATCTGTCTCAATATAGGATATTCATCTAGCAATAAATGCTGTCCATATGCAACAGGTCCTGTTAAACAATGTGAGGTGAATGGCTGGACTATTGCAGGTGGAAATGCCCTAGAGCCTGCAGCTGCGACTATGAATGGCAACCTCACTGTAACAGTGGATAATAATACCAGCATTATAAACAGAGAAAATATATGGGAAAAGGCTGTTGCAGCAACATCCGGTGTGGGAACAAGTATAGTGACAGCATATAAACCAGGTAATTGTAAAGTCGACAACGGTTGGACAAGTACTATACCGAATTCGAGCTTCTTCAGCTACGCAGGAAGATTTGCAACAGGCTGCGGTGTCGTCACCCCGGCATCTTGCTACAAAGCTGTGAAAGCAAGATGTAGTGCAAATTCAAGTATCTTTAGTACAGGTACAACTACTGCCTATGGTGCTAACAATACATCATACTTTATCGGTCTGAATACAGCTAACTGGTCAGCATTTGAAAGTAATAGAACAACACTTACAGCGAGATATGCTACCGGATGTAACACATCATACTATTGGGAGAATCCAAAGAGCGATACAGAGCACTTTAAATATACTCAAAGCACTATTGATACTACCGAGAACTGTTACCAAGGGGGATTTACATGTTATAAAGCAACCGGATGTAACCCAGAACAAACTTTACATCCTTGTATCTTCTTTACAACATCAACCAGTAAGGCCGGTATTACATGCGGTTTTGCCGATACAACGCAGAGAAGAACAGCTCAAACAGGTGTGGTAGACGGATGTAAAGGCTATGCATCTAGTTCTTCGGATGCAAGTAGTACAGCAACATGGTTTATTAACACTGTTGCATTCAATACATCATTAATGAATGGTAAGGCTTTCTCTGGAACAAGTATAACTTGTACATATGCAACAAGCCCGAAATGTAATGTAGATTCTCCTGCCTTTAATACAAGTATATTTGCTGTAACATATGCCGTAAATGACGGAACATATAATGGCAGTAGTGATACTTGTTCGCAAACATTAACTGCAGTATATGCAACAGGATGTAAGACAGCCTCTTGCTGGTATCCGGCTACAAGTATTAACACCAGCTTCTTTACTTTGTATACGGGTAGTTCAACTTATTATCAGACGATAAGCAAAGCAGATAACTGTGGTAAATCTGCAAAAACTTGTTATAATGTTGGTGGCGGTGCTGTAGCTCCGAAAACTGGCTGTGGTATTCCATCTTCACCGAATAGTTACATCTTTAACTATGACTCTGTCAGCGCTGTTGAGGGGTTAGGTTCAGGCTGTACCGGTACGTCAACATATGCTTATGTTCCAAGCAGCTGTCAAAATGAAAACGGTTGGTATACAGAAGAAGAGAAAACTCAGAAGCCTATTAAAGACTACTTCTCTTCGGTTACTAATAGCAAAACTTCAGATGCATGTAATGGTATTACCAAAACTTGCTACGTATTTACAGCGGCTAATATCTATAACCAATATGTCTTTAATGTTTCAACATCTGTATTTAAGGCCAGAGATGTCGGTTTAAGCCAGACATGTTCGGGTTGTGATGCAAATACATTGACGAAGGATGTAACCGGTATGAAGATTAACACATCTACCAATGGCGGATGTAACAGTACATATTATTGGTATCCATCAACCTCTATAAATACACAATACTTTAATACTTCATATGCAAGTGCAACCGTCAATGGTAGTACAGTGGGCTGTTATAAGCATAAATCAGCGAAATGTCCGTCAACTGCAATTCCGGATACGAATATATTTAACACATCATCGATAGATAAATGGGGTGGTTCGAGTGCCGATGCTACAACTAAATTGACAAACTACTACCCGACCGGATGTAAAGAGCAAAATAACTATACATTAGCGTCTTATGCAGCAATGTATACCTCATTCTTCAGCTATGGAACTTCAACACGAAGCAACACATGCGGTGCAGATGTAACTTGCTTTGAGGTAACAGGAATAAAAAGCGACAAACAAGCACCGTCTTGCTTGTTCCATACAACATCATTGAATGTTGGTACATACTTTATCAGCCTGGTATCTTCTTCATCAAGTACAAATTATAATATCGGATCTTCTTTTGCCACCTATTCTGATAAAGGATGTAAGACCTATCCGTCAACGTCAAATTATAATGACATAGCAAATATCAATGTGATGCTGTTTAACACAAGTCTCTACGCTGCACAAGATGCAGGCGGCACTACATATCAATGTGTATATGCAACAGAGCCGAAGTGTACATCACCGAATACATCATATTATAACACAATCAGTTATTCAGCCTATAAGAGTGATTGTAATAGTACTAGATATGTAGCAAATACGACAATCAAGGATGCATACTGTGACTGGACGGCGGAAGGCTGCTCAACAACGTACTTTAACAAGAGCAGTTGCTCTGATTCAATAAAACTTTGTAACCTCGGTGGTCAGACAGCCTACCATACAATTTGTTCAAAGAGCAATGTTAGTGTGAAAGCTGCTTATAATATGGTTAACACCAGTAACTCAAGCAATTGGCAGTATTATTGCAGTTGGAGCAACCTCAGACAATGTTGTGGTAAAGATGCTTATGAAGTTGTAACATGTAATACAAGCAAGGGTGCACAAGATACGCCTTGGTGGAATAAGTCTATTACAACAAGCAATTATACATCATATTTTGCAACATCCTCGACAAATAATCCTAACAAGAACCTCTTTGTTAAGAAGTTAGACGGTACAAATTCCCCGACATTTGGTTCGGTCTTCAGAGAAAAGAATATGACAACGTATAATTCAGGCTTCTCTACTTGCGGCAGTACGAATTGTATTATCCAGGCGTGGTGTAATACAGACAACAGTTGGCACACAAATCATGATAATATGACTTATTACCTGACCGCAACAAGTAAACGTAAATATGCCTTTACCGGTGATACATATAATTCATTAGGTGCAACGATAACCTGCTACAAACAAGTTACAACAGCTGATTGCTCTTTGATTGACAGCAACTACGCCGCATCTTGTGATAGCGGATTTGTACCAGGTGACGGTGCAGAAGTGACTATTGCCGGTACAAATGGTATGAAGTGTATAGATAAAACGAAGTGTGTTGCCCAGTGTCCTAATGACTACTACTACTACAATGATCCTTTGAGACAACAAGATTTTTCGACATACGAATATTATAGTGACGAGGATGGGGAGGCAAAGGATCCGGTATTTTATGCCGGTACAAGTTATAACATCTATACGAACTCTAGTGGGTGGAGTAATTATTGCCACGAACATTGTAGTAACGGTAAATGTTATAAGGTTGGCAATACATCATATTGGTTTAATGCTACGGAAGCAGAGTGTCAAAGTAATGGACTTAACCCCGCCGGTTGTTATCTTCCATCTTGTAAAGAGTATACATATCCGGACCCGAAAGGTTCTTACGACTCAGACTTTCAGGTTACTAGGTATGCGACAAGTAATGCTAGTAGCTCTGAATTTTACGCGCGTGTAGGAAATACAAACAGCTCTGTCAGCCCGTACGACAATGTTGTCCCATATACTGGTTGGTGCTATGTATCAACTTTGCCGACACACCTTGTGGTTAAATATACGCCGGCGTCACGTTCACAAAATTGGAACAAATGGTGTATAACAAGCTTCAACAGTATTCACTTATATAGGGGTACAGAAGAAGTAACAAATCAATTTAAAGTATTGGTTGGAGGTCAAGGTTATTACAGACCAAGCTGCAGTACTATGATGCGAGTAGCGAAACACTACGGCAGTGATAATATGGATCTTAATTGGTCGAATCCGATAGGTGTAGCAGACGAAAGTGATGGCCCTACCATAGGTGGTTATGAAACAAAATATTGTAACAGTTCATTAACATTGTCAACTTTCCCAACTGAATTGGAAGGAATGGTTGATGGACAGCTTGATACAGAAGACCTGTGTATTCCTACACCAAGCTATTCCGGCTATCAGATGTTTGAGACTTCAGAAGGTCATCTCTATTATGAAACATGGAAGGTGCCAGTCAACAATTATGACCGTTATATTTATACAATTGGTCTACAGAATGCAAATGAGTATCCCGGCGGTCGATTATATGTTCGACCAAATAGTGAGACTAATAGCTCAATTTATAGACTTGATGATATAAAAGCCTATATGTGGCCAGAACAGTAATAACTGTTTATTATCAGAATGTTAGGTGAATTCCTGCGAGTAATAATTGCAGTAAGGACGATTTTTTAGGGGGAATATGCGTCAAAAAGCAGAAATATTAAAGATTATGGCGGTTTTTGAAAAGGAAAACCCCAACCCTAAGTGCGAACTCAACTTTTGTAATGCTTATACGTTGCTGGTGGCGGTGGTGCTTTCTGCACAGGCAACGGATAAAGGGGTTAATCGTGCGACGGAGAAGCTTTTTAAGATTGTCGATACACCTCAGAAAATGATTGATTTGGGTGAGGAAAAACTAAAATCATACATCCGGACTATCGGGCTGTTTAATAATAAGGCGAAAAATATTATTGCGATGAGCCGGGAACTTGTGGAAAAATTTGACGGCGAAGTGCCGGAAAATCGCGAGGAACTGGAAAGTTTGCCCGGAGTGGGGCGGAAAACGGCTAATGTGGTCTTAAACGTGTGGTATAATAAACCAACGCTGGCGGTGGATACACATGTGATGCGCTTGGCACACAGGCTCGATTTTTCAAAGGGAAAAACGCCGCTCGCCGTGGAAATGGATTTATTAAAGGTATTGCCCGAAAAATATGTAATCAATACCAATCATTGGTTGGTGCTGTTTGGGAGATATGTGTGTAAGGCGCAGAAACCATTGTGTGATAAGTGCCCGATAGCCTCATTTTGCTACAGTAAAGATAAAAACGTGTAAAAAATATAGACTTATTAAATTTTTTAATTAAAATGCGTATTATTGTAGCGCAGAGGAAAGATGAGAGATTTTAGCGAAAATAACGTATTTTTAAGATATACGGCGCAGATTGCAGCATGGGTGTTATGTTTGGCGGCAATCGCCTTTGGAATTTGGACTATTTATTTTACGGAAACAGGAAACGGCGATAATGTAGAACATCTGCATTGTACGTGGCTGGTTGCTCAAGGGAAAATCCCTTATAAAGACTTTTTTCAACACCATAACCCGTTGATGTGGTATATCTTTGCGCCAATTATCGGGCGATATACCAAAGCTATAGAATTGCTTGATTTTGGCCATGCTGTAGGAATTACAACCGGCATTTTAACATTCTTTGTGGTTTATAAAATTTGTCGGCGGTTCTATAAGGTTTCTTTTTTGTCAGCAATGACGTCGTTGCTGATTGTTTGCCCGCCGTACTATTATATATTCTGCTTTAACTATAATCCGGATACATTTATGGCACTGGCATTTGCCGGGGGGCTTTATTACCTTTTTGCCTATTTGGAGAAGAATAAACAATCGGATTTGTGCTTGGCGTTTATAATCTTTTTTGCCACATTTATGTTTACACAGAAGATTTTGACCACGTTTGCAGTGTTGGGGCCGATTTGTCTTTATCTGTTTATTAAACGTAAGACGCCGATAGAACATTTGTTTTTTGCCCTGTTGCTACCGGTGTGGTGCATGGTAGTGTTTTTGGTTTATCTCTATAATAACGGTATATTGGAGACGTATTGGAAATCAAACTATATCTTTAATATGGTTATGGAAAAATACTATGGTAATAATCAGGTGGCGGTATCCGGATATCAAGTAATGATTTTATCGACGGTATTGGCCATTATCAGTACCTTGTGTTTCTTTAGAAAAGGGAATATCTTTTATAAGATTATTGCTATATTGTTTGTGATAGAGCTTCCGCAAAGGTGCTTCTTCTTTTCTATCGCACCATATTATCTGTTGCCGATGATGATTTATGTTGCCTGCTTGAACAGCGTTTTGATAGAGAAAATAACAAAGAAATGCTTTGTTTTGATTTATATTCTGCTAGGTGTCAGCTGCTTCTATCTCTATATTTCACGCGACAACTATGTGATGGCTCGTGGAACAGATCGCGCATTTGCCCGCTTTATGTCGCAAATTATTACACCTTGCGACTACGTAATAAGCAGCTACATGGGAAATCAATCTTTGGTAAGCAAAGATCCGCATTATTATTGGTCAATTTTAGGCCATGTCGATATGGTTGGAGAAGAAATCGGTGTGGCTCATCACCCGAATATATCAGCACTGGTTGAAAAATATAAACCTAAATTGGTTTTTGGCGGGGCTTATTGGAGCAGCTATGACGCTAATAGGGGCAGAAATATCTTAATTCAACAGATAAATCCGGAAATACTTGAGAAATATTATTTGCCAACACGCTTTATGGAATTTTATATGCTGAAATATGAGTATCGAAAGAAAAACTGTAGATATGACAAGGATAAGGGAGAATGGCTGTATGCTGACTAAATATTTACAGCGTTTTCTATGGATATATATGCTCGCTATGCTGTTTGCAGATGCCTATATCTATGGTTTTGTGCTTAAGGCTAATGGTGATAATGTAGAACATTTACACACATCATGGATGGTATGGATGGGCTTTATGCCTTATAGAGACTTTTTTCAACACCACAATCCTCTGACATGGTATCTTTCTGCTCCCATAGTAGCCTTGCTTATCGGTGATTTCAGTATTTATGCGATATTTAATATTATCAGTATGACAATGCTCTATGGGATAGCTCTCTATCAGGCGAAGATATTTTTATTGGATAGTGAGGATAAGACAGCATCAATTTTTTTAGCAGCTATTTTTACTTCAGCTTATTCCTTGCTTTGGTCAACGGACTACAGACCGGATACGTTTATGTTTCTTTTTTATTATATGGGACTTTATTATTTGCTCTCATATGTAAAAGAAAACCGCTGTAAAGTGTTGGTTATAAGTTTTATTTGCTTTTTTATCAGCTTTATGTTTACGCAAAAAGTGTTTATGCACCTGATAGTTCCCGGATGTTTTTTAATCTATTGGCTGTGTGTCGGAAAAATAAAAATAAATCATTTGCTGTTTGCCTCGATTGCACCACTGATTATGTTGGGCGCTTTTGCAGGATATTTGTATGCAAATGACTGTTTGGAAGTTTATTGGAAATCAAATTATCCTTATAATACGTATATTCCCAAAATTTTTCAGGCTCATCGAATTATTATACCGCCACGGGAATATATTGATGTGTATATCTTTTTGCCAATCGGTATGATTGCAACAGTTTATTTTTTGTTCAAAGGAAATGAAACGGAAAAGATGTTTAGTTTGATGTATATTCTTGAAACTATATTCAGACTATTTTATTTTTCCGCCTTTTTGCACTATATTATTTTTTGGTTGATGACGGCAATAATGCTGACTGTTATGTTTTTAACTAAACCTATAAAATTTCGTAAGGCAATTGTTTGGGCAAATGTTATTTATCTTCTTGTGCTGATGGCTTTTGAATACAAAATCAGCTACACAAATGCTATAACTTGGGGTACTTTGGGCTTGCTGACAATAACAATTTATGCAACCTATAAAATGAATATTAGAAATTTTTTGGCTGGGGCTGGTATTATCTATTTGCTATTTATGAGCTTTTATCATTATGAATGGACTTACAAAGATAATGTAGTAAAGATGAATGAGGTCAATGGGCACGAAGTCGCATTTGATATTTTAACACCTTGCGATTATGCACTTAACGGATATTATACAACATATAACCTTAAGGCAAAAGATCCGGGATATTACTCTATATTACTGGGACAAATTGATGTTCTGGGGGAAAAAGCAGGTGTTGCTAAACGAGATAACTTGAATGATTTAATTAGAAAATATAAACCGAAAATTATTTCTGCCGGCATATACTGGGATACTTATTGGGAGCAAAGAGGTAAAAGAATACCGGCACACTCAATCGATCCTCATTTGGTGCAAACTTATTATGAACCCTCTGGCGTGGGAAACATATTTATCTTAAAACCTCAATATCAACATCATAATTGTGTGCATGAGGGTAAAGAATGGAAATTTATGGATTAAAACATGTTTGATGTAAAGTTGGGACTAAATGTTCTTAAACAAAATGTCAAAATAGCTCCGGAATGCCCGGGAGTCTACCGAATGTTGAATGAAAAAGATGAAGTTCTTTATGTCGGTAAAGCTAAAAATATAAAAAAACGCATTGTTGCCTATACGCGCTTTGACCAGTTAACCACACGTCTGCAGCGAATGGTTGCCGAAGTAAGACGTATGGAATTTATTATCGTTGAAAATGAAAATCGTGCCCTAATTGTTGAAAATGAGCTAATAAAAAAATTACATCCTAAATATAATATTCTGCTTAAAGATGATAAATCTTATCCTCATTTGATGATCAATCTCGACGAAGATTTTCCTGCACTAAGGAAATTTCGCGGAGCTAAAAATGTAAATGGTCGTTACTTCGGACCGTATGGAAGCGCAACGGCAGTTAATGAAGTTCTGGATACTATTCAAAAGATATTTATGCTCAGAAGTTGCCGAAATAACGTATTCAATAATCGGGAAAGGCCGTGTTTGTTGTATCAAATTAAAAGATGTACGGCACCTTGCGTTGGTAAAATAAGCAAAAATGACTATAGGGATATTGTTAGAGAGGTGATTGCTTTTTTAGAAGGGAAAAACACCGATATTCAAGCAGAGTTATCTAAAAAAATGCAACAAGCCAGTGATAGCGAAAATTTTGAACAGGCAATTATATTAAGGGATAGAATTAAAGCCCTGACAGGAATACAATCACATGCCAATTTGGAATATGCCGGTTTAAAATCGGTCGATATTATAGGTATATCCTATAAAGATGGTTGGTTTTGTATAGAAATATTTTTTATTCGCGGTGGGCAAAATTGCGGTAATACTCCATATTTTATAAGACGCGAAGAAGAGGCTTCAAGCAAAGAAGTTTTAGAAGCATTTTTGAGTACATTCTATTTGGAACACTTGCCACCAAAAGAAATTTTTATTTCCGAAACGTTGGAAAATACGGATTTTCTGGAAGATGCCCTGGGAGTAAAAATTCATTATTTCAGTAAAGGTAATAAATATAAATTGGTTGAAAATGCGCGTAGAAATGCCGAAGCAGCTATTGAAAGGAGACTGGCTGAAAATAAGAGTATTCGCGCTAATCTGGAAGAAATGAAGCAATATTTTGATTTGCCTAGACTACCGCAACGTATAGAAATCTATGATAACTCGCATAATCAGGGAAGTTATGCTGTCGGGGCAATGGTGGTGGCTACGCCCGAAGGATTTGATAAAAAGTCATATCGCACATTTAACATTAAAGATAAAGACATAACAAATGACGATTTTGCTATGATGAAAGAAGTTCTCAAAAGAAGATTTGATCATATGAGTGAAGAAAATAGACCTGATGTTATTCTGCTAGATGGCGGTTTAGGACAACTTCATGCTGTTTATGAAAGTCTGAAAGATTATAATTTAAAAGATATAAATATTATTGCTATATCAAAAGGTGTTGATAGAAATGCCGGAAAAGAATTTTATCATCAGATGGGAAAAGAAAGTTTTGCTTTACCCTATCGTTCGTCAATAGCTTTTTATCTGCAAAAATTAAGGGACGAGGCACATAGATTTGCTATTGGTACACATCGCAAAAAAAGAGCAAAATCTATGATGAAATCAAGCTTGGATGACATAGAGGGAATAGGCAGCAAACGTAAAAAAGATTTGCTTAATCATTTTGGTTCCGTTGCTTCTATAAAAGATGCTTCAATTGAGGATATAGCTAAAATAAACGGTATTAGCAAAAAAACGGCTGAAAACATTTATAATTACTTCCATAAATAAAAAAAATTATTATTATGAATTCATAAAAGGGTTTAAGATTATAGGAAAGGAACGTGTCGTGTATAATTTACCGAATTTGCTTACGCTTTCAAGAATTGCGGTTATTCCGTTGATTTTTTTATCTGTTTATATTAACTGTTGTTTCTTCAATTATCTGGCGGGAATTTTGTTTATTGCTGCCTCTATTACCGATTATTTTGATGGTAAATTAGCGCGTGATCGTAATGAAGTTTCTGCTTTCGGTCGCCTGTTTGACCCGATTGCCGATAAGCTTTTGGTAGCAACAGCGTTAGTTGTTTTTTTGGCAAAACCGAATGCATTGCACCCGATTAGCTATATTCCGGTATTTGTTATTTTGTGCCGTGAATTGTTGGTTTCCGGTTTAAGAGAATTTTTGCGTGAAGTAAACATCGGTTTGCCTGTTACTCGTTTGGCAAAATGGAAAACCGGCTTTCAGATGACAGCTTTATCTATGCTGTTTTTCAAAGGATGGTTTATCTGGGGCGGTTTAGGTGAAATTTTGCTTTGGGCTGCCGGTATTTTGACCTTTATTACAGGTTATCAATATTTTGAACAAAGCTTAAATTATATCAAAAAGGAAAATGAGAGCAAAGCTGCCAAAGCAGCTCCGGTAAAAGCCGCATCGGCACCTAAAAAAGCAACCGAACCTAAAAAGGAAAAGGCACCGGTTAAAGCAAAACCGGCTAAAAAAGCTCCCGCCAAAGCAAAGGCTAAAGCAAAAAAATAAAAGGCAATAGTATATGGCAGAAGATAAAAAACATATTCTGGTTGTGGATGATGACACCCGGTTAAGAAGTCTTTTGCAACGCTATTTAAGAGAACAAGGCTTTCTGGTGTCGGCAGCGGAAGATGCTGCCCATGCTGAAAGCTTTTTGGCTTTTTATACGTTTGATATGCTGATTGTTGATATTATGATGCCCAAGGTAACCGGTACGGAGTTTTTAAAAAAACTACGTGAAGCAAATAATAATGTTCCCGTTATTCTGTTGACGGCAATGGGTGATCCAGCTGACAGAATAAACGGATTGGAAATCGGGGCAGATGACTATGTGCCTAAACCTTTTGAGCCTAAAGAATTGGTTTTGCGTATCAATAATATCCTAAAAAGAGCCAGAGAGATTAAAGAACAAACAACCCGTTTAGTTTTCCAAGGTGTATATTATGATATAAGTCGCGGTGAATTGATAAAAAATTCAGGGGAGGTTATCCATATTACGCCGGTTGAGAGAATGTTACTCAATCTTTTGGGAAAAAAGCCGGGTGAGGTTCATTCCAGAGATGAATTAGCCGAGATTATGGGAAGTACGGAAAGTTTGAGAACCGTTGATGTTCAAATTACCAGGTTAAGAAAAAAAATTGAGGCAGATACCAAAAATCCGCGTTATTTGCAAACAGTACGCGGTAAAGGGTATATGCTAATTTCTGAATAAAGGAGAGTAAAATGCATATAAAATTTCCGACAGGAATGGAAAAGATAATACAATACTTAAAATTGAAAACATTGCCGAATACGTTGTTTTTCCGCACAATGTTGTTAATTTTTATTCCGCTGATTTTGGTGCAAGTTGTTTCCATTGTTGCTTTTTGGCACAGTAACTGGGATCGTGTCGGACGCAAGCTTTCGGATAACCTATCTAACAATATTGCTTTGGCAATAGAGATGACAGCAAAAAATCCGGAAACATTATCGGAAATCCAAAATTTCTACAAGGAAAATTATAATATCAGCTTTGATTTGATTACCGGTGAAGATCAACAATTAGCAGTAAAAACAGGTACACGTTATGGTAAGGATTACAAGTTGGTAACCGGCCTTTTGGAACAGTCTTTGCACACCAAATACCCCAAGACATTAACTGATGTTTATCTGGATAACGGAAAAGAAACTTTGGTGATATTGGTGGAAACACCTAACGGCTTATATCGTTTTGATGCACCGACAAAATTGATTTTCAGCACGGCGATATTCGGGTTTGTGGCTTGGATGATCGGAACATCTTTGTTGCTGTTTTTGGTGGCAACGCTATTTTTGAGAATACAGGTTCGTTCAATCGCTACCTTGGCACAAGTGGCTGAGGATTTTGGTAAAGGTATCAATACCCCGTTTAAGCCGTATGGTTCTTCGGAAGTTCGTAAGGCAGGTATTGCTTTTATTAAGATGAAAGAGCGTATTCAAAAGCAAATATCGGAGCGTACGCAAATGCTTGCCGGTGTTTCGCACGATTTACGCACACCATTAACCAGAATGAGATTACAGTTGGCGATGTTGCCGGAAAATCCGGATAACAAAGAGTTTATTGATGATATCAATGAAATGGAGAAGATGTTAGACGGCTATTTGGCATTTGTTTCCGGTGAAGGTGGGGAAAAGAATACCTTTGTGGATATGAATGAGCTGATTTTGAGCATTATTAACAAATTCCGCAATTCAAAGGCGATGATTCGTTATTCCACCAATGACCAGGTGAGCGCTATTCAAGGACGTGAACAGGCCTTAAAGCGTGCGGTAACAAATATTATTTCCAATGCTTTTAATTATGGTAAGACAATTGCCGTGGCACTTGAGAGCAATAATAAGAAATTGGAAATTACCGTTGATGATGACGGGCCGGGAATTCCTCCTGAAAAACGAGAGGATGTATTTAAGGCATTTTATCGTATTGATGAATCACGCAACAAAGAAACCGGCGGTGTCGGTTTGGGATTATCAATTGCCAGAGATATTATTACTTCTCATGGCGGAAAGATTGAGTTATCTGATAGTGAGTTAGGAGGCTTGAGGGTACTCATTTCGATTCCCTTATAACTCGCACATACGAAAATATGTGTTTCGCTGTGGTAACTAAAAAGCACGAAAGAGATAAAAGAGAGCAAATTAGCTCTCTTTTATTTTTGACACAAAAAAAGAGGCAGAAGAGTGCGCTATGCACTCTTCAAACCTCTGTTTCTTTGCCTAGTTCCGATCTAGAAGCGGAAGGCGGCACCTAACTGCCCGTAGCCCCCGACATAGTCGAAGAAGGACTGGCTGTAATTGTGCTCAATGCGGGGATACCATTTCCCTCCAACCTGAGCAACAATGTACCAGTTTCCTCCCAACGACAGATTGGCCTCGACGAAGAACTTACAGGCGGCGCCGTAGTTCTTCGAGGACTGGAGGGCATCCTCCGAATCAGTCCTCTGAAGCATGTAGCCTGGGGCAATGCCTAGACCTAACCTGCTCGCACCACCCAGGAACTTGTTCTGGATGGGGAAGTACTTGGCGGTGAGGAACAGCCCGAATGAATCGTAATTCCCGTCGGCCTCGGCGTTGCCAACGTACTTCAAGCGAGAATACTCTGCTTCGACGCCCAAGTCAACATGGGGCCAAAAGGCATGAGATGCGCCAACTGTTGCAACCGGAGCCCAGCTATCGCCGTAAAAGGCACCTGCAAGAGCATAGACAGTATACCTCTGCTGGAGGCGACCGTCTAGCCCACGGTTGCGGATGTTGTAGGCCTCGGTTTCACCACTGAGGAACGATAACTGCTCGGCATAGGACATGCCGGAAATTGTCGTCTTCTTGAACTCTGTGACCTTTCCGCTTTTTTCCACACGCTTGGCGCCTAAGGCGGTGGCGTGAACGGACTTCACCTTGTGAAGGGTGTTGTCCGTTAGGTCAAAAACTTGTGACGTCAACGAGTCGAGCTCATCGGCAGTCACATAATTCTTCTGTGCGTTGGCTGTGACACCAAACGCGGTCATCACTACGAGGGCGATGACTTTTAAGTTTTTCTTCATAATTTTTTTTATTTTTTAAGTTAGACATATGTTCACTAAAATAAAAAATATGAAAATGCTCAAAACATAGAAAAACTAAGCCGAACCCCATACAAACGGACTAAGCTGATTTCTAATAATCGAGATAATACATATTTTTTCATTATTACTATAGCATTATTCTTTTTATTTTTCAATACTTTTTTGTAAATTTTGTCATATTTCGTCAGCATATAAGAGCGATGATAATGAGGCATAAAAAAACAGAGGTAGAAGGTGCGCCATGCACCCTTCATACCTCTGTCATTTTTCTTTGTTTAGTCACTTTGTCTTCACCCAGTGGCGGAGAACGGGAAGCGTTACTCCTATCGTCAGCTTCACGCAGTTGGTGTACTTTGTTTCAGCATTTTGGAAGATGCTCGGAGCCTGCTCCCAACCTAGCTTTCCGTAAACTTCCCATCCTGTGGTGAAAAATCTCTTCGTCACAGTCAGTTCAGCGAAGCCGTAGGGGTCACTGCCTTTCGACTGCAGGAGTCCGTACTCGACGGTCTCTTTCGACTGTGTCTTGTACCAATCAAGGCCCATACCTAAGCCTAAGTACACGTTCCAGGTCTGATACTTGTCGAGGCTCAGAACCTTGAAATGTCCACCGAGTCTCGTACCGAAGGCATTGTAATGCTCTCCCGGGTTGTCGGCGTTGTCATTGAGCCGGCTTCTTGCAAAGCGAGCCAACAACTCAACTCTACCCCAGCTGAAGCTGTAAGAGCCACCGATGGCTGCCGTAACTCCAGCGATGTCGGTGCCGTTTCTGTACCCAATCTCGACTGGGATGCCCCAGCCGAATTTGTCTGCACCTTTTTTTACTACTTTGCCATCGGTGTCGGCTGACACTGAAGACTGGTAGTAATAGAGGTCACGCCTTTTGCCCTCGGCCAATTTCTCGGCAGTTTGGGTTTTAGCGGCTACGCGGTCGATCTTTGCCACGAGCTCACCGTTGTAAACAAGGCGGGTAACCTTGTTCTTGACGATTTTGGTGTAGCGGGGCTGACGCACTATACGTGCATTCAGTACGTACACCAGTGTGTCGCGGTAGAGAGTATCACCGCTAACTACCCCCTGCTCGGCGTATTTGCCGGGATCTTCGATGGCGAAGATCTCGACAGTTTCGCTGACGATGGTATCAGCGGGGTTCTCGGTGAGGTAGAAACGACATGCCTCGAAGTCGTTGGTTGGGCCTACTACGGTCTTCTGTGCGTTGGCTGTGACACCAAACGCTGCCATCATCACGAAGATGAGGCTTTTAAGATTTTTTTTCATACTTGAGTTATTTTAAAATGTTTGACATATGTTTTCAAAATAAAAAAATATGAAAAGCTCAAAAACACAGAAAACCAAGCCGAACCCCATACGAACGGACTAAACTTGTATCTAGAATAATTGAGATAAACATATTTTTTCATTATCACTATAGCATTATTCTTTTTATTTTTCAACACTTTTTTGTAAATTTTGTCATATTTCGTCATGTTTTTGATGCGCTTTTTGCTTGCATAGGGGGTATTTTTGTGGTATACTTAAGTTATAAAAAGAAGAATAAATCCCTAGAATATATATTAAACTTTAACAAACCCACTTACCGCTGTCACCCAACAGCGGTTTTTTGTTGTATGCAAACTATTCAAATAAAGGCAGGCCTTTTTCCATCTTGACTTTTTGTTGTTCCATAATGGTGGCAATATTTAAGTTGCCGCTTCTTAACATGGCACGAACCGCACAGCCGCCGTTGGGATTGGGGTTAGTGAATAAAGCTTCGGCACGAAGTTTACGCGGCGAACCTACCAGATTTTGATGAATACAAGCTAATAAACCGTTGGCCATCAAATCATAGGCCATACTTTCACTCATTCCACTTGAGGCGGCGTATTTTGCCAAGGCATTGATGGCATCATTGACGTTGTTGGCATGAATGGTAGAAAAGACTAAGTGACCGGAAGTAGCAGCCCTTAATAATTCAACGGCAGCTTCTGAAGAACGAATCTCACCTAAATAAATATATCTTGGTTTTGAACGTAGAGCTGATTTCAATCCATCTTCCCAGACACCATTCGGCGGAGTGGTTTGTTTGCATAAGCCTAAATCACCGTGTTTGGTCTGATAAACGCCATCTAAAGGCATTTCTATAGGGTCTTCAATGGTGAAAGCATAACCGCCTTCCAGCTCGAGATATTTCTTTATTAATGCGGAAATAGTAGTGCTCTTACCTGTACCCGTTGCACCGGCTAACAGAATTAAACCGCTTTTATCAGCCAAAGACATTAATTGATGATATATTCCTCCCGGCAGACCAAGACGCTCAACATTGGGGATTGAAGTGGGCATTTTACGAACACAAAATTGTTCTCCGCCAAGGGCAACAGTTCTTTCTATACGATAGTCTTGACCTTTGAAATTTAGAGAATAACTGCTGACCTTACCATCGTATTTTCTGATAACCTCATGTATAAATTCCTGTAAATCTGTAAACTGAGCAACTTTTAAGCCACTGTTACTCTTGCCGCTCCATATATAACAGGTTTTATCCGGCGTGATATATAAATCCGAAAATCTTGTTTCATTAGTGGTTTGGGGAGCATTTTCACTATCTACAGGTTTTTGAGCCATACGACCTTCCTTATGCAACAAAGCGGCGCTGCTTTGAATGCTTGCTGCTCGTGCAGGTCTTGCCATGTTTTCAGTAGATTGATTTTCTTCTTTGTTGAATAAGCTCATGAGTTTTCCCCTTTTTTATACTCCTTTGGTGGCAATATAACACTTATTCTTTAAGATTTGGTATATGATGAAATTATCTGCTATTATTTTTAGATTTATCTTTGGCTAAGAGGTCTGCCTTGGTTACAATGTCCTTTCTGCCGGTTATTTTCTTATAACGGACACGAATTTGCTCTTGCTCTTTACGTTTTTTGCCAACATCTAAAACAGGATAGCGATCGTATAACCTTTTCATCTCATCTAAATGAACATGGACACCGTTTCTAAAGCACCAATCTTTGAGGCCGACACCAAAAGGATTATTGCCCGGGGTGGCATATCTTATGCCTAATTTATCGGGGCCGTATAAATCAATATCTTTAACGCCGAGCTTTTCTAATATTTGAACGACATTTTGAGTGCAATTATTAGTAAACGGATCATATTTTTTATAGCCGTATTTGATATTATGCTTATCCATTTCACGCAGCAATTTTTTTGGGTCTATACCAATCTTGGAGGGATATATGAAATAATATTCGGCAAAAGCTCCATACTCGGAATACAGAGCATTAGTATGAACCGAAGGAAGCAAACGATTAACGACTCGGTCTTTATATTGCATACAAGCATGGCCGATTAAAGATGGTCCTTCAAAAGGAGTAATGGTAATGACAATGGGATCTTCTGCCAAAAGGTCTAAATTGCCGTTTTTATCACGCGGAATCCTATCTGCAACATCACCACGTCCACGCAAAACTTTTTTGTATTTTTTATATTCTTCGTCAACAGAGCAATCATGCCTTTCAGAATAATAGCGCGTGCCGTTATAAAGAAATTGTACTTTGCCCATGGCATAAGCTTTTTCTCTGGCTTCTTCATAGCTGTTGGCTTTGATGTTTGTAAGAAACATATGATAAGGATTGAAGCGAGAACGCCTGAACCAAAGAAATAACTTAGATTTTTTTATTTTCCACCACACCTTTTTGATGGAGGGAAACATTCTAACTTCCACTTCCATAACATGCGGTGTCTTTTTTTGGGGCATAATGACCTCCATTGTTTATGATTAAATACCACGATAGTGTACAATAAAAGCGAAATTGTGTCAAGAAAAGGCCGCAATATCATCTTGATTTTTAGAATCCCATGTCTTATAAAGTGAGATGAATTGATTTAAAGGATTTAACGGGTAATGAGTAATAAACCTGAAATTGTTGATGAAAGCGGCGATAAATATAAATTCGGTTTTGTAACTGATATTGCTTCGGATGTAGCGCCGAAGGGATTAAATGAGGATATTATCCGCCTTATTTCGGTGAAAAAAAACGAGCCGGAGTGGCTTTTAGAATCTCGCTTAAAAGCCTATCGTCATTGGTTGACTTTAAGCGAGCCTACATGGGCTAAAGTGAGCTACGATAAGATAGATTATCAGGACTTATATTACTATTCCGCGCCAAAACAGGTCGCTAAGCCGAAAAGCCTTGATGAAGTTGATCCGAAATTGTTGGAAACATACAATAAACTCGGTATTCCGCTAAAAGAACAGGAAGCATTGGCCGGTGTGGTGGCGGTAGATGCTGTGTTTGACAGTGTTTCAGTGGCAACAACCTATAAAGCTCAACTTCAAAAACAAGGAATTATCTTTTGCTCTATTTCTGAAGCAGTTAAAGATTATCCCGAATTGGTTAAAAAATATCTCGGCTCGGTTGTGCCATATACCGATAACTTTTTTGCTGCACTTAATTCGGCTGTGTTTACAGACGGCTCGTTTGTTTATATCCCCAAAGGGGTTAAATGTCCGATGGAGCTTTCTACCTATTTCCGTATTAACGCTAAAAATACCGGACAGTTTGAACGAACGCTGATTGTAGCAGATGAGGGAAGTTATGTTTCTTATCTGGAGGGATGTACCGCGCCGCAACGCGATGAAAATCAACTCCATGCAGCGATTGTGGAGATTGTGGTGCATAAGGATGCTGAAGTAAAATATTCTACCGTGCAGAATTGGTACCCGGGTGATAAAGAGGGGAAAGGCGGTGTTTATAACTTTGTAACTAAACGTGCACTTTGTGACGGGGATAATTCTAAAGTTTCATGGACACAAGTGGAAACCGGCTCGGCGGTTACGTGGAAATATCCGTCTTGCGTGTTAAAAGGGGATAATTCAAAAGGAGAATTTTATTCAGTGGCATTGACCAATAATCATCAGCAGGCTGATACCGGTACTAAGATGATTCATTTGGGTAAAAATACCACGTCGCGGATTATTTCTAAGGGTATATCGGCAGGATTTTCTGACCAAACGTATCGCGGTTTGGTTAAAGTCGGTAAAAATGCAAATGGAGCTCGTAACTACTCGCAATGTGATAGTTTGCTGATTGGTAAAACTTGCGGCTCACATACTGTACCATATGTTGAAAACGCGTGCAAGTCGGCAATCTTGGAACACGAGGCAACGACCTCAAAAATAAGCGATGAACAACTGTTTTATTGTAAGCAACGCGGTATATCCGAAGAAGATGCCGTGAGTTTGATTGTTAATGGCTTTTGTAAAGAAGTTATGCAAAAATTGCCGATGGAATTTGCTATTGAAGCGGCAAAGCTGATTGATATATCGCTTGAAGGAAGCGTCGGGTAATTTTAAGGGATAAATTTTGGCATCTAATCGTAAATGGAAGCCGGTAGCAAAAATTCATTTACTACCTTTGTAAACTAAAATTTTTGCCACCGGACATTTACTTCTATCTGCCGAAAATTTCTCATCTTAAATTGATTTTCGGACATTAGCGGTTCTCTAACAAAATTTTCCATCTTATCTATTTACTTTTTCAAAATTTTAGACTTCTGTTCTTCAAATTCTCTATCGCTTAAACCACCTTGTAATTTGATTTTTGTAAGCTTTTCTAATTTATCCAAGTATTTATCTTCCATTATTCTATTTTCTTTATGATTTTCATATTTTTCTATTATACTGTCTATTATTCTTCCTACAAAATTAAAAAATTTAGCTATTAGATGCATGATTAGAATAAATATCATAAAACCATTGAAAGCATTCGTTGTTTCATCACTACTTTCTGTTACTATAAGTACAACTAAACCTATTATGTAGACACATATCCATTTAACCATCTTCTATACCCTTTTCCAATTATAAAAAAAAATCGCCTAAGCGAGGCGATCGGAGAGTTAGAAAATCATACTATACAAAATGACCGTTATAGCCTTTAAAGCTAAGAGCTTCTGAACATACGCTAGAACCTCCCCGACCATTGGTTAGTCGGGGATATATTTATCGTTCCTGTAATTTACAGGTAACAATATGACGATGCCATATCCAGCACCGTGTATAGTATAAGAGTTTTCTAAGACTCCGAGCTGTATCCAGCTCGACACTATTTTAAACGGCGATGTGCTAAATTTTAGTTAACGATTTGAGGAATAGAGTTTATATTGACAAAAAGGATTCTAGTGATTATATTTCAAATATCTAATCTTATAATTATAATAGTTTTATGTTTATTTATGGAAAAATTTTTCAAGAAAGCTCAAGAAGAGAGTATTAAGACGCTTTACAAGTGTAATGCGTTGAAGTTTAATCTAAATGGTGGATTTCAGCTGAAGGGCGGTATCATTTCTCCGCTTTACTGTGAGACAGGCGTGTTGGAAAATTCTCTCGAGACGAGAGGAACGGTTGGCTCTGCACTCAATTTTTGGCTGGGTATTTATTTCCCAAAAACCAAAATTGATGCAATTATCGGTATCGCCAGCGGTGGTATCAGTTGGGCAACAAGTATTGCTAATTGCCGTGCACTTCCTCTGATTCGTGCTCATGGTAAACCCAAGAACCATGGCCTTTGCGGTCAGTTGGACGGGGAACTCCCTTGCGATGGCGCAAATGTTATTGTCATTGATGACATGATTACCTCAGGTAATTCCGTCCTGAATGTGGTCAAGGCTTTGCGTGAAGGAAAGAACGGTAAGAAAGCCAACGTTTTGGCTGTCTGTTCAATCTTTGACTGGGATTTTCCGACCGTCAACAAAAAGTTCGAGGAAGCCGGTATTAAAAAGTGCCACATTACTTCTCTGGCGGAAGTTTTGCAGTACGGCTTCGACCACAAGCTGTTTCCCGAAGGTGCAGAAGAGAAAATCCAAAGGTTCTGCAATGAACAAAATTCTCTTTAAGAGTTGATGATGTTCAAAATCCCCCCCCCTAGGCTTATTATAAGCGGGGGGATTTTTTTATGCCTAAGTAAGGATTATATTAAAGGAGAAAGTGAGGGAAAATGAATATTTGGAAAATCATCATTTTAATAGTACTGATTTTTGCTATTGTAGCTTCGTTTGCAGTATGATATTTACACAAAAAAAACCGCTGACTGATGCCGGCGGTTTTTTAATACCCCTTGAGAAGAACTGAAATGAGGGGAAAAGAGAAATAAGCCGCTATATATATTATTTAGGGAGGGAGACTGATATTTGAGATTTAGGGAATAGCGGCTTATTATTTGTCAAATAAACCGATTTTTGTATAGAGGAGGGAGATGAGATTTATGAAGGGACAATCATCGGTTTATTTTGGGGGAGGGATAACTTCCACATACTTGGGTTTGGTTTATTATATAGGAGTGTGTTATTATTATGAGTAAGATGAAAATTATCCCAATAGTCTATATAAGAAATACAAATAAAAACTTTTCTAAACAAAATTTGTTTGTTTCTAGACATAAATTACACAAAAAATTATCTCTTGTCAAGCATAAATTTAAATTTTTTTTAGAAATATTTTACTCGTCACAAAACACTCTGTACTTTTGTCAGCACAGATCAAAATAAAGAAAAACAGCAGAATACGCAGTAAAAATTACCTGCCGGCGAGCAATGAAACAGAAGAAATTGTATCTCCCATACCGACCAAAGTTCTCGGTTTGTCAATTAAAATAGTCGGCACGGCAGTGATTTTATATTTGTCAAAAATACAGAGTCCTGTTTCCGCCAATTCCGGCTTATTTAATGATTTAGACAAGTTCTGTAACTCTTGTAAGCCAATCTTTGAGACAGAATGCCCCAGAGTCAGGCTGACATCAGAATAATTTGCTAAAGCACCGCCAAGAGCCTTTGATGAGGAGACAACAGCAGCCGTCATCATTCCCTTGAGGTTCTGTTCAGCGCTATAGGGAAATTTTTCATCTTGAATTGTTAGATATAATCCAAACATATGTAATTGTATGCGTGGAATTCTTAATTTTTGTTTGAGGAGCAAAATGGCCTTAAATAAATTATCAGACGATGTTTTTTGTTCTATCTCCTGAATAAGTGAATTTTCCCCCATAACCTGTAACAAATCAATGGTTTCACGCTCATTTAAACCGGCAGAATGAACTAATGGGGCAATCTTTTCTATAACCGCCTTGCGAACATCTAAATCTTGAGTAGAAGCAATTTCCAAATGAATAATCATATCAGGATTATTCTTTTTCCACTTAGTCAATATATCAACAGCATTATCTATTAATCCAAGACCGTTATTTTCTTTTAATAGAGGGTGAAAACCAGACAATACTAAATAAGAAACGGAATTCTTGTTCATATAATCAACAAAACACGGATTCATTACCAATTTCATATTAAGAGGATCGTAAGTTGCGATAAAGCGATTGGATTTTGGGCAAGTAAAAGTTTTTCCTTTATAAGTAAAACTATCATCCTTGTCAAATTCAATAATCCAATGGATGAGTGGGATATCATCGACGCGAGAAACATCAGAGGCTTTACACAAATTTCCTTTATCATCCATAGCTAATAGATTACTCAAATCCAGAAACTGCTCTGCCTGTAACTCAGGATGAGAATTTGTATGTACAATGACTTTTTGAATACCCAAAAGAGCCAAAGTGTTTGCAATAATACCGGCTTGTCCGCCCATTTGCAATCGCTCATAACCTAGATTTTTCTCTGTCCAATCATAAACATCAGTACTTTCTGTTACCCACTCTTCGGCAATACCGCGGCTGAAACATTTAACGATACCGATTAAAACATCAGTCGGTTTATTAAAAGAAGTTTGGGTTATGTTTTCTATATCAGACAGGGAGATATCATTTTCATCTAAAAGTGCCTTCAATTTAGAACCGCTGATTTTAAGTATGGCATCAATATTGGTATTAAAAGCGGTAGCTACCGATGAAACCTTTTTTAATTTTTCTAATTGAGTGGCAACGACTTTATATTTTTTATCCCAAATAGCCTGTAATTCTGAATTATTCATGGTTAAATTTCCTCCGGCAGTGTTGGATTTTTATCGACGTAGAGATTCCAATAATGACGTCCGACTTCGCCACAGTCAGGACAAATCGGTAACCACTCATCTGAGGTATGACCACAGTTGGCACATACCCATTGAAAATCTTTTGGATAACTGTTTTCTTCAGACTTTATAAAAGATAAATGCGATTTGATTGAATCAACAAGACTACTTGTTGATTTACTTGGCTTTTTTGTATTCTCTTCCAGGGTGTCAAGAATATCAGCGATTCTCTGTGTTGCCGGATTCTTTAGCAAAAAGAGATTACATTCGGAACGCGCTTTGGCATACTTCTTAGCCTGAACGCAAAGTTCTGCCAGGATGAGATTATTTAAGGAAGGACGTTTTGTATTTGATAAAGCAAGCTTTTCCATACGCTGAATACGTTCATCGGCGGTATCTTTATCAAAAAGATTGAGGTAAGCCATGGCAATTTCATAACTTGGATTCTCGCTCCAAATAGAACACAAAACTTTTTCAGCTTTGCGAATTTGAGAGTCGTTTTTGCAATAATAATCAGCTAAATCCAAAGCGGCCGGAATCAAACGACTGTTTTCTTGTAAAGCTTGAGTGACAAACTTGAAAAATTTAGTTTTATCATTTTCTTTTTGGGCCTGCTTGGCTAATTCATATAGGGCAACGGCTTTTAAGCGTGCTGCCTTATGTTCCGGTGTGATATTTTTGGAAATACCGGCTCCTAATACTTCTAAAGCCCCCATCCAGTCATTATTTTTAGCGCGTAGCAAAAAGGCACTGCTTAATACCCAATATAAATCCTGTCTGACTTCAAAAGCTTGATTGACGGTTTTAAGTGCTTCCGTAAATTCTTTCTTTTCCATTTGTGCTTCAAGGGCGGCTTTCATACCGACCAATTGGATATTTTCGTTTTGCATCAATTTTTGCGATAGCTGTTCCATCTTATCAAAGTTCTTTTCGCCTTTATAGATTTTTAGCATCAAAATATCAATGATGGCATCATCACCGATGATTTTTCTTAAATTGACTAAATGGCGTCGGGCTTCATTCATCAAACCGGCGGTAACAGCACTCATCGTTTTAACGATTAAAATAGCCGCCTCATCAAATTGGTTACGCGTCAACACAATCTTATTATTTTCGATATCTGGAAGAGTATCAACTGTCTGCTTGCCGGCATCGAAAGCATGATTTGAAATTAGAACATCGTTTCTGAGCATTTGAACCAGTTTTTTGATAATAAAACGATAGAGTTCAAATAAAATAACGGCTACAAACAGATAAAAGACAGCTTCCTCCGGATAAAAGGAAACAGTAAATTCAACACCTTTTTTGGCACCAATGAAGATAAGTCCCAAAATGGCCAGTCCGAAAATAATAAGTAATTTGATAAAATGTTTAATCATTGATTGCTTCCCCATTTGGAAGAGTATCTGTTGCATCCTCAACAGGAGATGGAACATCCTGAATTTTGGGCTGCTTTACGGCATTATTTGACACATCTTTACGGAAAGAACTTAATTGTTCTCCAATCAGATGAGATATTGCGGCATCAAAGGCAAGTTTAGTTTTAACGTTTTCTTGCCAGTCATTTAATTTTTTATTTTCAACTGCGGTTAATTCCGGATGTGAAGCGATAATATTTAACGCTTTGGGGAAATTATAGGAATTAACGACAGCATCTAAATCTGCTAAAAGTTTTTTCTGCTGATCGGTCTGTTTTTCTTTTTTTAAGACCACAACTTTATCAAAATTTATTCCCAATACCGTATTTTTTAACAGCTTAACACCTTGGAATGCGGCATTTTCATCTGCTGTTTGCGAGGGGATATTTTTATTATTGCCAAAGCTAAAGTGATCCATGGCTTCTTTGTATTGAGCAACAAGTTCGGAATTATCGGCAATACTTTGATTTTTATAAAGGTTGATTGTTTCTATATCTTGACTGATTGACGAAGAATCCTTGCCGAGTTCGGCTAAGATAGAAGCTTCGTGAGCAAAATTTTGATGATAGAGAGCTTTTTCTTTAATTAACAAGGCTACACTTAAAATAAGCGATTCGTTATTTTGCATTTCTTCTAAAGTTTTAAGGCGATGAGTGATATCAGCTGTTTGTTTAATTAAAGAGGGAACCTTGTTTTGACCGGATTCTTCTGCCAAACGATTAAAATTATCGGAAAGAGTATTTAGGCTATAAGAGGTAGCTTCCAATTGGCGGGTAGTAGTGGCAATAACTTCCGGTAATTGCTCTAAGGCATCAATACGGGCGTTTTGAATGGAAATTCTTTCCAATAAATTTTGGAATTTTGTCGTATCTGCCTGACCGCGTGTTTCGGTTATTTTAACTGAAGCAACTATTGTTCCTGCAACTGTTACCAAAATCGCCAATACACCGAAAAACCACTTAATAACTCTTGAAAAAGACTTATTTTTCGCTTCCTTAACCGCTTTATCAGACATTTTTGCACGCTCCCCTAAAATAGTTAATTGCATTCTCTTGAAATATAGTTTATAAAATAAAAAAATAAACTTCAATCTTTTTGGAAAAAACAAACATGATAGTTTTAGGAATAGAAAGTAGTTGTGACGAAACGGCCGCAGCCCTTGTGAACGAAAAAAAAGAAATATTAGGTGAGGCACTATTATCACAAGAAGAACATAAAGCTTTTGGCGGTGTCGTACCGGAAATTGCCGCGCGTTCACATTTGGAACATGTTGATGGTATTTTGGAGCAGTGTTTTGCGAAGGCAAAAATATCCGTAAATGATATTGATGCTGTTGCGGCGGCTTCCGGACCGGGATTAATCGGCGGTGTTATCGTCGGCGTAATGACGGCAAAAGCATTATCCGTTGCCTTAAACAAACCATTTGTGGCTGTTAATCATCTGGAAGGACATGCTCTTGCCGCACGCATAACCAATGACGTTGAATTTCCGTATTTATTATTGTTGGTATCCGGTGGTCACTGCCAGATTTTAGTAGTAAAAGATGTTGATAAATATGAGCGGTTGGGCACAACCATAGATGACGCCGCCGGAGAAGCATTTGATAAGGTGGCAAAAATGCTGGGATTGGGCTATCCGGGGGGACCGGCTGTCGAAAAGTTGGCAGCAACCGGAGATGAAGAGAGGTTTACATTGCCTCGTCCGTTAATTTGTGTGCCGGATTGTAACTTATCCTTTTCAGGATTAAAAACAGCTGTGCGTAAGATTGTGGAAACATATGCGCCAGATGGAAATATTGCTCATGCAGACATACCAGCACGTGATGTGGCGGATATTTGTGCTTGTTTTCAATATACGGCAACTGATTGTTTGTGTCGCAAATTAAAGCGTGCTATTGCTTATTTTAAACAACATTATCCCAACGGAAAGCACCTTGTTGTTTCAGGCGGAGTAGCATCAAATACATATCTGCGTTTCAAATTGCAAAAGTTAGCCGATGATAGCGGACTTGTTTTTGCTGCGCCGCCGATACGCTTTTGTACAGATAACGGCGTGATGATTGCCTGGGCCGGACTTGAAAGATTTAGAAAAGGTTATACCAGTCCGCTTGACTTTAAACCGCGTCCTCGTTGGCCTCTGGATGCAGATGCTCCTAAGGCAGCCGGTGCAGGTGGTGTAAAAGCTTAAATCCATATTTAATTTTTGGAATAAAAAAAAGAGAGCGAATTTGCTCTCTTAAAATATTCTTCTTTATGCTTATTACATATGTGAATCCAGCCATGATTCGATGGCAGACTGTGAATTAAAACCGACTTTTGTATCAATTTTTTCACCATCTTTGAACAAAAACATGGTTGGAATACTGCGAATTTCGTAACCGGCTGCGGTTGCGGGAGATTCATCAACATTCATTTTGCAAATTTTTACTTTTTCGCCGTATTCTTTGCTGACTTCTTCTAAAACCGGTCCTAATTGACGGCAAGGTCCGCACCATTCAGCCCAAAAGTCAACCAAAACCAATCCCTTGGATTTTAATACTTCGCTTTCGAACTCGCTATCGTTAATTGCTCTCATCTTTTTCCCTTTCTTAAAATAATACTATATACAATATAAAGTTATCTTTTGAATATTCAAGTCTATATAACAGGTTAACCAAAGGATTTTATATTTTCATCATCTTACAAGTGTTTGTCCATAATATGTAGCTTTCAATATTTTTATCAGGGTACATCTTAGCCAATAAAAGTTTGTAAGCGGATAATTGTTTCAGATATAATTCCGGTACCTCATCAAGAGTTTGGGCGGCCGGGCGATTTGTTTTGTAATCGACAATAATAACTCGGTCAGGCTCTATGACCAGACGGTCAATTTTGGCCGAGATGATTTTGCCCTCAACCTCACCGATAATGGGAACTTCGGCCATGGAATTGGCGGCAAAAATTTGCGGATAGCTTTGACAGAGAGTAATAACTTCATTTATAATGGAGCTAATGGCTGCATTGGAAAATTCAGGTAACTCTCTTCTAAGAAAGATTTTGGCAGCCGATAAACGATTGTTTTCTTCAATATTGGAAATGTATTGCAATAGCTTATGCATAACAGTACCACGTTTATAAAAGTTCCCGTTATCTTTAAGCGGAGAAGTAACGATTTCTATTTCATCGGTATCATCATGAGATGGTGCATAAGGTTTGGCCAAGGGGCTTTCTTGAGGCGCCGGAGACAAAATATCGGCATAATCATCAAGATTAATTGTCAAATCTGAGGCATTATCTAAAGAAGCCTTAACTTCATTCTCTTGATCGATGTTATACACGATACGATGATCATTCTCATCAAGAGGAATATTTGATTTTATGTTATTCTCAAGCAATTTATACCAAGATTTTTCGTTGGCATCATTATCTTTTGTGAAGCCGGCGATATAAAGCCTGTCTTCGGCACGGGTGAGTGCAACATACAACAGGCGCCGATATTCATCAAAATCAGCATCCAGGCGTTTGGCTTTGATATCTTTGCACACATCATTATAACCGGAAGCAGACGGTGGAAAATAAACCAAATCATCATCCCATAAAAATTCACTTTTATCTGCTTTGTTTTTTATTCGCGTTGTATCTGCCAGAATAACAATGGGGGCCTGTAAACCTTTTGAACCGTGAACGGTCATAATTTTAACCGTGTCATCCTCACCTTGTTCCATTTCTTTTTGGATAATAATTTCATCTTGAGAAATCCACATAATAAAGGCTTCTAAAGAAGGGGTATGAGTTTGCTCAAAAACAAGAGTGAGGTTAATAAATTCATCCAAAACGTCTTCGACTTCACTGCCGATACGGGAAATAAATTTTTTGCGTCCATCCATTTTGATTAAAACATAATTAAATAACTCAAAGGGTCGGACATAATCTGTCATGTTAAGTAATGATTTTAATTGCTCGGCTAAAGAACTGTATTCTGGATTTTTAAGAATACTCTTAAAAAGGGAATCATCTCTCTTATAGCAAAGCTTAAACAAATCATCATCATTAAGCCCGAACAAAGGAGATTTTAGGATCTCGGCTAAGGATAAATCATCTGAGGGTAATAATAAAAATTTGCCGAGAGAAATAAGGTCTTGAACGGCAATTTGCTCTAAAAGTTTTAACTTGTCAACGCCGGCAACTTTAACTCCGATGCTCTTACAAGCACGAACAAATTCTTCTACCAAAATATTGCGCTGTTGAACTAAAAACATAAAATCACCATATTTTAAAGGGCGATTTTTGGAAACTAACAATTGGCCGGATTGAACCATATTTTTGATATTTTGCGCAATCATTTTAGCAAGTTGATTGCTTAACGATGTCTTCGATTCGCGAATAACCGGAAGCCTCCAACTATAATCTGAATCAGGGTTTTTATCTTCTTTTATTAAAGGTAAAATTTCTACGCATCCCCCATCACCTAAACGATAAGGCAAATGATTGACGTGTTCACCCTGAGGAACAACACCTTTCTTGGCTTGCTCATCTTCGAATAAGATATTAACGCAATCCATAACGGCTTTGGTCGAACGGAAAGATACATCTAACTGAATTTTAGCAAATTTTTGAATGCGTTCTTGAAAATAATGACACATTTTATCAAATTCGTTCGGATCGGCTCCTTGAAAACTGTAAATAGACTGTTTTCTGTCACCGACAACAAAAACCGTACGATTTGATTTAGTATCATCATGACTGCCGATTCCCGCAAAAAATTCTTGCGTTAGAGCGCGAATGATCGCCCATTGATTTGGGGACGTATCTTGTGCTTCATCAATTAAAATATGATCAATGCCACCATCCAACTTAAACAAAACCCAATCGGCAACAGTTCTATCTTCAAGTAAATTTCTGGTAATAAGAATGAGGTCTTCATAATCTAAAACCGCATAAATTTCTTTGTAAGTGTTGTAGTTATCTATGATGCTTTTGGCAATATGAAGAACGGCGGACGTCGTTTTTAATACTTTTAATGAGGCAAATTTATTCTCCTGCGTCAATAAAAGTTCTGCCTCGGTCGACATAATTTCTAAAATATTGGGATATTTATTTATCACATCTTTGGTAGCTAATTTAGATCTAATTTGACCTTCATTGGTTAAAAAAATTGATCGGTAAGTATCATACATATGAACGGAAAATTTATTGGCAATAACCGTTCTTAATGTTTCTGCTCGAGCGCAGTCTGTTTTGGTTCCGTAAGACAAAGTCTCGGCAATAAAGTTCAATTTATTATCATCAAGATTGGCTAAAAATTCTTCCTTGAGATTATCTTCTGATGCATTTGCACTAACCCCAAATTTATTTTCTAAAGCAGAGATGATAAGAAAAACATCATCATGGTACTTTTTGAGCAATGTATCAATTTTGCCACGATTTAGAGTTATCATATTCATAATTTCCGGAAAACGATACTCACTGATGTTTTGGGTGAGATAAATAACGGCCTGACTTAACTCATTATCTTGAGAATCTTCAATGATTCTCAATAAATCAAGTTTGATATTTTGCAAAATTTCTTTAGCGCTGCGATCATCTAAAACCTCAAAATAAGGAGAAATGCCGGCTTCTAAAGGAAATCTTTTTAAGACATCCTGGCAAAAACTGTGAATGGTCTGAATTTTAATTCCACCGGGTGTATCCAATAATTTGGCAAATAATGTGCGTGCATGGTTTAAAATATCATCACTATGATTTTGCTGAAAATCAGGACCTAAGAGTTGGAAAATTTCTTCATATAATTTTTCTTTTGGTGCTACAGACCAGGTACTTAAACGTTTGGCAATTCGTTCATTCATTTCTACAGCAGCGGCCTTGGTATAGGTTAAGCATAAAATTTTTTGTGATTCCACGCCACTCAGTAATAAACGCAATACTCTGTCAGATAAAACTTTTGTTTTGCCGGTACCGGCAGAAGCCTCTACCCAAACGGACATAGATGGATTTGCCGCTGACATCTGTTGCTTTGTTGCCAGCTCGGAAAGTTGTTGTTTAGATTGAAAATATTTGCTAATCATCATTACCTTCACTTTCTTGTACCGACCATTCTTTAACTCGAGCTAAATGTTCATAATCCCTGTTTTTACTGACATATTTTGGGGTTGGATGAGAATGATATGGGGTTGTATCAAAATCGAAGGCGGAAATGAGTTTCAATAAATAATCTTCACACTTATCTAAGACATCATTTTCTTTGGGATCGATAAAAAGTAAATTTTGCGGTGTGATTTCGCTGCCTAAGTGCCAATATGTAAGTTTATTGAGCGGTGCTGATGATATATTCTCAAAACATCCTTTGCTGGCAATCAGGCCTTCAAGTAAAAGTTGAAGAGCATGCCCGCTCATAATTTGTTTTTTAGAGGGGATTTTGCCGGTTTTATAATCTATGATACTAATCGATCCGTCTTTTAATATATCGATTCGGTCAGCCTTAGCAGTAAACTTAAAGTTTCCTCTCGCGGTTTGATACTCTATTTCGCCGGTTACCTCATTATTTATTTTTAAGACATTATCACGATTGTCTTGAGCAATAAATGCAATAGCTGTATTAACAAATTTTGGCCACCAAAAAGCTTTTAACTCACTTTGCAGATGCGCTTTATTAAAATGCTGTTCACCGAGATTGATTAATATATCTAAAGCATTAGACGGTAAAGATCTTGAATAGATATTATTAAATTCTTCAATGACGCTATGGATGAGTGTGCCATAATCTCTTTGATCCGGCGGAACATCTAAATTGTCAAGAGGATATAATCTTAAGATGTATTTTGCATAAACAGCGTAAGGATCTGAGATGAGCAAATCAACGGCGCTTGCCGATAGTTTACGCGGCCTGGCACTAACAGGAGGGCAGGGTTCCGGCGCAGAAATAGAGAGGTAATCAGTAGGAATATCCAGCTTTTGTGCCAAAAGAGAAATATTATCATCTTTGATTTCTTCCACATCGTGACCCAACGCCCTTAAAACTGTTTCCAGTCGTAAAAGCCAGCGTGATTTTTTCATCGGAACACCGTCAACACGTTCAGCTCTTGTTAGGATAACATTTGGGGAAGCCAAAAAACCACATAAATCTGCAGCCATGATACCGATATTTTTTTCGGGTAAATTAAAACCGAAGTCTTTTTTCATTGGGCGAGACATCCACATATCTGCTTGAGCCGGTTTAGGCCAAATACCTTCATTGATTTCACCTAATATAACATAATCAAAACGGCATAAATGTGCTTCTATTGGTCCGAGGATGCTCAATCGCGGATGAGTTCCGTAACTTGAACGAACACTTTCTAAACTCATCAATTCACAAAATAAGGGAAGGTAATCTCTGCCGGCAATTTTTCCTAAAGAAGAGGCCGAATTAAATAATTTAGTGAGGAGATTAACTGCTGTTTTTCCGGCATCACCGCGCCACAAAAAAATTTCACCCAGCGTATCATTTGAACAAGCAAGTTCTTCGGCAAGTTCAATGTGTTTTTTTAATATGTCTTCCAAACTGACTTCAGATGACTGTAATAATTCTTTCAAAGGTATAAATTTATCTTTTATTTCCTGAATAAAAGATAAATCGTCCGTTACACTCAAGGTCGAATTCTTTTGTCTTAAAAAAAGTTCATAATCATAAGCTTTTTTTCTAAAATCTGCAGTGCTATGATGAAAATGCGTAAACGGATTCTTTAAGATACTGATGAACTTAGTATCTGACGACATATCTTGTGCTGCTTCCGCAATAAGACGCAAGAAAATGCCAATAGGGGATAAGCTTAAAGGTAAACCGGCAGAATCATCAATTTCAATGTTAAAACGCGCCAATTCAACAGCAACACGACGGGCTAAATTTCTGTCATACGTGATAAGAGCTGCAGTTTTTTCCGGCTGGTTCAATATTTCTCTCATTTTTAAGGCTATAGATAAAGCTTCATCACGTTGAGTTTTGGTTTCTATTAAATGCATTCCTTCAAAGGCTGAATGCAAGTGTGCTTTTAAGGAAAGCTTTTGCCATGCATCGGAAACTGAAGCCGGGCGCATAATTTCAGAAATAAATTCTTCTTTGGGCAGATCAACGGATTCGCAAATAGAAGAAATTTTGTGCCGATCGAGTTCTAAAAGAGATAATAACTCTTTTAATTCAAACTGCGGATGAGACTCATCGACATTCAGCCAATAAGTATCATCTGCATGAGTATCTACACCTGAAAAATAAATTTTCCCGTTTGGTAAATCAGAGATAATTTTAAGCAAATTAACGATGGCAGGAAAACTTGCCGTAATACCGGCGGCAACAATGTCACGCGGAGAGTTTTCTTTTTGCCATAGTAAAGCTTGCTGATAAAGTAATTTCTTTTTTAAATCGCACAAATCAATAGCGTGACGATCTTTCAATATTTGCGGCCAAAATTCCGTGATTATTTTAAGTAACTTCAGGGTTTCTTGCCAATGAGTTGCATATTTTTCAGGAACCAAGTCATGTAATTTATCAAAAGACAGTTCCAAGTTACAGGCGGTATCAATAAGGTTTGCCAAATCTAAACTAAGATTGACAGCTTGAGCTAAAGAAATTTGTTTTAATCCGAAATCATTGGGTTTTGACATAATCATACGAGCAAATAAAAACAATCTCTCTTCTTTTGAAATAACGGACTCCTCTTCCGGTAAACAAGTTTGCCAATCAAAGCTGCTGAAAAATAAATCATCATCATCTATTTCGGCAATAGGAACAATTTGTGGCAAAACTGCCGGTTTTAAGCCCTGCTGCCTGACAAAAGCCAAGTTCAATATCTGGCAAGAACGACGATTAGGAACTAAAAACAATACAGAAGCCAGCTCAAGCAATTTGTCTTGATATTTATCAAGATAAATTTTTGCTAAAGTATCCCAAAAAGAACAAGATAAAGGAATATTATATATGTTTTTTAAGTTTGCCATTAATCATTTTCTTGATTGGTTAAATAGGTGATAAATTTTTGTAAAGCTCGCCCACGATGAGATATCTTATTTTTTTCTTCACTGTTAAATTCTGCAAAAGAGCGATTAAATCCGGTAGGGATGAAAATAGGATCATATCCGAAACCGGAGGAACCGCTTTTTTTAGTGGCAATGCTACCATCGACGCGTCCTTCGAAAGCTTTGTAATTGCCGTTTGGATGAGCAAGGACGATAACGCAGGAAAAATGTGCGGAACGATTAATGGACTTTGTTTCGGCTAATTCATTTAATAATTTATCCATTCCTTTACTGAAATCTCTGTCGGGAGCATATCGTGCGGAAAAAACACCGGGACGACCGCCGATAGCATCAACACACAGTCCGGAATCATCAGCAATACAGGGTATATTTTTTTCTTTTGCTGCCGCAATGGCTTTTATATAAGCATTTTCCTCAAAAGTAGTGCCTGTCTCTTCAACATCAGGAAGATCTAAATCATTGCCGGATAAAACTTTAATGCCGAGAGGAGAAAGCATTTCTCTAATTTCAGAAATTTTTCCCTGATTGTGACTGGCAAAAATTAATTCTTTATATTTTTGCATTTGAAATAGCCTCCTTTTGTATCAAAATAAGTTGCTGTATACCTTTATAAGCGTAAGCATATAGTTCATCATATTCTTGTTTGCTGAAAGGAAGGCCTTCGGCAGTTCCCTGAATTTCGATAATTTTACCGCTTTCGGTTAAAACAAAATTGGCATCAACTTGTGCTGTTGAATCTTCTGTGTATTCCAAATCCAACAAAGTTTGCCCGTTACAAATACCTGCAGAAACAGCTGCAATATATTCTCGAATTGGATTGGAAAAAATCTTTTGTTCTTTTATCAATTTTTTTATAGCAATGGATAAAGCAACAAAACTGCCGGTGATTGAAGCTGTTCTTGTGCCGCCGTCTGCCTGAATGACATCGCAATCAAGCGTGATGGTATAGCCTTTGAGAGCACTTAAATCAACGGCTGCACGCAAGGACCTGCCGATAAGACGCTGAATTTCATGTGTACGGCCGCCGGCACCACGTGTTTCACGATTACTACGGGTAGCTGTTGAACGAGGCAATAAAGAATATTCTGCCGTAATCCACCCTTTATCTTCGCTCTTAAACCAGGTCGGGACTTTGTTTTCAACACTGGCTGTACAAATAACCTGAGTATTCCCGCATTTTACAAGACAAGAACCCTCGGCATATAAGTTGAAATCAGGAATAATTTCGATTTTTCTTAATTCGTCATTTTTTCGATTCGTTTCTCTCATTATCAGCTTCCTTGTTCATATTGTTCGATGGCTTTCAAAACCCTGGTAACAGTGTTTTCAACCGCTTCATTTTTGGTTTCTACCATAATATCTGCCTGATTATAATAGGGATACTCGGCATCAATGTAAGTTTGTAATTTGCTTTTTATCTTGGAATCGCTGCATTGTAAAAAAGGACGTTTTTTGCGCCCGGTGGTGCGATTGTACAGAACATCTATATCTGCCTTAAGCCAAATAGTCAGGGCTTTTTCTTTGGCTATTTTACGAGTTTGTTCAGCAACAAAAGCGCCTCCGCCAGAGGCTAGAACGCAAGGTTCACCCGTTAGTAATCTTTTCATTATTCTCTCTTCACCGGCTCGATATTCTTCACTGCCAAAGCATTTGAAAACATCAATGACGGACAGACCGGCAGCTTTTTCTATTTCTTGATCACCGTCAACAAAAGGAAGACAAAGCTTTTTGGCTAACCTTTTGCCAACACTTGTCTTGCCGCTACCGATCAATCCGACAAGTAATATTATTTTATTTGTTTTTATCATTTAACATTCACTAAAATATGATTCTACTTTACAATAAAGGATATAATGTTATTAATAATAATCAATAGCTATTTAACAAGTTGAGATGAATTATTTTAGGGAGAATAAAATGAAAACAAACAACAGATATGGAATATATTTGTTTTTATTGGTGTTAATTTTGGGAATTGTTTATACGGCATGTAAAGATATTACACCGGAACAGGAAAAAATAACTGAGGACGTTACTTTAAAGCTAAGTAAATAATAAATGAGAGATTTGCTTAAAGAATTTTTGGATGTGAAATTGGTGGAGTCAGGTGAGGCTATAAATACAATCAAAGCCTACCATGCTGATCTTGAACAATACGAAAAAGCCATTAAGCCTATTTTATTGGAAAATGCGACAACAGAAGATGTTGAAAAATATCTGAATTTTCTAAAAGATGAAGAAAAAAGCCCAAAAACGCTGGCTAGAAAAATATCCTGTATCAGGGAGTTCTATAAGTTTCTATGGGGAGAAAAGATTATTTCAGAAAACCCGACAAGCCGGATTCGTTCGCCTAAAATCGGAAAAAGTTTACCATTCTTTTTAACCAAAGAAGAAATTGAAAAGATATGTGCGGTAGCAATCGAAAAAAAAGATTTCTCTTCTATGAGAACGTTCGTGATGATAGAATTGATGTATACTTGTGGTTTGAGGGTTTCTGAAGTTGTTTCTTTGCAGGAAAAATCGATTAATCATGATCTGCGGCAAATATTGATTTACGGAAAAGGAAACAAAGAGAGAATAGTCCCCATATCTAAAAAAACAAGAGAAGATGTTTTAGAATATGAAAAATATAGAGAGAGCTTCTTAAGTGAGCGAAAAAGTAAATGGTTGTTTCCTTCATTGACCGCACTGGATGGTCATATAACGAGAGCCGGATTTTTTAAGAATTTGAAAAAAATAGCTATTAAAGCTGGATTAGATTATGAAAAAATTCATCCTCATATTTTAAGGCATTCTTTTGCCACACAATTAGTAAATAAACACGCAGATTTACGTGCTATCCAAAAGATGCTCGGCCATGAAAATATTGCAACGACGGAAATTTATACGCACATTACAACCGAGAAGTTAAAGCAGGAAGTAAATAAGCATCATCCTTTAATGCAACAGAGGTAGAGAAGAAAGATATGAAAAAATATAAAATAAATATTTCTGAAGAAAGACATGAAAAAGACCTGGAAAGTTTGGGAAGCATTTTTATGCCCATAGTTAAAGGATTAGTTTCTTCTGAAGATTTGGTTGGTGTAGAGATAATGTATAAATGGAAAGATATCGTTGGAAGTGAAATAGCTTCATTTTCTCAACCCTTAAAAACAAAATATAATCCTAAAACGGACATCAGAACATTGTGTATGGAAGTACCGCTGGGTGGATATGCTTTGGAAGTGCAACATAAAGAACAATATTTAATAGATAAAATAAACGCCTATTTTGGTTATAGGGCAATACACAATCTGAACATTATGCAAAATGCCAATATGCAACCGATATTGATAGAAAAACAAGATGATAAAAATCTTGAAAAGATTGTATCTGACGAAGATATGACTTATCTTAATACATTAACAGAAGATATTAAAGATGAAAAATTAAGAGAAATTTTAATAAAGATTGGTAAAAACGTTATATCTGATCAATAAGGAGTAAAAAAAATTGTTTGAAAAAACCATAAAGAGAATTAGCCGTGTTTTAGCTATTATAGCACTATATATTATGTGCGCCTATGGATACTTAACCGGAAAGGGATTTGTTTTTAAGGACAATACTTTTATTTTATCGAATGCTGCATATGCTGAAGAACAAGCATTTGCCCAACCGGTTTCAGGTGATATTGGCTTGAGTGAAGAACGTACAAGAGCTATGGGAAATATAAATGCACCTCTGACTATGTATGTTTTCTCTTCAATGTCATGTTCTCATTGTCGCGATTTTCATAAATTTATATTACCCAAGCTTGAAAGAGATTTTGTAGCAACGGGAAAGTTACGCTTTGTTTATATCCATTTTCCGATGGAACCTATGTCTATGCGGGCAGCAAAACTGTCTTTATGTATGCCGCAAGAAAAATTTTATGACTTCTTATCTGAACTCTATGGCAGTAAAGATTGGCTTTATGCAGAAAATGAAGAAAAATTATACAATCATGCCAAAAAATTTGGTATGACTGATGATGATATAAAGGCATGCGGTGATGATAAAAAATTAACCAGCGATATCTTACTGGTTGAAGAAAATGCTATAAAAACATTTAAAATTAAGGGAACACCATCTTTTATTATTGCCGGAAAAGATGGACAGGAACTTATTTATGGTACAAAGAGTTACGGCGAATTTAAAAATTATCTCGAAAAACGTTTGTCCGGAGAATAAAAATGCCACACATTCCTACCGACATAAAGGAAATGGAAGACAGAATAATTGCCATGAAGGCTAAAAAACAGGATGAACAGAGTAAACGGAAAGAAAAAGATCTTTCACAAGCAGCAAAGGCTTTTCAAATTGCAATAGAAATGGTATCTGGAGTATTTATAGGGGCGGCAATCGGGTATATTTTAGATGAACTATTTGACTTTCAGTTTATTTGTTTGCTAATATTCACTATATTTGGTGGGTTTGCCGGAATGCTAAATACAATGCGTTATCTCAACCAAAACAAGGAAGAAGAGGGTAAGTAAAATTTTATGTCTGGGCCTATGGAACAATTTGAAATAAAAAAGCTTTTACCGATTGAGGTAAATGGTTTTGATATAAGTTTTACGAATTCATCCTTATGTATGGTTATTTCGGCGTTGGCTATTGTAATGGTCTTTTTACTATGTTTGCGTAAAAGAGCTATTATTCCGACAACGGCACAGTGTATTCCCGAGAGCGCATACGAATTTATCCATAATCTTATGCTCGAAAATATGGGAAAAGAAGGACTAAAATATTTTTCTTTTATTTTCACGTTGTTTTTATTTGTTTGTACAGGTAATTTGCTGGGACTTTTCCCCTATAGCTTTACCTTTACATCACATGTTGCTGCAGTAGGCACTTTATCTCTTCTGGCGTTGCTCTTGAATATCTGTGTTGGAATAAAAAGACAAAAGTGGGGTTATTTGTATACTTTCTTTCCAAAGGGAACTCCTTTGGCTATGGCACCATTGATTGTGCCTATAGAGATTATATCCCTGCTATCTAAACCCTTGAGTTTGACGATAAGATTGACGGCAAATATGACGGTCGGTCATATTATCTTAAAAGTGATAGCTGGATTTATTATAACTATAAGTTTGGTTCTTGGTTGGCTTCCGCTGATGTTTACGGGAATACTTATTATTTTTGAAATATTCATAGGAATATTGCAAGCGTATGTATATACAATTTTGTCGTGTATTTACTTAGGTGATGCACTGCATGGTCATTAACTTATATTTTTGAAAGGAAAGAAAATGGAAAGCTCTTTAATGTATATCGGTGTTGGTTTGTGTGCCTTGTCAATGATGGCCGCAGCTATGGGTTTAGGAAAAGTTTGGAGCGTTTTGATTGAAACTATCGGACGTAATCCTCAAGTAAAGAAAGATGTACAGACATTGGGTTATATTGCGGCCGCTTTTATTGAAGCTATCGCTTTGTATGCCTTAGTTGTAGCAATTTTGATGATTTATAAATAATCGGATTAAATTGTATGCCACAGTTAGAGATATCAACATACATAACGCAAATTTTTTGGCTATTGACAACATTCATGAGCCTTTGGTTCGTGATGGATAAAGTTGTTATACCAAGAATTGCGGAAAAAATCGAGGCAAGAAAGCGTAAATATGATGATTTCATCAGGAAAGCTGAGGAAATAAATCAAGAAGCACTGAATACCTTGAAACAGTATGAAAGCAAGCTGGCTATGGCTAAATCAAAGGCATCTGAACAAATTGCTCAAAATGAACGGATTATAAAAGAAATCATTGCGGCAAAAGAAGATGAAATTAATCAGCAATTGAAACAAAAGATGGCTGAAAGTGAAAAACTGCTCAGTGCTGAAAGAGCTGAAATAATGGAAAGAATTGAGGCAATGTCAAAAGAGACTGCTTATATGATTTCAAATAAACTGGATTTGACGTTTATAACAAAGGCCGATATTGATGAAGCTTTCACTGAGAAGGATAAAGCATCATGACAACAATAGATGTCGGAAATGTATCTGAAAACATTACACAAGCGGTAGAAGAGCATGAAGAGCTATTTTATCAGAGTGCTGAATTTTGGGTGGGAGTATCTTTTGTTCTGGTTATGGGGATTCTCTTGGTTCCAGCAGTCAGGTTGATAAAAAAATTAACCAAAGAAAGAATCAATAGAATCAAACAAGAGTTAACGGATGCTGAAAATTTAAAAATTGATGCTCAAAAGCTATATGCTACGTACGAAAGAAAATTTATTAATGCAGAAAATGAAGCAGAAGAAATTATCGTTAATCAACAGCATTTTATTGAGCAGACAAAAGAAAAAAAATTCAATGAGCTAAATCTCTTCTTAAATCACAAACAGTCTGAAGTAAATGCGCGAATAGAGTTGGCCTCGGAACAATTGAAATCTGAGATCAACACAAAAATTTGCGAAAATGCATTCAGCGTTTTACATAAAGTCCTTAAGTCAAAACTGACTAAATCTGATTATAATAAGCTTATTGATGATTCTATCAAAAATATTAAAAAAATAGAGATAGGAGGTTGAAATGGACAGCATCAAACTTCTGGAAAATAATTTCTCTGATTTGTACATCAATAGTAATAAAGATTTTTATATTTCGGATGAACGCTATAGGAATAGCTTAAAAAAAGTAGAACCCAAAGATAAGGAAGATTTTTATAATGCTTTAATTTCTACACCTCATAAGGAGAGATCTTACGCGATGGATTATGAGGGAACTTCTTTTCGTATAGAAAATGCTTTGAGCGTAAACGGAGAGATTTATTGCTTGCGCAGAATACCTAAAAATGTGCCCAATATCCATAATTTAAATTTGGATCATCGACTCGTTCAATATTTGTTATCTCTAGCTTCTCAAAGCGGTTTAATTATTTGGGGGGGCTCTACCGGATCCGGAAAGACAACCGCCATTTCTGCTTTGTTAGCGGAATACTTAAATTTACAGGGAGGTTTTGCCTACACAATTGAAGATCCGGCAGAAATGCCTTTGGATGGTGAGTATAAATCATTTAATGGTTCAATAGGTTTTTGTAAACAAACAGAAGTAACAAAAGATGATTGGGAAACGCCACTAAAATCTGCGTTGCGTTCTAAACCAAAATATATATTGATTGGCGAAATAAGAACACCGGAAGCTGCACGTGAATGCCTTCGTGCTTCTATTTCTGGTCACCTTGTTTTAACAACAATACATGCCAATTCGATAATTGATGCTCTTGGTTCTTTGGTAAAATATGCTGGCTATGCAATGCCTGAATCTTCTGCTTATGATATTTTATCAAGAGGTATATTAGGTGTTGTAAAACAAGAGTTATATGGGACTGAAGCAAATAGACATCCTAAGGTCGAAACACTTTTTGCTAATCCGGATATAAATCAGGCTTGTCAAATTCGCTCTATTATTCGTAGCGGAAAATTGAATTTAGCAACATCAATTGAAAGACAAGCTATAAAAATGACACAAGGAAAGCCTTTGTTCTAGGTTATTTTATAGACCAGATAAGGGTGTTATTTCTATCTAAACACAAATCCTTTGTGGAATATTTGCTGATAGGTAACGAGCGCTTTCCACCCCATTCAAACAGGTAACTACCTGCACTATTCACAATTTCTAGACTATACAATTTTAATGAATTTTCATTATTAAGAGGAGCTTCTGCATAAGAAATACATTGTGCTTTATTAAGATTCGGCAGAACAATATCAAAAGTCTGCGCCATAGGCATAACCGGTTCCGCATTAATGCCATTACCGACTAAAATTTGCTTTCCACTACTCAGGATAATTTTCTTTTTATGAACATGACGACGGGGAATAATATGGTTCTTAATTAGTGAAGCGGTATCAAGTCCCCAATAATCCGGTTTATCAACATAATAAGTTCGTATCTCATCTGAAAGGGAAAAAATTTGAGAAACATCTGTTAAAACAGCGCGTTGTGCAGCCGTGCAAGCGTAAAATCCTCCTCCTATGATAATAAAAGGTATAAGCGCTTTTGTTATAATCCTTTTATGATGAAAGAAGAATTTTGGGAACAAAGATAAAAAACGAAGAGCGATATTCTGCAAATAAGTTACCAACATCGTCATATGACGGTGAACTCTTTTGTAAAGAGATTTAATCTTTTTTTTGTAACTGTTCACAAATTTAAGAATGCGCTTTTTCTTCATTAGTTTTATCCCATAGCGCTTGTAATCTGATCTTGCATCTCAAATACGCCGAAAACCGCCCAGGCAATAATACCGGAAATAGCAAACATGGCAATCATGTTCAAAATAGAAGCTTTTGCTTCAACAGCTTCGGCAGATTCATCCAACCAGTCATTAGCCAATTTATCCAATGCTTCTTCAAAATTATCCAATTCTGAATAAATACGTAAGTCCGCTACAATTTCTTTATCCGGGAAATTTAATTTTGATTTAGAAAGAGCTTGCCCTAAGTTGTCACCATTTTTAATATAGTCCATAGCTCGATCAATTCTTTCCCTTAAATAACGATTTGAGTCTCTTCTTAATGAAGAAAGAGCAACAGAAATAGGCACGCCACCCTTAATAAGAGCAGCTAATGAAAGAAGCCAGGTAATACCCATAAACATCTTATACAAAGACCATGGTGGGCAATCATCAATCAACTTACGTGTCGGTCCTGTCCAAACACCAATGGTTACATAAATTAATGTAAATAAGGCAGGGAAAAACGAGAAGGCAAGTAACCAATTCTTTTGAATCCAGTGAGAAACACTAACCAAATCTTTTGCCGTTCCAGACCAACGAGCTGACGGAGCAGCCTCTTCCATTGGCGGAACCATGTAGGCTCCGATAGCGTAAATAACTAAAACTGACATTAATAACAAAAACGACGGGTAAGCAATAGCACCGATAATCGGCTTCAACATTTTATCAGTACCTTCTGCAACACGGATAAGGTTTAACAAAGCGCTTTCCAAGTCAGACATATCACCAACAGAAAGCATTAATCGCTCACGGCTGGGAGCCCATCCCTTTAAGGCATCCGAAAAGGCGTAACCATTTTGTAGAGATTTACCCCATGAAGCAATAGCAATAGCCATAGGTTCGCCCGGGTGCTTACCGCTATCTGTAACACTGTCATACATAATATCTAAGGCGTTCATCAAAGAAAATCTGTTTCTTAAAAGTGAAGCCAATTTTTTGTAGACTTTCAATCGAGCCTTGCCAGCCATACTGACACGGAATTTCGCAAATGAAACCTCTAATGAACCTAAAGACTTCATTGCTTTACTTAAGGCGACATCTTTGTTTTCTTCTTTTTTGACCATATCTTTTTGCCCCCTAATATACCGGACGTTGATCGATTAATCCGCACCAACGCTCAACTTCATCCATATCGATTTGACCTTTAATCATTCTTTCAATAGCTGCATCTTTTAAAGGACGACCATTTAATTCACTGACCCAATAGTCAATAGCTTTAGCTGTTTCACCATCAATCATCATTCTTAAGAAGTGTGAATCCGGTAAGATTATTTCATCCACAGCCATTCTACCTTTAAATCCTTTATAACCGCAAGCTTTACAACCAGGACCACTCACAAAAACATTTTCGATTCCATATTCACCTAAAGCATTCTTTAAGCGTTCAAATTGAGGAGAGTCCTCTTTGGTTTTAATAGGTTGGCGACATACCGGACATAATTTTCTAAATAAACGTTGTGAAACCAATCCCTTAACAATTTCAGGGTCATTTAACAAATAAGGTTGTATACCCATATCTCTGAAACGTGTAACAATAGCTGGGGCGGAGTTTGCGTGCAAGGTTGTCCAAACGCCGTGACCTGAAAGTGCAGCCTTAAAAGTCAATTCAGCAGTTGATAAAGAACGAGTCTCACCAACTAATACGATATCCGGGTCGGAACGCAGAGCCGCTGACAAAGCTTTAGTAAATTGCTCGTTCTTTTCTTCTTCAGTATTGGCATTGGTCACAGGCATTTGACGTGCACCCGGAATAGGATACTCCGGCGGGTCTTCCACGGTCAACAAGTTTATCTCATAGTTTTTTTCTTGTAACAGCTTAATCATGTTACGTTGCAATGTCGTTGATTTACCAGATCCAGTAGGGCCGGCAACAACATTAACGCCAACAGCCATACTGCGCAATTTATAAAACAAATCTTCTTCGAATTTACCTAAACCTAAGGAACTTAAATCGGAACTTCCTTCCGGATTATCATCTGCATACAACAGACGCATAACCAAATATTGAGAACCGAACGCAACAGGGTTAAATTGTAAACGGATAGCCAAAACGTTATGAGGCAACATCAATTTACCATTTGAACCACGTAAAGGTGTTGAACCCAATTTTTGTGCACCTTGGAATTCATTTTGAGAATAGTTGGAGTCGGAAATATCCGCTGAAGCAAATACGGAACGAACAAAAGCCTCTCCCCATTCTCCGCTATACTCATTTTGCTTAACCATAATACCATTTTCACGAAATAAAATCGTTGAGGAAGAAGCAACGATAACGTGAATATCGGAAACTTTTTTTTGAGATGCGCGTTGAATAATATTGATAAAGTCAATCTGCATCTGCATATCTTCTGCTTCAGCAGCAGAAACGTCAACCGTACCGCCTCCACGCTCTGCATATGCATAAATGGCCGCGATTTCATTTAAGGTAACATAAATAGGGGCTTTAATCTGTATTTTTCTTCTCTTAACAGTAGCCTCAAAGTTATATACCGCACCATCAAAACGATTGTCTTTAGAAACCAAATAGGTTCCATCTGAAAAAAGCGCTAAAAGTCGTCTGGTTTCATTTGTAATAGCAAAATCAGAACCACTCACGGTCAAAAGCTTGTTGCCGTTCGCAAATAAGGTATCAAATAAACTGGACTTCTTCGCAGGAGCAGCCGCGGCTTCCTCCTCCTCAAAATTAGAAGCAGCCTTATCTGATTTTTCCTTTTTTTCCGAATTTTCTGAGTCTTCTGCCATCTTATTTACCTATTATAATCCAAAAATTAATCATCTTTATCTTTAGTTAACCCCAAAGTTGGAACAACACCATCAATGGTCTTTCCGACATAAAGATAATCATCATGCCCATCTCTGGAAAATTTAACATAATCAGAGCCAATTTCACTAACAACATGACCTGTTGGCAAGGAGGAGCCAACTTTTAATGATAGAGGTTGACCTTGTGCATCTATGATTTCTACAGACATAACACCGGCACGACCGGCAATACCCAATATGGCATATTGCGCACTTAACTTATTTTCCGATTCTTTATCATCTTCCTCTGAAATATCTTCTTCTGTAATAGTATCCTGTACAAGAGCCTGACCAACACCGGATAAATTGATTTTTTTACCCTTTAATTCCTCAATGGATTGAGCATTTTGGTACAGATTGCTCTTGGAATTTTTAATAATCTGCGCGTCAGCTTCAATGCGCTTTCTTAATTGTTCATTACGAGCCTTAAGTCCTTTAACGATTCTATCAAAATTGGCTTTTGCCGCTTCTGCTGTTTGGATATTCTTTGCAGAAGCAATTAAAACTCTGTTAATCTTAGTTTTAAATATTTCAATCAATTCTTTTCTTTCTTTATCTGCATCAGCCAACTTTGCATACAGAGCTTCTTTTTCTCTGAGCCATTCTTGCTTTTCTAATAACATCTGGTTCATATAGGCATTCAACAATTTACGTTGCTTTAATGCCTCAAAAACTTTCTCCTTATCGAGCAGTAGCTGCTTTTCCTTTAAGACATTTGCCTCAATTTGTTTTTCACGCTCCAAAGCACGCATTTTATCTTCCATCTTTTTTTGCTGTTGTTCTTCGGCATTCTTAAGACGTATAGCTTTTTGAGCTTCTATTTCGTTACGAATCTTTTCGCGACGTAACTCCAATGTTAACAAAGTAGTACTTTTTTCAATTTCAGACATTTGTGTAAATAAATCATCATCCATTTGAGATAAAATACTGTTACCTAAATTATCCGCAGGATTAGTCTGATAAGCAATTTCTTTGGATATATCTGCATCCGACGGTTCTTTGGCAACAGGAACCGTATCAGCAACCGACGGAGCTGCTACAACAGCCGGACGGACTTCAACAGAAGGGGTACTTAAAGCTTTCATTCTCAAATCAAAGTTAAAGTCATTATTGCTGTCTTGACTTTCCGCAACAGAAGAACTTTCTTCGATTTTTGAATTTGCTTTATCTGTATTTGCCGAGGTTTTGGCAATGCCCGTTTCTCCTACGACCGATTGTGCTGCAGATGGGGACAATAAAGAACTATCATTATTTGATATATTTACGCTTGCGGCATCACTCTTATCTGAAACATTAATAGGTAAGCTACTGGAGTTGACTGTAGCAACACCAGATTCTTGTGCTCTGGCTACACTAGAACAAAAGAATAATCCCCAGACGGCTAAAATCAAAAACTTCTTAATTTTTCTACTGAGCATAGATTTTCCCCTCATATTTCCATATACCTTGATTGTAAAGTACATTATTAATCTCAAGCCCTGAAAATTTCGTTAACATTTGTTTCCAAATTTCAGGATCATAGCTTGATGCTATACTAAAAGTTAAAAATGTATAAGTCTTATTGTTAAGACGCAAAGAACCCTCTTGGGTACCTATCTTTAAATTCACTGTTTGGAACAAATCATTAATAACATTATGAAGTTCAGACAGAGAATATTTGGGCGCAGAATTAATTTTTTTTACCTTTTGGAAAGGTAGAGATACAGTGACGGAATTACCAAGAGGATCAATGGTCTTATTGGCAAATGTTAAACCGGAATAAGTCAATGACATTTCCATCCAAGATAATCTTCCGAATTCACGCCTCCATGAAGTAACTGCATTTGCTTGAGTGCAAGTTACACCGGAATTAATCCATCCGGGAGTTGCAATGTTGTTTAATGATAGAATCGCTTGTCTGCAATTATCGAGCATCCAAGCCGGATCAATCATAGATTCCCAAGGTAATGGTATGACCTTCTCAACTTCAACAACAACCTTCTTTTGTGCACGCCGCGTTATAACAACATTGGTTTGAGGTTTTGTGGTAAAAAATGTTTTGGATATAAACATAATCAACCAACCACCGACAATCATCGACAGAATAACAACAATTGCCAACTCTGTACCACGTAAAGCATTTATTTTTTCTAATTTTGCATCTAAACCGGCGGCCAAAACTTCGGAAATGTCCTTTTGCTCCGTTTCATCTATCCCCCACTCTGCCGGAGCAATCTTTTTAGACCAATCAGGAACGGAGAGCATAGACATGAATTGCTCTTTAGCATCTTCCTCTTTTACAAAAAGAACATCACCATCAGAAAGGATAACATCATTTCTGACACATAAATACCAATAACCCGCATCAACCTTAAAAACAGCTAACAAAGATGTGGCATCACTCATGGCGGTTACCGCTGCAACAGCGGCAACATTCATGCCTTTTTTAAACCCTTGTGAAGAAACAGCTAAACCTAACTGTGGAGATTTACCATGCTTAACACAGAATAAATCGGCCCCTACCAGGACGTTTTCTGCAGCTTCCTTTGCATCAAGAAAAGGTGCATCTATATTTTGCAAACTTTCCCAGAAAACGCTGGCTGCATACTGCATCCCATCAACAGTAAAACTGGAGGCCCATTCCTTACTGTTTTCTTTAAGAGAATCTGCTTCTAAGATGCTGTTATCTTCTTGTGCCACAATACAATCCTCATTTATTAATATTTCATACGCGATTCAGGTAACAACGGAGATTCCAAAACAACCGGAGTTAACAAGATAACCAAAATAGTTCTCTTTTTTGTTAAATCTTGGCTGCCACCGAGAATGTTGTTGTTAATAGCACCTGTACCGCTCTTGCTACTGGTTGTATCAACACGCTCATAACCTGACAGAACTAAAGTTTCACCGGACTTCATGCTGATTTCTTGAGAAAATCCTCTCTCAACAGTTTTGGGGTTTTGAACATATTGGTCACCGACTTCAACCTTTTCCAAACCTAATAGGTTTGATAAACTCAAACTAAATAGAATCATTAAGCGCCCATGATCCATGATACGTGGTAAAACATCCATGGTGAAACCTGTTTCAATTTCATCGGTTTCTATTGAAATATCATAGTTGTCACCTGTTGAACCACTATTTGTTTTAGTGATTTCTGAAACGTAGTTCTGTTTGGAAACAACTTGTATCGGAGCAGGTTTATTATTCATGGTCGTAACAGTACCACTTGTAACTAAAGTTGTAGTCGTTTGCTTAGCTAAAGCTTGAATAGCTGCTTCAACAGAAACGTCTCCACCAAGGATTTTCATTGATAAAGCAGAGTTTGGTGCATTTTCACCACTTAATCCGCCCGGAGTAATCAACTCACCCAAACTGATATTGCCACCTGTCTTCGTGCGATCCTTAAATGTAGCATCTAAGTCAAAGCCGAAACCTCTGTTTTCATCAACTGCAACTTCAAGAACTTTAACACTGATAGCAACTTGACGAGCTAAACGAATATTTTGTTCATGAACATACTTAGCAACCTTTTTTATTTCAGTAGGCGTAGCAGTAATAGTCAAAGTACCATTCATCGGATCTGTTACTAAACTGGAACCTGTGCCGAGCATTGATTTAACGGCAGAAACAATATTTCCCCATAGGTCAATATTGGAAACACCGCTTGTAATACTACCACCACCGGTAGAACTGGACACACTGGATGTCATAGAAGGTTTGGTTGGAAGCGTATATAAAGTAAATGTTTTGGTGGTATATTTATACATGTATATTTCACCATTTTCATATTTCCACCAAATACCGAAATATGAACAAACCTCATCCAACAAACCACTCAAAGAACCCTTATATGAAACGAGCATTCTGGAAGTGTCAGACCACTTTGTTCCGACCTTTGCAACCGTCGGTGCATTTCTATCTGCGGCGGCTTTAACTGTACTCTCTATTTGCGGAGCAAAACGAATTTTGATAGAGGTAATTTGGCTAATCATATTGCCTATTTCGTAAAGAGTAATAGGACGGTTACTAACCAATGTCACACCATCAGCCGTTTCTAAGTAGTTAGGTAAAGGTTTATCGCCCTCGTACTCAATCTCACTGACATCGCCCAACCAAATATCATCTTTAACACGGATAACATCTGTGTCCTCAGGTGCTTGAGGAACTTTTGAATCCTCCTTGTATTTAACGGTTGCATCAACATCGCGCTCCATCGCAGCATCATAATCTGTTGGCAAAGAACAGGATGCAATGCCTAATAAAAGCAGACTGGAAAAACCGATTAAATATTTTTTATTAGTACGCATTCTCATTCTCCATCGTTTCAACAACAATTACGCGGTTACCTTTATAATATGTAGCAATAGGTGCTGGTCTTGCTCTAGCAAAAGCACGAATCAAAGCAGAACTGACATCTGTAAACTTACCCTTAAACATTGCACCTGCACTCAAGACATAATTACGATTCGTATTCCAAAGGAGCTTCCAACCAGATTTAGCACTCCACTGAGCTAACAATTCACGAAGGTTATCACCCTCTCTGGCATCCCATGTTTGAAGAGATTCGTCTTTTTCTTCTTTAACATCAGTCTTAATATCTATATCTACGTTATCGGCAACTTGGGTTTCACTGCCAACCTCAACAAAGTTAATATCTTCATCATCGCCATTAGATTGAATATAATCAGCAAGATCAAAAGATTCCTCTGTAAATTCGGATGTAACGGCATCGCCATCCTCAGCAAGATCTGCAAATTCATCACATTCTTCGGTACAAACAATTTCATATCCCGGGCCAGTTATACTGTTTGCATGACCGACTTGATTATTATCTCCGAGATTACTCCCATTACTACCGCCGGCTATATTGTCACCGGTGTCAGATAAAGAACCCTGTGGAACTATTGAGCGTGGATCAATATCATTGGCTGCAGTTTGCATAAATAAATCATTGTTACTGAAATTATCATTTTCATTATTATCAGCGTCAGTCCATTCTGTACTATCAGCATATTCCGTGATAGTATCCTCGTCTATTCCGGGACGGACTGTCGCGGTAAGATTATTACCGGTGGATGCTTGAGTATACAATTGATCACGCTTTGTTCTTTCACCGTAAGCCCTGTAATCAGCTTCTGTCTTTGTATAATTAATCAAAGCGCTGTCATTACAACTGATGCCATCCGCACCACACTTATCGGAAGGTTGCATTGTAACATCAATAACTTGTGGAGTATCTGTGCTCTCATATTCCGCATCATCAGAAAAACTACTACATGCAGAAATACCACACACACACAATAAACCAAAAGATAATAAAATATTTTTCTTCATAACTGGACTCATCTTTAAAATACAATCTCACCTTACAATAAATGTTAAAATTTAATTAATCAAGCTTAACACTTTATTTATAAAACGTTTTGTGGACTTCTTTCAAATAATGTGTTTTTTAAACACTTATTGGTCGTTTGCAGTACGAATTATAAAAGTGTTGGGCTCGGTTAAAGAAAAGACAGTGTCAACTTTTTTAAAGTCTACACCATTGTTCATAAAAATAGTATACAACAAGTTTAATCTCTTTTTTTGAAGCTCGGCAGATGCTGATGCGTCCAACAAGATTTGTATACGCGTTGTATTGTTTAGGGATGCTTCGGAAAAAACTTTGAGCCACTTCAAAGTGGTCCCGGAAATTTCCGCGCGTCCTGGTTGAAAAGATAACTTTAATTCTGTGGGAAGAACTTTACGTTCGACGTGATTTTTCTTTACTTTTTGCAAAGATTCGTAGAAATCAGCTAAATCTTCACTCGAGTTTTGCTGTTGAACTTTAGGTGATTGTGATCTTTGACTGCTATAGGCTGGAGGAGCTTTTTTCTTAACTTGAACAGGCAAAGCCTCTGTTGAAGCAGATGGCTTATCAGAAAACCAAGAAGATATACTATCTAAAATACTTTTACTATTGTCACTATCTGAGATTTCCTTAATTGGCTGAGCTTTTTTAACTTGTAAAGCTTCCTTATGTAAAGTGGAACTCAAAGAGGATGTATTTTTCTTTGCTTCCTTAGGTAAGTTAACTTTGTCTTTCTTCTTTTTTTGAGGAGATGTGATAAAAGTTGGCGTGAGATTTTCATCATTTAAAATTTCATCCGGTATCGGGAAGATAATACTCTGCTTAATCTTTTCAGCTACTTTGTAAGAAAGATCATTGTCCCTATCGGACGACGAGGCAAGCTTATCTGTAAATAAGTTTTCATCAGCAGATTGGTTGATTTGTTCAAGAAGTTTCTTATTCTTAACACTGGGACTTCCTTTAGCAGCCACCCATGGTGATGGTGCGAAAATTTTTTCATCTTCAGCTAAATCTGTGGGCAACATGGCTGTTTTTTCGTCGTTATCGCTCTGTAAAACTTCAGCTTGATCTTTCTCGGTGTCTGAAAAAGAAAATTCTATCGGAATATTGCCATCGAGATTAATGCTCAATATTTCATCGTCTTCAGGTCCATCAACTATCTGTGGTACAAAATTTGCGGTAGATACTGGCGCCAAAGATTTCCGACTTATGGTTGTAAAAAGATTAGCTGTTTTTGCGTAATATGGAGAGCTATAACCCTTTCGATAAAGAGAAATATCAACAGGCTGTGATTGTTTTGGTGTTGATTTAGGGTTAACAGGAGAATATAGTTGCCCGTATAAAGCAATGCTACATAACGAAAGACTAAAACCTAATACAAAATTTTTTATACCAGTCATAGGGTAGATTATTCCTGTTACCATAATAAAGTTATCTTTTATATATTAACCATATTTTAAAACTTGTTTCGATTCTTTGGCAAATACATTTTATAATTAATAACAACAAAATGATTGTTTTTTATATTTTTGGGTTAAAAGGGATAAAAATTGCCCGAAATAGTGTGTTAAGTTTTTGTTACAGGAGTTAAAAATATATTAAAATCAAATAGATATACGTTTTTTAAAGAGCATCAAAAGACTTGAATTTTTTTAAAAAATGAGGTACAGTAATAATGTATAATGAATTTAGGAGAACTGAAATGAAAAATGTAAAGAAATTGTTTATACTGTGCTCATTGGCACTCGTATTTACGGTAATTTTAGCGGATGCTTCTTTCGCGGAAGGTCAAGGTTTGATGACTGTTGCAGCGAACAAAGCCATCATTATGTTTAGACATGTTAAAGCTATTATCTTTATCGTTGGTGGTTTCGGTTTGGTAGGTATTGCCTTCCAAGCTATCTTTGGTAAAGTAAAATGGTCTTGGTTTGCAGGTTTGGCTGTTGGTCTGGCTATTTTGGCTGCTGCCGGTGCGATTGTTAACTACGCAACAGGTGACCAGATGGGTAACCAAGCTCACTCAGATGAAAGCGCCAGTGATACATTTGGTACTGATGATAATGGCGGTATTTATGGTGGTGGTAAATAATAAACCACCATTGGTAAAAAAGAGCGCTCGCATAAGCGGGCGCTTTTTTTATGTGAAATCTTTTCATAAAGCAAAATGATAATTTGGATAAAATAAAACGAGGTGCTAGAACAAGCATGTGTGAAATTTTTGTTACAATCAGATAAAAATGTGTAAAAACAGAATGTTAACATGAGATAGATGAAATAGTTTTTTACTGGAAAAAACTAAATATTTATGATATAATAAATAAAAATAAGAGGGGGTATGTGTGATGTTTGGACGAAATACAAGAGAAATGTACTTTTTTCTGCTGGCATTAGCACTGATTATGTGTGTGCCGACAGATGCATTTGCAGCCTTTGAAAGTTTAATACAATCCGGACAAAGTATATTTGAAGGATTAAGAAGTATAATTTATCCGGCTTCTGCAATCGGAATTATTTGTGTTTGTATAGGGGGATTTTTTGGTAATATCAACTGGAAGTGGCTGACTGCTGTATTTATCGGGTTGATAGTTATTGCTTGCTGCGGCTTATTTATCAAAATGTTTACTAACCAAGACGGCGGTATAACCAGTGTTGGTACCTTAAACGGAGAATAAGGAGAGAAACAATGACTAAGTATAGAAAGGTAATCTTGCTGATTATATGTTGTGCTTTCCTTAGTATTTGTTTGTGCAATAATGCTTATGCGGAGATTGAAGTACCGGAAGTATTTAACTTTTTTTCGGAAAAAACCACATCTTTCGCCAGACAATTAAGGAGCTTGGCTTTTGCTATTAGCGGTTTTGGTATCATTATGTTCACCTTCTTAGCAATTTGCGGTAAAATAAATTTTAAACATTTAGGCTACATAATGATAAGCTTGTTTTTCCTATCCGGTGTCGGTCTAATGATTAGCTATATGACCGGTGGAGCAGCCAGAAATTCATTGAATTTTGGTGAACTTTATGAAGATAGCCGTACGATCAACAATGCGGGGAAAGGAACTTTGGCTTCATCACATCATTACAGCGGCTAATTTTTAATGATAGGTACAGATATATCAATATGGCTGTGAAAATAGGAGAGATACAATGATCAAATATAGAAAGGTAATCTTGCTGATTATATGTTGTGCTATTTTTAGTATTTGCTTATGCGATCGAGCCTATGCAGAGATAGAAACACCTGCCATATTTAATTTCTTTGCCGAAAAAACGACATCTTTTGCCAGACAGTTAAGGAGCTTGGCTTTTGCCATTAGTGGATTTGGCATTATCATGTTCACTTTCTTAGCTATATGCGGTAAGATAAATTTCAGACACTTAGGCTACATAATGATAAGCTTGTTCTTTCTTTCCGGTGTTGGTTTGTTAATCAGTTATATGACCGGTGGAGCTGCAGCCAAGAATTTACACTTTGATCAGTTATACGGCGACAGCCTCGCTATACAAAATGCAGGAAAAGGAAAACTACCGGCGGCACATCGCCATAGCGGATAAGTTTTGCAATAATAAAATTTTAGAGAATTTAACAGTTTCGTAATAATTATCGGTGTACAATAAGAGCCAAATTATGAGGAAGTGGGACAATGAGAGATATTATATTAAAAGCAGTTGCCAATCCGCCAAAGTTGTTTTGGGCACCGGTTATTCCTGCAGCATTAAATGCAGGATTGCAGATTCCCTTTATGTTTATGGCAATCGGTATTTGGCAAACTAATCCGCTCATTTTTATAATATCTGTACTTGTTGGGCATACGATTATGATTGGATTGGGTGCAAAAGATCCACACCTGTCTGCAATGTTGCAGGCGTTCGGTTCAACAAATATTGTTCCAAAGAACTTGTACAAAGCGAAAGGACACAAATTTGAGCCTTGATTTTGACTTTTATACGATTTTTGTAGCCGGGTTACAAAGTGCAGATGCAATTGTAGCTGTATTTGGTATTATTGCGGCAGCAGCAATTGCTATTTCATTGGTTTCAAAGATTGGTGCATGGGTTTTGCCTCAACCACGTGAATCTCGGGTGGCAGACTTTTTACCGTTTAATTCTTTATTATCAGACGGTGCAACTCTACGCTGTGATAATGGTACATACGTTCGCGTGTTTAAAATTGAAGGTGTTGACCTCACTTCAGCCAGAGAAGAAACAGTTTTATCTATGTTTGAAGCGCGTAAGGCTTGGCTAGATAATATGGCCGATATGCAGGTTACATGCAGAGTCATTACACTGCGTGAGAGAACACCCGTAGAAAGCAATAAAGATGATTTTGGTAATAAATGGCTCAAAATAGTAGATGATACATGGCGGGAGAATTTGAGCCGAGTTTATAAAAATGATCATTACATCATCATTTCCATAGAAGATAGAAAAGATGCCGTGAAGGATTTAAACTATGCTTCACAATCGGTTTTGGCAAACTTGAATGATTACGGGGTTAAGGTTATGCGTGAAGAAGATGATTCTCCGGCGGAAATGAGCCCAATTTACCCATTTGTACGTGTGCTTAATCCAATTAGTAAACCTTTGCCCAAAGTTAGAAATGCACAAAGTTTTCAATTAAAAGAAATGCTTTCATCCGATGGAATTCATTTTACCGGTGAAGAAGGGGTTATAAAATTCTTTTCTGGTGGAAAAGAAAAATATGCTTTGGCAATGGGAATTCGCAGTTGCGGCGACTATATGGATGAAAGTATGATTTCTTCTCTTTTGGCAATAGACTGCGAATTAACGGTTTTACATAATATTCACCCGATATTTAAGCCGAAAGCACGTATGATTTTAGTTCAGCAACAAAAAATGGCGGCTGTTACCAGTTTTTCTGGTGATGTTATTGATCAATACAGTGAAGCTTTAGCAGCTATTGAAGATAGTGATGCAGACCACCAGTCGCTGGTGGAATATTCCATGAGTTTTATCTTAAAGGGTGATAGCTTAAAAGAAATAGAATTCGGAGAAAGCGAAATACAACGTATATGCCGTTTATACAGCGTAACGCCGGTTAGAGAAAATTGGATTGCCCAGGCAACATTTTTTAATCAATTCCCGGGATATGATATGTGTGGGCGCACATATTTCTACCTGTCAAGAATTGTTTCTTTGGCGGTTTCCTTTGAGCAATTATCAACAGGTTTACCGCGTTGCGACTGGGGTGAGGGAGCTATTACTGTCTTTAGAACGATGAGTGGTTCACCATATCGTTTCCAATTCCATATTTCGGCAGCTGAATCTGCGGTGGCTCACTGTTGTATTGTCGGCCCGACCGGACAAGGTAAAACAACACTTTTGACATTCTTGGCTGGACAGGCAATGAGACATGGTGATTTGAAAGTTTATTTCTTTGACCGTCACCGTGGTGCTGAAATCTTTACGCATATGGTTAAAGGCAAATATGTTGGATTTAGTGGTGAACGGAAAAATGTTTCCCTCAATCCGTTTGATACCAGAGATACGATGAGCAATCGTGCTTTCTTGCGCAACTGGTTGAAAGCCATCACCATGGCCAATGATGCAATGTCCGAACGTGAAGCAGCACGTGCGGTAACAACAGCTTTTGATTATTTAAAACCGGAAGAGCGCGTTTTGAGTAATTTATATAAAAGCTGTTTTTCCCCGACGGGTACAATGCGCCGTGAACTATTCCGCTGGATTAATCCGGACCAATATGGTAACATTTTTAATTCAGAGCATGATAGTCTTGATTTAAGCACTAATCGCTTTGTTGCCTTTGATTTTACGGATATTTTTGATGATGATACATTGGCAGCCGCATCAATTAGTTATATTATGCATCGTATACACGCAGAAAGCACAGAAACAGGTGCTCCAGCGCTGGTAATGATCGATGAAACGGCACCAATGTTAAAGCATGAAATGTTTAGAGATGCCTTTATAAAAGGTTTACAAGAAGGACGTAAAAAACGCCAAGCCTATCTTTGTGCATTTCAACAACCGAATATTATCGATACCTTAGGTGTAGGTGATGCCGTACGCGGACAATGTAAGACTATGATTTTCTTCAGAAATACCCAGGCAACACCTGAATCATACGAAAAATGGAACTTAACCGAGAGCGAATATGATTTTATCAGTGGTAAATCTTATCGTGATTGCCCGTATGCAATTTTGCTTAAACGTCCGGATGCTGACGACGGAAAAGGTGAATCAGTTGTACTTGATGTTAATTTAGGCGGATTGGGACCATATCTGAAGTTGTATAACTCCGGCATTAAAAATGTTTTATTGGTTGATAGCTTGGTTAAAGAGTTTGGAGAAGATGGTTTTGTAACAAAGTATTTGGAAGGTTGACATGCCGAAAATACTTGACAAAAATGGAAAAATGTGGTACAATTCTCTAGCTGAAGAGTATTATTTTACTAAGGGAGGAATGTGATGAAGAATTGTAAGAGGGGTATTACAATTGCATTTTGTGGACTGTCTTTGATGATAAGACCGGCAGATGCCTTTGTGACATTTGATTTTACAGAAACTCCAGGGACTTTTACACAAATTACAGAAGCAATGGAAAATCTGGCACAGGCTAAAGCCCAAATGACAGAAATGATGAATAGCTTAAAGGCTATAGGTGACAGCTGCATGAGCATTACTCAATTTGCTCCCAATTTTGATGGTATCGCAGATGGGCTGTTGGCAGCTAATACGACGGCAGATACATTAAATAGCACATTGGAAACACAGGTTGCCGTTCAAGATAAATTAGATAAAACTTTGAATTCTATAGATGGTGCTCAAAAGCGTACGGCCGAAGCATTGGTTAATCAAATTGAAAAAGGAATGAAGTTGGCCTCTGTTGACGTCAGTAATAAAATAATCTTAGCTGAAAATCAAATGTCCTCCCAATACATTGAAGAAGAGGAAGAAGAAAGCGTAGATGTTGCCGAACTGGAAAAAAATCTTTCAGATATGTTTGAAAATATACAAAAAGATAACAATGAATTATCAATCGGCTTAAATGATGTTTTTGATGAAACTATAAACATAATGAATAAAGGTTCAGACTTAAACGATAAGGTATTAGAGAACTTATCTACCAAAATACTTGTTTTAGAAAAAGAAATAAACAAGGAAAAGCAAGAGTATTTTCTTGGCAGATTAAATGAACTGAAAACTCGTGAACAAAAGGTTTCCGACTGGGGAATTAGTATAGCGGAAGATGCAAAAGACAGATATAACAGACAGTACCAGGAAAAAATTGTTGACGGAATTAACAACTACAAAAAAACAGTTTTTGCATACGTTGAAGGAAGTATCTCGAAAGAGGATGTATTGGGAGCAGGAGCAATGCTAAAAGAACTCACTGCTTCATTTGAAAATTATGCTGATGCAAAACAGTTAGACTGCTACAAAACAGAGGTTACTGCGGTGCGTCAGGAAGCTGAAAAATTAGCACAAGATATAACGGATTACCTAAAAACAAAAAAGGAAAAATCTTAAGAGAATTAAGAAAGCATCAACCTTTTATTGATATGAATATTATGATTATTGGGGAGGACTGAAATGAGAGTTGGGAAGAAAATTATAAGATTGATAGCAGTGGCTGTTATTGGCCAATCCTTGTTGTTGGCACATCCTGTACAAGCTTTTGTTTGGCCTGCTATCGATCTAACGAACATATCCTCATTTGGTAGTACGTTGAGTAGCGGCGTAAAGCAGGTGATGAATGCCAAAGCCGAAATAGATAATTATGTAAAAAATATCCATGCTATCGGTGATCAAATCAGTACAGTTGCAAAATTTGCCGCAGATCTTAAAAAAGCTATAGAAAGCCTTAAGGAAATGATAAATAAGATTTCTATGAGCTTAATCAATTCAGTATTTGACGTTGATAAGATGATGAAAGGTCTGAAGGATGAAGTAAAGAAATCTCATAAGGAAAAATCTCAAATTGCCGACAGTGTATCGGAGAATGTTTCGCAAAATGTCGAAGATGATGACCAAGAAGGAGCGTTGGATGCTCTCTCTGCCGGTGAAGAAGAAACCAAAGAAAAAGACAAAAAGATCAATGAACTTCTGGATCAGGCAGAACAAAGTGTTAAAGATTTGGCTAAGCAAAGCGATGAAACACTTGATATGCTGAACAATTCATTGACAGAAAACGCTAATTTGGATGAAGAAAGGCAAAAAGAACTACAACAAAAGATTGCAGATCTTAAGCAAAAAATGAATAATTATCAAAATCATTCATTGGAAATTATCCAAAAAATGCGGGAAAAATACAATGAAAGCAGTGCCGAAATTTTGGAAGCTTACGCAAAATACAGACAGGACATTAATGATTATTTTGCTGGTAAAATAACCAAGGAAGAATTGGAAGAAAGAAGTAATGCTTTCAAGGAAACAATTAAAAATTCGGACGCAAATATTGATGAACAGGAATTGGCAAATTTAGCACAGGAAGGCGAAGAACTTGTTAATGAAATCGAAAAGCTTCAAGAAGAAGTTTTGGATTTGATTGCCAACAATAAGGATTATTCGGACGAAGATGAGCCGGATAAGACCAGCGCATGGATGGTGCCTAAACCGATAAATTATGTTTTTAATTTTCATTCAGAACATAGCAGCGCTTATCTAAAGGGCTGCTATGCTAAAAAAAATGATTGTAAAATATACCCTAATATAAAGGGGGACGCAAGTTTTTTGCTGTCTAAAGAGCTGACCGCAACCGGAAAAACCAGAACCGGAAAAGGAAAAGATTGCCAAGATTTAAAATTTTCTGATATAGATGATGGTAAACAAAATGATTTTTTAGATAAATTACGCGACTGTGTTATTAGAGCCAAAGTTGAAAAAGACTATTTTTGCCCGGATATGAATGAAGATGATATTATTGCCGGTAAATGTGACCCCTATAATCAAAAGAAAAACGGGGAAGATAATTTTAATCATAAAAAGATGAAGGAAAATGGCGTATATAGCCATATTATACAGGATTATAATGGTGCTAACATCGTAAATTCCAACAAAATGAAGCAATATTCAAGAACATGGTTAGATGCAGATGATAAGAATTCGAAAATTAGAGATTTTCACACACAATTTGAAAATCCGGATAGTACTCGCAGCGGTTATGGAATTATAGCCTTGGTAGATGTTGAGGCAATAGAACTATGGAGCAGACTCCGTCGTTTGGAATCTGTAAGCAGAGCCAAAAAAATAATGGATGCATACAAAAATACAGAAAGGCTCTATTTAGACGGACGTGATACCAAATTAGAAGGTGAGAATAATAAGATTTTTATGGACGCACAAAAAGCAAATCCGGGACTATACGAATATAGTAAAGATGGTAACACCAAGGAAGCTAACATTATTTCCAATATGTTTTTATATCTTTGTGATGAGAACTTAAAAGGTGAAGATATTTCTGTGGATGCAGCTGATAAAAACGATAAAACAAAAAAAGAAAAAGCTGAAGAAAATATTACAAAATGCATCAAGCAATATGCGGAAGGCGCAACAAACGGAACCATAAACGGCGGAGAACCGGTAACAGTTACGGTTTTAACGGTTGGTGCAAATGGTCAAAGAGTTCCTAAAGAAGTGGAAGATTCACCGGATATAGCAAAGGTCAGATGGCGTACGAACCAGACAAAAGCCGTAACGGATAGTCAATTTCATACATTTGCACTGTCAACCATTAATCTTTATAAATCAAGTAAAGACCATGCAAAGGTAAAAAAGCCTGAAATAAATGTTCAAAGCTTATATGAACAGGCTAACGAAAGCAAAGATGCCAGAAATGACTATGGTTTGGGCGGTAAAATAAATAACTATGCCACTCAACAGTTGCTATCAATCGTTGATGCGGAAGCGCAAGCATTGCAATCAGAAATTATAAGAGATTTACCGACAATCAGCTATGATTTCTTTCCGGATATGGTTGTAAAGAAAGAATAGGGAGGAAAACAAAAATGAAGAAAAAAATCTTTTTGACATTGTTCTGTATTCTTTTTGCAAGCAGCCGTCCGGCTTATGCCATTTTTGACGTTCCAGCGACCGTGGAAACATTTATGGAAATAAAGACCGAAGTAGAAAATAAAGTTCAGGAAATTCAAAAGTATGTAGAAGATATGGAAAAAACCTTAAAACAAGGATTTGCCATGGCAACAAGTTGCTTTAAGAACCCGACATCGTGTAATCCGAATGATTTAATGGCAAGTCTGGGCGGCTTAGGTCTGGGAACAACATCCAAAAGGAATGTAGCGCCTTACAAAGAAATAGTTTTTGCAATGCCTAATTCAGTAATGGCTGATCCGGGTGGACTTGAAAAGCCGCAAGAGGATCTTTTGGAAGATATTACAAAAAATTATGTTTATACGGAAGGACAAGGGGACGATATCAATAAAACAAGAGAAAATCGTATGGCTATCAGCGGCGTTGTTGCTAACGAAACAGCTTTGTTATTTGCCAAAGGAATCACCACCAGACACAGCATTCGTACTGAAGTTGATGAAGATTTGTATCCAAGTGATTTAGAAGCAGAGGGAGATGATCCGGGTAATGTTGACAAGGTTCTAAATGCAGAAGGTATGGTTATATTGTTGAGTTCCTCAAGAATTGCAAGAATATTGGAATTAAGAGCCAGTATGATTAGCTCGGAGGCAACTTCCGAATTGACACAACAAAGCAATAGTGATGGACAGGAATAAGGGGCAGAAGATGAGAAAAATAGCGACATTCACATTATTGGCGATGATTTTGATGGGAAGTACGATAAAAACGGCTTCTGCTCAAATTGTTCTTGATCCGGGGCAATTAGGTGGAAAAGTGAGCGATTTTGTGCAAAAGATTCAGGACGCGGCCGGTAAAATTACCCAACAGATTAACCAAATTAAGATGGCTGCAAGTCAAGGGTTTTCTCTGGGAGATTTGGCAGATTTGAAAGGTAAATTTTATAATATCGCAACCGGATTTTTGAGTGATAAAATAAGTAAATTGGTAAGTGGAACTTCTGAAAAAGAGCAAGCTGCATTACAGGCCGATGTTGATACATACAAAGAAACCCGTACACAATTGTTTGATGCCAAAATTGAAGAGACAAATGCATCAATCGAAAAGATGGAAACAGAGAGTGATACAAAGAAATCGGAAGCAAAAGCAAAAGAAAATGAATGCGCAAGACTTCGTGACGAGGCCAACAGTGAAACAGACATAGCGCTTCAAAGCGAGAAAAAGGGAGCTGTTTATAAATGCCAAATGGAGCTGAGTCGTATCAATACGGAAATTTCTGATTTGGAACAAGGCAAAAGAAATATGAAAAAACAGAAAACCGAACTGAAAAAGCAACGTAGCATTGTTGGAACAGACGAGGATGAAGGTTATAAGCAGAGAGTAGCCCGTGTTGAAGCTCTAAAAGAGGCAGCGAAGAAGGAAGAAGATGGCTTTATTGCAGCTGCAGAACACAGTGGCGGTGATAAAGAATGGGATAGCGAAGAAGCTACTAAAGATATAGATTTTGATGCGGTAGCAAAGTCATTTGTAGAAAAATACTTTTATGATCCTGAAAACCTTAAAGGGACCACAACCGTTAACTATCAGAGCAATTTAGACCGTATTTATCGTGAGAGAAGATATTTGTTTGTGAATACAGCAGCACATTTATTACAGGTCGCAACAAGTATAAGACGGGAAATTCCGGAAAGAACGATGGCGATAGATGCGTATGCTAATGAATCAGCAGCCGGAGCAAATGAAACAACAGCAATGGCTTCTTACGCGGCAACGCGTGTTGAAACTATAAAAGCACTGGTACTGTACGCGAAATTATTGAGCGTCAAGTTGCAATATCTGGCAACCAGAGATTTATTACAAGCTGACAGCAAAAAAGAGTATATTGATAAAAATACCGGTCAGATAAAGAATTTTGGCGATTTTGATCTGGAAAAGTATATAGTTGATGAAGATTATATCAATGCAATACTGGAAGATGCAAATACCGGCGTATTAAATGATGAAGCAATGGATACACTAAATCCGGCGAAAAATAAAAACCTTGTTAATTTTTCAACAGATAAATCATCCGACGACTAAGAGGAGGCTACCATGAAAAACATATCGAAAAAAATACAGTATCTGTTCCTGATTGGAGCAATGTGTATGTCAGTATCGCAAAAAGCTGTGGCTTTTGGTTTTCTCCCGCCATTACCGCCGGATTTTGTTGTAGATTTTCCCGGTGCAGCCGGTAAAATAGGATCTAATATTCAGGCAGCAATCCGTGAATATCAGACATATCTGTCACAATTAAATTCCTTGGATTTGGATGCTCTTAAAGGTATGTTAGGACAAGCATTTAATGTTTCAACACCGAAGTCCGTTGGTCGTGGAGAGGCAAAAGCAGCAACTATAGGTAATGTTACAATTGAAAAAGGTAGCGTGTCGGAAACGGATTATTTTAACGCCTATAATAAGCTCTTCTTTGAATATCCTCCGGTTCCTGGTGATGGTAAAATTACCAGTACGATTATGCGTACGGCATATAAACACAAAGCTGATGAATATCTTCAAGATGTTATCATTGATACATATGTGGTCGGTCGTATAACAGAAGACTATATGGCCTTGGTGGAAAAAACCATAGAAAGATTAGGTCGTTGCCAAGATGGTTCTGATACGAGTAATTGTAAATTTTTTGGAATGAAATTTTCTGATGTTCCTGCTATCAGTGACAATGCAGCTGACGGTCCGGGTGACGATAAAGGACAATTGGGTGTTGCCACAAACGGGTATATTATTACGACAATGTACGACAGAGTGCTTCGCATTATTGAAGATTTGACGGCTACAGAAGCGGTGTATCGCGCAGCAAAACAAAACAGTTTGGTTCGTCCGGTTAGCCCGCAAAGCAGTGCGGAAGACTATGTTGGCACAAAATATCGCTTTGCTTACCATCAAACAAACGAAACCAGTTATGCTAAAAAAGGTCAGTTTTTAAGTAACTATGGGTCGTGTGAAGAAGACAGTACCCGTCCGGGATGTGCCAAAGCATCACACGAAAAGGCAGAATTGAACAATATGGCTTCTGCAGAAATTTTGGGTAAATTGCAACAAATTGATCAATGGCAACAGGAGGCAATGATTTTGCATAACCTCAAAGTTCAATTACCGTCTTATAAATCTCAATATCGTAAATATCTTAAAGCCAAAGAGATTCATGAGCAAACACTGCTGGCATTAAAAAAGAGCGATGATTGTGCAAAAGAATTTATAAGCGGACATGCGGTAAAAGAAAATGATCCGGATTTAACATGGGATATTAATCGCTGGAATGGTGTTTCAGGATATGCCAATCTTGTTAAAGCAAATAACCAATATAAGGATCGTAAAGGCCTTTCGGCGGCATTGATTGCTGACTATGAAAGAGCCGTTAATGAAACAATTATGGGTTCGGATGGGGAGTGCTCCGGTTATTATAAAGAATGCCCGTCGGGTTATGTTTTAAAATATAAAACGGATTCTGATGGTAACGAAGTACCGGTAACATGCGACACAAATAGTGAATATTATGCCTGCACAATGCAAGTTGTTACAATGGATACCTCCGAAATTGAGGATAATAAGAAGGCTGCAGAAAACGTCGAAAGCAGTGATTTTGTGCAGAGCGGCTCGGATGAAGACAGAGTTGCAACGGAAAGCCGTATAAAATCTGAAAAGGGCTGGAGAATTGGTAGAAACAGATTAATGGCCTTAACCGAAGCCGGTAAATTGAAATTTAAGCCGTGGAATGATCAGAAGAGTATGCAAGCATCATACTTGAGAAAGAAATATAATAACATAAAGACGATTATCAGTTCCACAGATGATGCCTTTAACTCTTTCAAAATTGCGGCATCACGTTTGAATGACAAGGTTGATAATAATCAATATGCAGCAAAAGATGCATCATATACGGAAAATATTGATAAATTAGTGAGAGCAGCTTCACGTTGTATTTCGCCGGCCAATATTTCAGATGAAATGATTAAAAATACAAATTTCTGTGATAATGCTTGGATAGATGCACAACATCCATGCCCGGCTAATGTGGTAAGAAATGTTAATGCCGGCACGGTAACAGCCAGCAAAACAACCGGAAGATACTATGATAAGAATAAAGGAAAATATATATATCAGTCAACGAGTGTCACCTGGCATCAATATGTTTCAACCGATAAGACAAAATGTGATTTTAGAAGAGCTGAAACAGCTTTTGACCCGTCGCTTTTGGAAACAACATCAAATTGTCCGAAAACATGGGATTTAACTCCGAGTTTCTTAATTAAAAACTATTTCGGTGAAGTAAATAAAATGGGCGGTTGCAAAGCCACACTTGAAGGACAAGCTACTAATATGCGTAATATAGCGACCAATAACCAACGTGTTGTAGCTTGGGATAAATTGGCTGACGTGATTGATAAAAGACTTGAAAACGACGCCACGATAAAAGCTTTTGTCAAGAAATATAATAATGAACAAACAGCCAGAAAGAATACTTTGACCTACTACAAAAATCAATTGGATAATATTAGCACCAATATTGATAAGGCAACAAAGATTAAAAATGCGGCACGCAAATTGAAAAAGAATGCAGAAAGCAGAATAGATAGTATTGCCGAAGAATTAGGCTATTTAACGAATCAGAAAGAATTCTTAGAAAGCCAAAAAACGGTTGATTATGAACAAATATGCTCAAATGAAGTGCAACAGTACAAATTGGAGTATGAAAGAGCGGCTATTAACGGAACCACAATAGTATGGAAAGCTCCAAACAGTTGTAATAATGTCAGAAAAAGTGATAAAAGCTTTAATCTGGATATTGCTGAAGTTGCCGGTTTGAGCACCAGTAAATATATTAGGACCTTTAATGAGGCTTATGACAGCCAAAAGGGTGAAGTAATAAAATCTAAAGACAGCAGAAACGTTAAACCTAGTGAAACTGAAGTAATTATTACAAATCAAAACACACTTATAGAAAACTATAAAATTACGCGTGATGAGATAAATAAGAAAATTCAGGAAACACAAGATGCTATAACTGCTGCAGCGCAAAATTTTGCCAGCCCGAGCAGTGTTAAGAATAGTAAAGGCGAAGAACAAAGCTACATTGTGATGGCAACAGATGCTCAAGAAGCTCTTGATGAATCGAACAATAACTTTGAAAAATTTGTCGAGGGTGGACACAGAATGCAGAGAACAAGAGAATATCACTGTTATAAGCCATTGTTCCACTCAAGAGTATGCGAGCCGATAGATCCAAATGAAAAGGATAATTTGGAAGCGACAATGACTCAGTATATCTATGGTAAGGGGCTGGAGGCTTCTGTTAGACAAGGTTTGGAAGATACCTGGACCGGAAACAGCAAATTATCAAGTATTGCTTCCTTGTTGAGCACAAGGATGAATGTGCCGACGACATTTGTGGTTGATGAATCATTTGTTTTGAATTTGGGAATTCCGGCTGGTGTAACGACCACAACTGAAATTGTTAAAAAGATTAGGGATGCAATTGTTGAATATGCGACAACCGAAATATCTAATGAGATAAGAGGATCAGATAAAGTTATTGAAGAAGAGCGTACAGCTGCCGTCCAAAAAGTAGAAAACTTTATGACCAGTTTAGGCTTAAGTAACGATGAGATAAGCGAGAGCAGTCTTAATACAATATCTGAACATGCTCGATATGGTAAAAATAAGAATATCAATAAGAAACACAACAATTTAATTACAAGCCTTCGTAAACCAAAGAATGCCGGTTACTTTGGCTTTGTTAATGGGGATATGAGCTCAATTTGGGGTATTCCGGATAATCTTTATGATGAAGGTCAGTTTAGAGATAGCGAATATTTTGTAAGCAAACCGGCCAGAGGCGTAAAATATTTGAGCAATAGTGGGGAAGTAATGACGGATAGCAATGCCGGTAGAGATTTTAAGGCACCGCAAGAACCGTTAATGAATTTGCCACCGTTACGCGAGGTATTTTACTTTAATTCATTAGATTATGATGATATGCCCAGAAACGGGGATGTACCGACATTAACCGACTTCTTGAATTTGAAGTTTACTAACTTGGCAAGTTTGGGTATAGAAGATGCCGAGGCAGAGAAATGGGAATATTTCCCGCAAGTATGGCTATACCTGTTGGCTCGCCCGAATGTAAGAAATGATGGAGGTTTCCAACAAACATTTATTGAAGATTCGTATGGCGACGGTGCTATTCAAAATTTAATCAGCGGCTCTGATCAGGAGTATAATGCTATTATCGGTAGGGCTGGAATTTATCCGTGCAAGCTAAAGAATTTCAACTCCGTCTATAAATATATTGACGTTGCCGGTGGCAATGATGTCGAAAATATGAGATTTTATAAGAGAAAGAGTCTTCCTAGCGGGGTTGCAGAAACAGAATGTTTGGAAATCGAAGCTAAAAACGGTGTTACACATGTGTTAGCAGATCACGTTAAATGTGAAAAACATAACAAATTACATGATTATCAAGACGATATAAGGGAAACAGATATATCGGCCTATAGTACACACAGCGAATTGGGACAGATGTTCAGATTTGATGATAATAAGCTGAAATATCGTGCCTTACAAGCAAATATACAGGAATATTTGCTTAATAGTAGTAACAGTGACAACGATATAAACCGTCGTAAAGCTGAAACGGCATCGTTTAAGCATAATATCTTCGGTTCATTCTTGGATATGGTTAACTATGAACATAATGCCAAGAAGAATTTAGATACGGCAGAGAAAAACGTTAAAAACTCACTGAAGAGCTTGTGTAGTCAGATACATGCTCAAAAAATGACCGTTGGAGCAGGAGATAAGGTCGATGACGACGAAGCTTGCGTAAAAGTTATCATGGAAAACGGTGGTTTGGCAAGCTCCGCTGACGATAAAATCTATGGCGAAAGCGGTGAATATGATAAAGTTGAAGGTGTTGATATTTATGCCGGTGTTAACAGACAAAGCTATAGATATTATGATAAAATCTACTATCTACTGGAAGACCAAGAAACTAAACTTCTTGATAAGGCTATGAACGGGGCGGAAGCTGAAGCTCCGAAGCCTGGAGAAGAAGCCACAATGTGTGGTACAGTAAAGAATAGACATTGCGGTTATAAGAATATTATTAATCAGTATTCTCAATTGGAAAAAGAACGTGTTCAAGAACGTCTTGATTCAATTGTTCAGTTCTTCAACGCATTTAACGGTGATAAACAGAGAGTTCTTTTCATATCACCGGATAAAGTTGGAAAACTAAAAAAGGAATTGCTTGATAAAACCACTGCAGAGGCAAATATGGAAGAAGAAATCAATAATGCCAGAGCAGACAGAACGGGTGTTTGCGAAGCTGATGACAGAAGTATTATCTCTATGAGTAGTCAGAATAAATCTGTACCTTATTGCCCGATTTACACAAAAGAAAAGGTAAATTAAATGGCCGAACTGGAAAATCAAAAAGTTCTGCGTATTGCAGATAAAACAGGGGCAACACCTGAATTTATTACGGAAGACGTGGTAGAAGTTCGCCGAGCTCGATTAATCTACTATAAGTGGGTTAATCGACTTATGGCTTTGCTGGCAACCATATCATTGTGCTACGGTGTTTGTGCTGTGTTGGTGCTATTTAAGATCGTTCCTCAGATATTGGTTGATGCACAGATTTTTGTGGAATTTTCCGATTCGAATGCATGGGTGAAGAGAGAATTTATCAATCCCAGAATGGAATCTCGGGAAAAGATAATGATTAATTTTATGAAACAATATGTTGAATTACGCAATACATATATAAGAGATAAGGCGGAGATGCAAAAACGATGGATGTGGGGTGGCTTGGTTTCATACCTCTCAAGCTATAAAGTATATGAAAGCTTTGCCAAAACAATTAGGCCTTTTCAGGATGATATGGAAAAAAGAAAAGCCAGCCGCTCGGTAGAAATCTTATCAGTTGAACGTTCCGGTGGTGAAAAAAGCTATATCTGGAAAATAGAATTTAAAACCTACGATTACACTTATGGCGACGATAAGAGCTATAGTCGAAGTAAGGAGGCAGTCGGACCGGAAATTACCGAAAAATATTGGACTGCAAATATCGGATGCAGGGCAAATCCCCATCGCAGGACAGCTTACAGACGATTGATAAACCCGTTGGGATTTGTTGTATATAGTTATTTTCAAAGCGAAATAGAAAATTAAAATATTGTTAGTATTTGTGTGCTAGACTGTACCCAATATAATTTAGCCTGTTGATAAGTGACAGCAATTTATTTTCTGATTAGACTTTTAAAAATAAAAGATTTAATTATAGAAAAGGATTATATTTTAAAAAGGAAGAAATATGTATAAAGCATTAGTTATTCTATTCGCAATCCTTGTTTTGGCCGCTTGTAATATTTTAGGAACCTATTATGAACCGGAACCGGTAGGTATAGGTAAAGATATTCTAGAGCTGAAACTTTCTCCGTGTGCATGCATTGAAGTTGAACTTCCGAAGACCTTGCCTGATTGGTTTAAGGCAATGAGCTAATTTGGAGAAATATAAATGACGGAACAAATTTCAACAGATAATACGCAAAAACTTCTTTTGGAGGGTAATGGAGAGAAACCGGCTCCTCGTCCGCAACCGATACCTTCTCAAAAGAAAAAGCGCGCAGACATTGTTGTAGAAAATGCAACAGAAAAAAGATATCTTTGGACGGCGCGTGCTTTTGCTGTTGTTTTTGCAGTCAGTCTATGTTGTAATTTGATTCTGACTTATACTATTATGAATACAATGCCACTATATCGGGTGGAACCTTTTTTGCTAAGTTTTGCTGATAGAAAAGATCAGATATATCATGTGGAACAAATTGATAAAATTTATCAATATAAGTATTTGACGGAACTTTTTGTGCGGGAATATGTGTTGTTACGTAACACTTTTGTTGGTGATGTCGATGAAATGGATAAGCGTTGGGGGGTGGAAGGTAGTGTTAAAGAAATGTCCAGCCCGCGTATTTACAAGGAATTCAAGGAAAAAATTGTAGATAAGACGCTGGATTTGATTCGTCAGCATGGTATCACCAGAGATGTTAAGATTCTTTCAGTAACAGAAGTTGCCGGCGGTAAAAATGGGGAAGTTTGGTGGCAAGTAGAGTTTAGAACATCTGATATGAGACCGGACAGAGAAACACCGACAATAAGCGTGTGGGTGGCTAATGTGGGTATCCGGTATATAACGAAAAAAGTGACTTTTGGAAACCGCTTGAAAAATCCGTTAGGATTTACCGTTATAAAGTATGCGGTAGAACAGCGTAAGCAAATGTAAATGGTCGAGGTGTAGATATGATTAAGACTTTTAGATTGACGGTAATAGTTATAATGTTGGGAATGGTGCTTATTAGGCCGGCAACAGCTCAACAGGTTACAAAAAGCAATCTTGACCAAAATGCTGATCAGGCTCAAGGAAATTATGCCGCTACAAATTTGAATTATTTGGGAAGTGGTTCTCTTGGTATGATGCAAAGTGCTTGGAAAGATCCTCTGCAACATATGGGTGAAGGACAAAGCAGACCGGGATACAGTAAATATTATTGGACACCGGAACTGGTGCTGCCTGTTCGTTTAAGAGAGGGTATGTACACCTTAATTAATTTTCCAAGTTGGGAGATGATTGAAAGTGTTTATCTAGGAGACCAAGATTCATTTGATGCTAAAATACAAGGACCGGCAAGCTTAATGGTTTATCCGCAAGCCTCACAATTTGTTGGAGTGGATACCAATATGATTGTTTTCGGTCGTTCGGGAAATAAATATGTATTTTATGTACAAAGTGAAACTGTTAATACTGACAGAATTACAAATGCTATTATTGATATTGAAGTAATCAAAAGCAACAAGTCTTCAGGTTCCTCCGGATACGTAAGTAATGGGGGAACAAATGGAAATAAAGATTATTCTCAAGACGGTTTGAGTACAGATTCAACCTACACGCGTGATTTACAAAAAGAAGATTGGATTGAAAAAATCCCAGTAGACCCGACTAAGTTTAGATTCGATATTGAGGTGTATGTTCCTAATCCGGATGATATTATTATCGCACCGGAGAGAGTTTGGAGAGATAATATTTTTACATACATCGATTTGGGTGAAAAAGCTTTGACAGCCGTACAACGTCCGATAGTAACGCTTATTGTAGAACGTTCGGAAACACCGGTCGGTTTCCGTTCTGCAGGACCAAATAATCGTTTAATTATAGTAGAAGGTATGGGGGATATGGTTTTGCGTAGTGGTAAGAGACTGGTTTGTCTGAAATTGCGTCGTGCCGATACGGATGGATTGGAAAATGCTGTTTACGCTAAAAGCAATGAGTGGGATTTACAGACCTCATATGCTTCACAACCGGGTGAGAATAGCCAAAGTGAACAATTTATGTTTGAAGATGTTTATGGTGATGCTGGAGAATCAAAAGCGGAAAGTACTTCTCAACAACAAAATCAGGGATTCTTTAACTCAAATACATTTAGTGGAAAGAACATAGGAAATGAAGCAAAAAGTAATGCTATGGTGAGCAGTAATGATGCATTGAACGCTTTGCCTAAGGTAACACCGGTAGTGGCAAATACCTCAGTAAATGAAGTAAAAGAGGCACCTGAAGTTACTGGGCAGGTTGATATTAATACAAATGCCGGAGAAGTTATCGTACCGGATTATAACAATCAACCGGTAAAAACTGATGTTGTATATCAACCGATAAAAGAAGAAACACCACAAGCGGTTCAGCAAAAAACTTCAGCAGAAAACTCTGCGAAGCCATTAAATAGCGCAGTTCCTCTTGGTGTATCAACGAATAATTCCAGCCCGATTTTGATTAGTCCGAAGAATGATATTGCAAAGGAAAAAACGCTGATTTCGAAGGAAACAGAGGCTTTGTTGCAAGAATTTCGCAGTGGTAAGGCTCTCTCCAAGACTTCGGAAAGTAATATTTCTATAGAACTTGGGACAGATGAAAATGTAAATAATCTGGAAAAGTTATGGAGTGACATATCAAAGCGTTATTCTGCTACCCTTGGTAAATATCAGCCGTTCTATTCTGTGGATGCCCCGGCAGATGGACAAGGAAAGGATTTGTTCCATTTAAGAGTTGGCCCTGTTAAAACATTAGATGAGGGTGATAATATATGTAGTCAATTAGGTAGAAACGGTATCTTTTGCAGTGTGGTTAGAATACAATGAGTGAAAATACGCGTTTTGAAGAATATGAAAAAAAGACTGGAAGAATAATCCTGATTGTAGCGATTGTTTTTGGTGTTCTTTTCTTATTCGGTCTGCTTTTAATATCTGATAATAGCAAAGACTATAATCCGGAAGAAGAAGTACCGGATTATGTTCAAAACGACGATGAAAAAACTGTTCCGACTATTGATAATGGTATTATAGATGACGATACTATACAGATTGATGACCAAAATTCATTCGGAATAAAAAAAGCAATTACAATTATTCCGGCACAAATCAATATGAATGAGTTTATTTTGGGGGTAGATCAACAAAATAAAACGGTATTAACTATCGGTACAGATGGAACGGATAGTATTCATATTGAAAGAGTGGAATTAGCTGAGGAAACAGAAGACGGATTTGAGTTTCGTGATAAATGTCGTAACCGTGATTTAAGCGGTCAGGACACTTGTAATGTTTTAATTTCTTGGACACCACATTTGCCGGGAAATGTTCAAAATAATTTCAAAATAATTTGGTACGAAACACACTTGGGAAGAGAAAGTGCTAAATCCGAAGAAGTGAGCATTCGTGGTAAGGCAGTATATCCTGAAGACACACATCTGAATTGTCGTGGGACCGGAGATTGCCAAATCGGTAATAATCGTACCAGCGCACATAGATTGGCAATAGGTTCAAACGGGGAGGTTATCGGTTACATTGATGAAGCCGGTAATGTTTACGATTATGATGGTAATATTATCGGAAAAGTAGATAAGGATGGTTTGATTGTCGATACTGATGGCAATATCATCGGCATTGCACAAAATATGCGTTTGGCTTATGATGAGGATGGTAATGTTATCGGATACGTTAAAACCGATGGAACAGTTGTAGATTTTGATGGTAATACTATAGGTAGAGCCTTGCCAGATGGAACAATTGTCAATGACAAAGGCGAGGTCATCGGTAAGGCAGTGGATGCCGGATTCGTCTATGATGAAAATGGCAAAATCATCGGACAAGTGCTGGCCGATGGTACAGTTGTAGATATTAATGATCCGAATAAAATTATTGGTCATATGAATGCTAATGGTGAAGTTGTTGACGAAAATGGCAAAGTCATAGGATGGGTGACATCTTCCGGTAATGTTGTTGTTGATGAAGACGGTAACGTATTGGGAGTTGTTATGCCTGATAACAGCGTTGTTGACAAGGATGGTAATATTGTCGGTTATGTTGGTGAAGACGGAAAGGTTTACAAACTTTCAGATGAGGTAATTGGTGTTAACGGCGAGAGCAGAAGATTAGTCTATGACACAGATGGCAAAGCAATCGGTTATGTGGATGAAAATGGTAATATAGTAAAATTTTCAGACAAAGAGGGCCGTATTATCGGTAAAGCCGGCTCTGAACATCGATTAGCTTATGATAATGATGGTAATATTATAGGTTACGTTGATGAAAAGGGACGCGTAATTGATGAAAATGGCCAAATTATCGGATATGTTGATGAAAATGGAGATATTGTATCAACTAAAGGTGAAGTCATCGGTAAGGCCGGTGCAGAGAAAAAGTTGGCTTATGATAAAAATGGTAACGTAATCGGCTATATTGACGAGAAAGGTAATGTTGTTGACTTCAATGGAAAAGTTGTCGGTAAAGTAGATAAAGATGGTAATGTCGTTGATAAAAACGGTAATATTATTGGTAAAGCCGGTGCTGCCAGAAAGTTGGCCTATGATAAAAATGGTAAAGTTATAGGATATATCGACGAAAAAGGTAATGTCATCGATAAAGATGGTAAAGTAATCGGTAAAGTTGACAGAAATGGTAATATTGTTTCAACTCAAGGAAAAGTTGTTGGTAAAGTCGGTGCAGAGAAGAAATTAGCCTATGACAAGAATGGTAATGTAATCGGATATATTGATGAAAAAGGCAATGTTGTTGATTTCAACGGTAAGATCGTCGGTAAGGTAGATAAAGATGGTAATGTCGTTGATAAAAACGGTAACATTATCGGTAAGGCCGGAGCTGCTCGAAAGTTAGCATATGATTCTAAAGGCAATGTAATCGGCTATGTGGATGAAAATGGTCGCGTTATAGATAAAGATGGTAAAGTTGTCGGTATTGTTGACGATAATGGCAATATAATCTCGACAGAGGATAAGGTTATCGGTAAAGTCGGAGCAGAGAAGAAATTAGCCTATGATAAGAATGGTAATGTAATCGGATATATTGATGAAAAAGGCAATGTTGTTGATTTCAACGGTAAGATCGTCGGTAAGGTAGATAAAGATGGTAATGTCGTTGATAAAAACGGTAACATTATCGGTAAGGCCGGAGCTGCTCGAAAGTTAGCCTATGATAAAGATGGTAATGTAATAGGTTATGTTGATGAAAAAGGTCGTGTTATCGACAAAGATGGTAAAGTAATCGGTAAAGTTGATAAAAATGGTAATGTTATTTCACCGGCCGGAAGTGTCCTCGGAAACTTAAGCGACAAAAGAAAAATAGCTTATGATAAAGATGGAAAAATGATCGGCTATGTTGATGAAAAAGGTCGTGTTATTGATAAAGATGGTAAAGTAATCGGTTATGTTGATAAGGATGGTAATGTTATATCAACACAAGGAAAAGTTGTTGGTAAAGTCGGCGCAGAGAAAAAACTGGCTTATGATAAGAATGGTAATGTAATAGGCTACGTTGATGAAAAAGGTAATGTAGTCGACTTTAAGGGCAATGTTATCGGTAAAGTGGATAAAGATGGAAATGTTGTCGATAAAAATGGTAATGTTATCGGTAAAGTTAGTGCAGAGAAAAAACTGGCTTATGATAAAAATGGCAATGTAATTGGTTACGTAGATGAAAACGGTAATGTGATTGATCACAACGGTAATGTTATCGGTAAAGTAGATAAGGATGGTAATGTTGTTGATAAAAATGGTAATATTATTGGTAAAGCTGAAAATGCTCGGAAATTAGCCTATGATAAAAATGGTAATGTGATCGGTACGGTAGATGAAAATGGAAATGTTATCGATTTTAAGGGGAATATTATCGGTAAAGTAGATAAAGATGGTAACATTATAGATAAAAATGGCAATATTATAGGAAAAGCCGAAGAAGTACGAAAGCTGGCTTATGATAAGAATGGTAATGTCATCGGTTATGTAGATAAGAACGGAAAGGTTATTGATTTTAAAGGTAACGTTATTGGAAAAGTTGATAAAGACGGAAATATTGTAGATAAAGATGGTAATATCATCGGTAAAGCCGGTATAGAGAAAAAGTTAGCCTATGATAAAAACGGTAATGTTATAGGTTATGTTGATGAAAAAGGGCGTGTTATCGATGAAAAAGGTAATGTTGTCGGTTATGTGGATGAGAATGGCAATGTTATCGCGACCAGTAACGAAAAAATTGGTAAAGTCGGTGCAGAGAAAAAGCTTGCTTATGATAAAAATGGTAATGTTATAGGCTATGTTGATGAAAACGGCAATGTTGTTGATTTTGATGGTAAAATTGTCGGTAAAGTTGATAAAGATGGCAATATTGTAGATAAAAACGGCAATATTATCGGTAAAGCCGGAGAAGAAAGAAAATTAGCCTATGATAAAGACGGTAATGTTATAGGCTTTGTTGATGAAAATGGTCGCGTTATAGATAAAAACGGTAATGTGGTCGGCATAGTTGACAAAGATGGCAATGTTGTCGGTGTAGAAAAAGAGATTATTGGTAAAACCGGGGAAGCCCGTCAGCTAGCATATGATAAAGATGGCAAAGTTATAGGTTTTGTAGATGAAAAAGGCAATGTTATTGATGAAAACGGTAATATCATTGGATTTATGGATGAAAATGGTAATATTATTGCGACAACCGGCAAAAATATTGGTAAGGTTGGGGCGGAAAGAAAACTAGCCTATGACAAGGATGGTAAAGTAATAGGCTATGTTGATGAAAACGGTAATGTTGTTGATTTTGATGGTAAAATTGTCGGTAAAGTTGATAAGAATGGTAATATCATAGATAAAAACGGCAATATTATCGGTAAGGCTGGAGCAGCACGCAAATTGGCCTATGATAAAGATGGTAATGTAATAGGTTTTGTTGATGAAAACGGGAAAGTCGTCGATAAGGACGGTAATGTCATAGGTGTGGTGGATAAAGATGGTAGCATTGTTGGTGTAAGCGGTAATGTAATCGGAAAAGCTGGTGAGAGTCGTAAATTGGCCTATGATAAAGACGGTAAAGTAATAGGTTTTGTTGATGATGATGGTAACGTACGTGATTTCAAAGGAAACGTGATAGGCTATGTCGATGAAGACGGTAATGTTGTTACAGGCGGCAAAAAGAACAAGGGTAAGACTATTGGTAAAGTGGGTGCCTCTAAAAGATTGGCTTATGATAAAGATGGAAACGTTATCGGTTACGTGGATAAAGATGGTAAAGTTTATGACTTCAATGGCAATGCCATCGGAAAGATGGATAAAGACGGTAATATAGTGGATGAAAAAGGTAACATCATTGGTAAGGCCGGTTCGTATGCTAAATTAGCTTTGGATGAAAAAGGTAATGTTATAGGCTATGTAGATGAGCAAGGCCGTGTCTTTGATGAAAGCGGAAAATTGATTGGTCAGGTTGATGAGAATGGTAATATAATAGCAACAGATGATTCGGTAAGTACGGATAAAAAACGTTTGGCTTTGGACGAGAATGGTAATGTCATCGGCTATGTAGATGATGATGGCAATGTTTATAATTTTGATGGTAAAAAGATTGGTAAAGTTGATAAAAATGGTAACATTGTAGATGAAAATGGTAAAGTTATAGGTAAAGCCGGAGAATATCAAACACTCGCCTACGATGAAAATGGTAAAGCAATAGGTTTTGTTGATAAAGACGGTAAGGTTTATGGCAAAGACGGTAATTTGATAGGCTTTGTTGATAAAGATGGCAGAGTTATCGGAACAACAGGAGAAATTATCGGTAAAGCAGGAACTTCTCGACCGTTAGCCTATGATAATGAAGGCAAATTTATGGGCTATGTCGAAAAAGACAATAAGGTTATCACCTGCGGTGGTACGGTTATTGGTACGGCAGATAAAAACGGCGACATATATGATGATAGAAAAGTCAAAATTGGTAGAGTCGGAGAAATACGTGAATTAGCTTTTGGTCCGAATAATATATTTATTGGTTATATAGACAACAAGAAAAGAGTAGTTGACTGTAGCGGTAAATTTATAGGTGTCGTTGATAAGAACGGTAATATTGTTGCTTCCAGCGATAAGGTACTTGGAACAGCCGGAAACTACAGAAGATTGGCTTATGACAAAGACGGCAATGTAATAGGCTTTGTTGATAAAGATGGAACGGTAAGAGATTTTAGTGGTAACCTTATCGGCAAGATGAATGCAGATGGCTCAATTGTTGATAAGAATGGCAATGTAATCGGTAAAGCCGGTGAATTGAAGCAAATGGCAGTGGATAAAAACGGCAATATTATCGGTTTTGTAGATGAAAAAGGGCGTGTGGTCGACGAAAAAGGTAAGATTGTTGGCTACATTGATGCAGATGGTAATGTTATAAAAGTAGGCGATAAAGTTATTGGTAAAACCTGTATTCAAAAGAAGATGGTTTTTGATACGGAAGGACAAATTATAGGATATTTGGCCGATAAAAACGAAATTAAGAATTTTAGCAATAAGGTTATTGGAAAAAGTACTAAAAACGGGGTTGTTGATACTAGAAATCGTCTGATAGGAAAGATTGGGTTACAATTAAATGTAGCTCAACAAGATGACAGAATTATCGGATATATTGATGATAAAAATTACTTGCGTGGCAACGAAAATAAGATATTAGGACTTGTTGACTCAAAGGGGAATGTTCTTACTGCCAGAAATAATGTAATCGGAAAGAAAGATGCAAAATCAACAAAATTATATAATAAAGGAAACGAACTGATAGGTTTTGCTAAAGATAATAATTTTGCTTATGACAAGAACAATAATATTATCGGCTATATTAATGACAAAGATGAAGTAATTGCCTCCGGTGAAATAATTTGCTCTGCATGTAAAAGTGTAAAAATGGCCTATGATGAGAATGGCAAAATTATCGGATATATTGATGAAAACGGACATGTCGTCGATAAGGATGGCAAAATAGTTGGTTATGTTGATAAGGATGGCAATGTGATTGCTACCAGTGGTGAGAAAATCGGTAAAGTCGGAGCTGAAAGAAAATTAGCTTATGATAAAAACGGTAATGTCATCGGTTATGTAGATGAAAACGGCAACGTAGTTGATTTCAAAGGTGAGGTTATTGGTAAAGTTGATAAAGACGGAAATATTGTAGATAAAGACGGCAATATTATCGGTAAAGCCGGGGAAGAAAGAAAGTTAGCCTATGATGAAAACGGTAATGTTATTGGATATGTAGATGAAAACGGAAATGTTATTGATGAAAACGGAAATATTATCGGCGTTGTTGATGAAAATGGTAATATTGTTGGTACAACAGATCAAGTTATTGGTAAAGCCGGTGAAACGAAAAATTTGGTATATGATGAAAATGGTAAAGTTATCGGTTTTGTTGATAAAGATGGTGTCGTAAGGGATTTTGACGGTAATATTATCGGTTATGCTGATGACGAGGGAAATATCCTTAATAACACCGGAGAAGTTATCGGTTCAGTTGGAAAAACCGGTAAGTTGGCTTATGATGCCGATGGTAATGTTATCGGTTATGTTGATAAAGACGGTAATGTATATGATTTTGATGGTCGATTAATCGGTAAGACAGATGCAAATGGTAATATTGTAGATGAAAATGGCAATGTTATCGGTAAAGCCGGTGAGGAAACAATAGGACTGGCCGTTGATGCAAATGGTAATGTGATAGGTTATATCGATTCCGATGGTAATGTATATCGTGAAAATGGTGAAATGGTCGGATATATTGACGATGAAGGAAATGTGATAGGTCTTAGCGGAGATATTTTGGGGAAAGCTTCTGCCAATAAACGGTTAGCCTATGACGAAAATGGTAATGTTATCGGCTTTGTGGATGATGATGGAACAGTAAGAGATTTTGACGGTAATGTGGTCGGTTATATGGGTGAAGATGGAACAATCCATGATGTTAACGGCAATATTATAGGTAAAGTTGGGGATTATGCACAAGTTGTTGTAGATGAAAACGGCAATGTTATCGGATATGTTGATGATAAAGGCAGAGTTATCGGTAATGAAGGAAAAGTTATAGGTGTTGTTGATGCAAACGGTATTGTGCATGGTACAAATGGTGAAGTTATCGGTCACGTGGCAACAAGAGATGGTGGAAATCTGAAAGTAGTTAAAAGAAAAGCTGTTTTGGATAGCAATGGTAATGTTATAGGCTATGTAGATGAAAACGGCATAGCACATGATATGAATGGTAATGTTATCGGTAAAGTTCGTGATGACGGAACGATTGTAGATGCTGATGGGAATGTTATAGGTCGGGCAAGTGAAGAAACAGAATTTACCATTGATCAAAATGGTAAAATTATTGGCCTCGTTGGCGGATACTCCAATTTGGTTGTTGATGATAACGGTAAGATTATCGGTTATGTCGGAAAAGATGGAAAAGTTTATGATATTAACGGTGTTGTCATTGGTAGAATTGATGAAAATGGCAATGTTTTAACTTCAAGAGGCGTAAGAATAGGCGCTGTCATAAGAAAAGATATGATTGCTGTTTCACCGGGAGGATATAGCCTGGGTATTATCAATAATCGCGGCGAAGTAGTTAATACCAGAGAAGAAGTTGTCGGTAACGTTTTGCCGAACTACCTGATTAAAGCCACCGAAAATGATGCAATCATCGGAAAGGCTGTTATTGGAGGTATGGCAATAGGCTGGGGATGTGAACAACTCGGATATGTGGATAGAGACGCTAAAGTTAAGAAAAATGGCATGGAAACAGAATATAAAATGCTGTTTGATAGAAGTATTGTCGATGGAAATGGCAGATATGTTGGTGATGTTGTGAAAATTGGCTGGGTTCATGACAGCAAATGTAATATTATCGGTAAAGTCGATTATAATGGCTATGTACATAATGATAAAGGGGAATATGTCGGCTGTTCTAACCCGGATGGAGGCATACTGAATAAAGACGGAGAGCTGATAGGTAAAGTTTATGAGCAATCTTACGCTTTATACTACAGTGGCGAATTTATGGGCTTGTTGGGACCGGATGGTAAAGTTAAATCAGGGAATTCTTTTGTAGGATGTTCAAATCTCAATGGAGAGGTATTAAACAGAGATGGATTTATAATAGGACAAGTTGTTGATAAAAAACAGATATACGACTTAAAAGGAAATTTCATGGATAATTTATCCCCGTATGGTTATGATTCCATGACAGCAATTCCTAATACAAAGATTTTATTCAATAGACTTTTGACAAATCCGAAAAAGGATATCAAAGGAATACTCCTTCCGGAAAAGAATGTTGTTATTGGAGCAAATGGACAGGTTATAGGACGTATGTTCGCAGATGGATATGTCTACAATCAAAAGGGTATAGCGGTTGATAAATTTGTGTATGATGGTAATTCATTTTATTCAAGAAAAATAGGTAAGCCTCTTCCCAAAGGAAATGTAGTTGACTTTTATGGTGATGAAATTGGCTTTGTGAATGATAATGGTGAAGTAATAAATTTAGTGGGTAAAGTATTTGGTTATATAGATGCCAATGGTAGAATGTTTGATAAAAAAGGTGAATATAAAGGTGGTATTGTCCAAACCGGTGCAGCCATCGGATATGATGGTTCATATTTAGGATATGTTAGTAAGAGCGGTAAGGTTGTGGACGCAGACGGTAATATCAGCGGATTAGTCAGCTCTGACGGACATGTTTTAGATGTGAATAAACAAATTGTCGGAGAAGTGATAAAAGAAGATTTAATGGTTGATGTTTTGGGTAATGTACAAGGCTATGTTAATGCATTGGGTGATGTGATTGATGCAAATGATGAGGTTGTGACATCAATATTACCTGGAGGCACATCAAATAAAAATTACAGTACCATTAAGCACGGAGCAGTCCTAAATTATGCAGGTGATGTTATCGGGCAAGTTGTTGTTGACGGTTCCATTATTTCAACAGAAAATAAGAAAATAGGAAAAATTTTAGGCACGGGACAGGCTGTTAACGAAAAAGGTTTGTTGATAGGTGAAATTGTCGCCGGCGATATTGTTATAGATGAGCAAGATAAAGTTATCGGATTTGTAAACTATGGCGGAAAAGTCGTTGATTTTGATAGAAATCAGATAGGAAGAGTTATTTCCTCAAATTTAGTTGTAGATAACAATGGAAAAATTATGGGACATACTTATAAAATTGGTGCTAATATATTAGGCAATGGCGGAAAGTTCTTTGGACGGTTAGCTCCGGATGGTAGTATATTAAGCGTCACCAATGGGAAAATCGGTTATCTGAAGAGTAATGGTTCATATATGAACAGTAAAAATAAGGTTTCCGGCTATGTATTGGATGAAGTCGCATTGAATCGGAGGAACTGATTTGCGGACGATAGTTTTAAAAATAAGTCAAATTATTGCAATTATCACGCTTATGTTGGTAAATGCCGACCATGCATACGCGGCAGATATCAGCGCTTTGGATTTTAACGGCGATTTATTGGGAAAAGTTATACCGGACGGATCGGTTATCAATTTTGATAATGAATTGATCGGACATATCACTGCAGATGGTTTGGTATTAAATAATGAAAACGAACTGGTAGGTGGAATTGTACCGCAAGGAACAGTTATCTCTGTAGATAACACAATTCTAGGGAAGGTTAATAACGATGGTTCAGTAACATCGGTTAATGATAACTTGATCGGAAAAGTATTACCGAACGGGCTTGTTGTTAACAATAATTATGATGTGGTCGGTAATGTGGTTGCTCCGGGATTGGTATATAATGACAATGGCATTATTGTTGGTCGTGTATCAGGAGATGGTAAATTCTATAATCTTTCCGGAGAGAATAATGGTTTTGTGACAACAGCCGGATATGTATATGCTGTTACGGAAACAGAAAGAAAACTAAATTTAATCGGAAAATTGATATCATCGAAAATGATAATTTCTTCAAATGGAAAATTTTTGGGAAGCATAGCTCCTGATGGAAAAGTAATCGATTTAAAGAAAAATAACATTGGTTCAATACATGCAAATGGATTTGTTTATAGTGCAGATGATGTTGCAATCGGACATGTGGTTGAAACCGGATATGCCTTTAATTTTGACGGAACATATTTAGGGGTCGTCAGTTACAACGGTGAAGTTGTTGCAAATGGCGCAGTTGTTGCTCAGGCTATATTTGGTAATAGGGTGATAAATAAAGACGGAGGTCAGATAGGTTTTACGATAAATATGGCGGCAACATTTAATACGCTTGATGGAAAATATTTGGGACGTCTTATTTCGAACGGCATGGTTGTTAAGGGAAGAAATGTTGTTGGTAAGATAGGGGCTTCTGGTAATGTTATCAATACCAAAGGAGAAGTTATTGGTTTTATGAATCAGTCGGGACCGATATACGATTATTTAGGACAATTGAAAGCAAATGCTGCTACCAATGGTGAGGTATTCTCTCTAGAGGGAACAAAGCAGGGATACATGCAAAAAGCAAGAGCTATCGATTATAAAGAAAAAGAAATAGGTAAACTTTTGGAAAATCGCCTGAACTTTGATAATAGAAATACTTTTATCGGTTTAAGTGGAATAGATACAATTTTTAAGTATAAAGAAAAAAAATATGCGACAACACCTTATGGCTATATATTTGATGAACAAGGAAATCTTGAGGGAAAAAATTATAAATTCTCAGGAATATATTCACCGGACGGAAGTCTTTTAACGAGTATATCATGCAATGGGCGTGTCGATAATTTATCATTAAATGAACGCGGAAAATTAACTTCGGCAGGATATTTTGTTGATAAAAATGACAGATTAATGGGGAAGATTATCGATGCACAATATGCAACAAATTTTGCCGGTGAGAGTTTGGGATATATCAATAGTACGAATTTGATTGTTGATGGTAATAATAATTTGTATGCTAAAATTTTACCTAACGATGATGTTATAGCTATGGATAATAAAGCCTGGCAAAATTATGGACGAGTCGGTAATGCATCTTTAAGCATAGGCATTAATGGCGATTACTTGGGATTAAATACGGCAAAAGGTGAAGTTGAAAATGCTGGAGAGATTATAGGAAAAGTAAGCTCAAATCAATATGTGTTGGATAATTTTGGTGCCCTTTACGGTAAAGCTCAACCATTTGGCGTAGTAGCCAATTCGGAATGTAAATTTTTAGGTGTCGTTTCAGATACAGGGGAAGCCAGAACTTCAGATGGCAAATATTTAGGTATGATACTAGCAAACGGGCAGGTTATAAATGATTCGCAAGAGTTTATTGGGCAAGTTATTGTTCCTAAAGGTGTTAATGGCAAAAACGGCGATATTATAGGTACTGAAAATGCATTAGGTATGGTCTTAAACTATAAAAATCAAAGTCTGGGGTGTCAGGATATTTACGGCAAGGTACGTAATAATCAAAAAGAAGTAATAGGTCAGATTATACCAAATGTATCCGTAATGAATTTTAAAAACCAAATTATCGGTCATACAAACTCCAGCGGAAAGGTTATTGCGACAACTGGAGAAAGTATAGGTTTTGTTGATATTGATAATGGTGTCTATAATGAATCCGGAGAAGACATTGGTGTTTTATTTAAATATACGGTAGCTTTTGATAATAACAATATTTACTTAGGACGAGTAAATCCGGATGCACAGGTTATTTCAGATAACGGTGAAGTTATCGGAAGTGTTGATTATAATGGTGTTGTTAAGACAAGTGATGGGGGAGAGGGTTTTGCTTTATACGATTTATATGTATATGACAATGAAGGAAAAACTGTAGGGTATATAGCAAAGAACGGTCGTGTTTATAATATTATGGGTGATTTAAAAGGTGTTATATATAATGGCTTCGTTTTAGATAAAAAGCAAAATTTGGTAGCCCGTGGAGCAAGAGATTACGATATTCGCAACAAAAACAACAAAGTTGTCGGTTATTTGATGCTTGATGGAAGAGTCATTAGTATTCGTAATATTGAGGTAGGATCATTAGCAGACGAAGGGCATATATTGGATAGTAACGGAAAGGAAATCGCTTTAGCGCATAGACTACAATATTATCTTAAACAAGCTGAACCTGTTAACGAGGAGATTATTATTGAAAATAATGAGCAGGAAGATGGAAGTCAAACGTCTAAAAATAGAAGAGGTTCATCTTTGTTAGAGGGAGATGAACAATATGAAGACGAAAATACCGATATGGAAGAGAATGAATATGAAGATGAAGATGAAAGCGAAGAGGTAAGTTCTAATCGAAAGAAAAAAAGATTTAATGGTGAAGATGAGGAGATATCTTCTGGAAAGAGAGCTGACAGAAAAGGAAAAAACTTTAATGAAGATATAGATGAATTTGTCGATTCTGTAAGCGATGAGGATGATGAATTTTCAGATAATGATGAAGATACATTGCCGCAAGAAGGAGCCTCGAAAAAAACGAGCAATAAAGATTGGGTAAATAACATTATTAAGAATGTAGTTACTTCACCTTATCAAAGTGATAATACAGCATCAAATGTTGGTCCTGGTGGTGGCATTGGTCCGGGGGGACGTTATAATCCAAGAAGGGCCGCTATTTTGAGCAAATTATATGAAACAAGACGTAGTCGATTGGCTGGTAAGGTTATATCAAACAACACTAAGGCAGAAGCATATACCGGATGGGAAGAAAGTTGGGAATCTATGGGGGTAGGCCGCTCAATATCATCTTTGCGGGTTGATATGAGTAATATGCTGACCGGTGATAAACCGATTCCTGCGGTTTTGGCACGTTCACTCATTTCTATCGGCAGTACGCCGATAACAGCTATTGTTGAAAGAAACGTATATGGTGATTCCGGTAGAAATGTGATAATCCCTGCAGGAAGTCGCATTATCGGCGGGTTGCAGACAGCTGCGGCAGGAATGAGTAGAGTTGATAATTCCAGCGGCGGTGTGAAATTACCGATAAGCTGGACAAGAATCATTCGTCCTGATGGTATTTCTTTCAATTTGGCAAGTTCCGAAACAGGTGATGCAGAAGGCCGAGGTGGTGGTGCTGTTGGTTATGTCGATGAACAATTAGTTAAGAAATATGCCGTACCACTTTTGGGAACTTTGGCAACCTCCGCAATGGCATATCTGACAGCTGCTAATGCAGATGCAGTGGAAGGACAACAAGTTGAAACATCTAAACAACAAGCAGCAAACGATGCTCGTCAAAACTTCTTGGATAAGATGAATGAAATTTTGGATCAAATTATTGCTAATAAAGAGCAAATTGAAACGATTACTTATGTTCCAGCCGGTACAAGAATTATTATTTATCCGATGGCCGACCTATGGTTAAGAACAACCAAAGATGTTATTGAAGGAAAAGGATCTACCGCTGCCATGGATAATGTAGGTGAACGTCCTTTAATTAATGAAAATTCAGGCGGTGGTGATAGTCAATCAGCCCAGGTACAAGGTAATAATAAAGGTAATCAGCCCACCTCTGCACCATTGATTGCTGAAGGAAATGGCAATAACCAAAATAACGCTAATGTCAATATGGGGGCTTTACCGCCATCATCTGCAGATGGCACAGGTATGCCAATACCTGAAGAACCAGAAGATGAGGATGAAGTTGATTTGAAAGATTTTGATTTTTAATCAAAATAGAAACAAAAAGTAAAGGAGTAATACAATGGGAAAGCTGGAGGATCAAGTTTTAAGTTCTGTCTTAAGACCGCTTGCCTATTGGTATGAGCAAGAGAATATTGAAGAGGTGGCAATCAACCATCCGGGTGACATATGGTTGCGCTTAAGAGGAAAAAGAGCTTTTCCGTGGGTAAACTACAAAGATCCGAAACTTTCAAGAGAATATCTGACTAATCTTTTGCATATTATCGCCAACTTAAACGATCAAGAATTTGACCCGATTAATGGCTCGCCGGTAGTCTATGCTCGTATTCCCGGGGGACATCGTTTTACAGGGGTCGCAGGTAAAAATATTGAATATGATTTAGATGACGCAGCCACAGGGGGAATTGCCATCACTATTCGTCTGCATACGGATGATGTAGCATTTGGCTTTAGTGATTATGGCTTGGAACAAGGTAAGGATTTAAAGGAAGTCAATCCCTTAAAGGCTATTAAAGATCCGAAAGATGCTTACGAGAGATTATTATTGGCATTGCGTCGTGGGGACCATATTTTAGTAAGTGGTGGTACCGGTACTGGTAAAACGACCTTATTAAATAACCTATTAAAACTTTTAGATATACATAAGAGAGTGATAACAGTAGAAGATACACGTGAATTAAACGTACCTCAACCAAACCATGTTCACATTGTATTATCGCGTACCGAACAAACCAACAGTATGGATTACTCAAAAGTAATCGATTTGATTGTGCGTTTTACACCGGATGCAATTATCGGCGGTGAAATCTCAACAAGTAACGCTGCAGCAATTTGGGAACTTATGGGATCAGGTCACGATAACTGCTTGGCCACAATACACGCGGAAAGTTCAACAGCTGCCTATGAAGCTTTTGTAAAACGTATTATGCGTACATCACCTCATATTGATATAGAAAAAACCATCGCTGAAATGCGTCGCAAATTACACGTAGTACAGATTGTTCGCGATGGTAATATTCGTGGTATTACAGAGATAACTTAATTAACCAAATCGGCAATTTCTGCCTTGAGTTCATCAAGATATAAATTCTTTTCGGAACTGGTTTTAAGAATTAGAACATGAGCTGCAGTGTGCTTAGCAATTTTTTCGCCTGTTTCGGTAAGTATTTTTTCCAATTCTTTAGTACTAATTTTATCGATTTTAGTCAAAACAATTTGATAAGTGACGGCAGCTTTATCAAGCATATCCATAATCTCTTCATCGATTTTTTTGAGGCCGTGTCTGGAGTCTATTAACAGAAAAACACGACGCAAACTGGCGCGTCCTATCAAATAGGTGTTTATCAAATTTTGCCAGTTTTTAACGACATCTTTTGGTGCTTTAGCAAAACCGTAACCAGGTAAATCAACTAGATAAAGCTTATTATCCAAATTGAAATAATTGAGCTGTTGAGTACGCCCGGGAGTTGAAGAGGTTTTGGCCAATTTTTTTTGCCCGAATAAAGCATTAATTAAACTTGATTTACCGACATTTGAACGTCCTGCAAAGGCAACCTCTATCATATCATCAGCAGGAAGTTGCTTAAGGTTAGCCACACTCAAGACGAAGTCACAACGTTTATTAAAAAAATTCTTGCCTTTTTTTAAACGTAATGCTTTCTCTTCTTCCGCCAAATCAGACATTATTTTACTCCGTTTTTATGCATAATCACTTTTTGTTGTATGATAGAGAGAATGTTACTCAATGTCCAGTAGATAACCAAGCCGGAAGCAAAATGACCGAGCATAAAAGTGAAGAAAACAGGCATCAAAGCAAACATCCTGGCTTGATCTTTGTTTATTGGAGCTGGATTTAATTTTTGCTGCATCCACATGGTTAATCCCATAAAAATAGGCCATAGACCGATATCAATAATCCCCGGAATATAAATGTGTAGCAATTGCGAAATTGTCAACGGATCTGGAGCTGATAAGTCTTTTATCCAGCCTATGAATGGTGCATGACGAATTTCTATGGAGATATTGAGTACTTTATAGAGCGAGAAAAAGACTGGGATTTGAATGAACATCGGTAAACAGCCAGAGGCCGGATTAATTTTTTCACGCTTATAAAGTTCCATAGTTGCTTGTTGAATAAGCATTTGATTATTACCATATTTGGTTCTTATTTCATTAAGCTTAGGTTGTAGAGCTTTCATTTTTGCCATATTTGTAAAAGACTTATTAGCAATCGGGAACATGCACAATCTTAAGATGAACGCAAAGAGTAAAATTGCCCACCCCATATTACCTAAGAAACCATAGAGAAAGTCTAAAATATAGAAAAACGGTTTAGTTAAGAAATAATACCAACCGAAATCGACAACCAAATCAAATTTTGGAATATTATGTTCTTTTGTATAGGCATCCAAAAGTTTGATTTCTTTAGCGCCGGCAAAAAAAGTATAGGTATATGATTGTGACTGATGCGGCTTAACTACAAGTCTTTCTCCTAAATAATCTATCTGATATGTTTCATCGTTATTGTGCTTAAAAGTTAATTGAGCTTTATCTTTATTTCCCAAAATCAGAGAGGCAAACCAATATCTGTCGGAAAAGGCTAACCATCCGCCTTGAGTTTCAAAATTTTTGCTCTCATTTTTCTTTATCTGGCCGTATTTGAATTCTTTTAAGGTGTTATCAATAACACTGCTGATGCCCTCATGCACAACGGAGCGTTCTTCAACTCGACCGGAGATGTCTTTACTGATAAGAGCATAAGGGAATAAATCTATTTCTTGGTCAGTGCTATTTTTTATGGTATCCTTGATGGTAAAGAGATAGTTATTATCCATAGAGATACGACGAGTGATTTTAAGTCCTGCATCATTAGTCCAGGTTAATGTGATAGGAGTATCCGGTGTCAACTTATTATCCTTTGTATGCCATAAAGATGAGGCATTAGGTAATACAACAGAATTTTCCAGAGAAAGCCAACCTAAATCTGCAAAATAATGATTAGCAGTTTGTACCGGCTTAAGTAATTCAACTTTTAAATTGTTGTTATTTAATTCAACATTGTATTTCTTGAGATATAAATTATCAAAACGGGAACCCCTTAAACGGATACTTCCATTGATAGCAGCATTATCAAAAGCGATACGATTATCTTGGCTAAGAGCCTTTTTTGTATCTAAGTTTTTTTTAGCTGCAGGAACTTCCACCGGAGAGGAGATGTTTTTTGATTCGGATTCGGTTTGTACCTGTTGTTTTGCAACCTCTATTTGCTGTTGAATGCTCGATTTTTGCGGCGTGTTAAGCCCGAAAAATTGATTAACTGCATAAATAGCTAAAAAAGACAACACAATAGCTATCATCAAGGATTTAGAATCATCTTTCATATTAAAAATATCTCCGAGTTGAATTATAAATATTGTTTTTTTCTAATATAAAAAAGTGGCATTGTAAAGCATTATAACTGGTTAATCAAAGCCTTTGTTTTTTGGAGCTGACTCATCCGGTTTGGGAACCGGATCATAGCCGGAACCTCCCCAAGGATGACAACGTAAAATTCTGCAAATTCCAAGGTAAATACCTTTGATAACACCATACATTTCTATGGCTTCCATCATATATTCCGAACAAGTAGGTTGATAACGGCAAGCACCGGGAAGATAGGGCGAAATGGCTTGCTTATAAAAACGTAAAAGACCAATGAAAAATTTTTTTAATATTGTCATAAATTTAGGACTCTGTCTGAGAGGTGTTATTATTAATCAAAAAATTTTTGTTTATCTTTTTTATGGCATAAATTGTATCTTGCTTGAGTTCCTCGAAACTGCAACAAGCCGTCGAATTGCGAGCTATAAAAATATAATCAACACCGGATAAAGCATAATCTTGAAGAATTTCACGCACAATAGCCCTTAAACGACGTTTGGACTTGTTGCGACAAACAGCATTACCCACTTTTTTAGTGGCTGTGTATCCTACCCAAATAGAGGAATCAACAGATAAACTATGAGCCGCCTGCAAAACCATATTATGTGTAGCAATATGAAACCCCGAGGCGACTCTCAGAAAATCTTTTCTTTTTTTGAAAGTAAGTATTTTAGCCATAAGCTTAAAACTTAAGCAGAAATCTTTTTACGACCTCTGGCACGACGTGCTGCTAAAACTTTGCGACCGCCGGCAGTTGCCATGCGAGTGCGAAAACCATGACGGCGAGCTCTGACAAGCTTACTTGGTTGATATGTTCTTTTCATGTTAAATCTCCGGTTAATTTGTTAGTTATTTAAAAGCTTTAGTATTAAAAAGCTTCTCGGTTCGAAAAGTTTATAAAAGTATTTTGTGAATAAGTCAACTATTTTATAATAAAGGCAGAATACAATAGTGTAAACTATAAATAAATTTTAGGAAAATCAAATGTGTAAGCTGAAAAATATAATTCTTTATCTGTCTTGTTGTATGGTGTTTTTATTATTGGGATATGATATATATCTATTAAGTATTTATGCAACAGATGTTCCTTTTTGGGATATATGGGATTTACTACCTAAAGGCAATTATAGACATTTATTTAGTTTCTATAATGAAAATATGCAGGTTTTCTATTTTATTATCTCAGAAATAATGTATCATTTCACTAACTGGAATTTACGCTACTTTGTATTCGTAAATTTTGCGGTTTACTCGATTTTAATAGCAATTTATTGGAAAATACTGGCTAGCACGGAAAATATAAAAAAAATACCTTGCTATCCGATGTTTTTAATAATTTTATTAACGCCAATGCTTGGATACAACTGGCTATGGGTCTTTTTAGTACAGACGCATACTTATATTTTGTTTTTCTTATTAGCAATATATTTTGGTTTTTCAAAAAATGATGGAAAGTATAGCGCATACTTATGTGCAATTTTCTTGTTTTTGAGCATGATATCAATGAATATTCCGCTAGCTGTAGGCGGGGCAACGGCTTATATAATAAAAGAAATAATCAATGCTCGCTCGAAAAACACAAATAAATCTCTAAAAAAATGTGCAATTTTTATAACTACGTTAGGTATTTTAATTTTCGCCTTATCTTGTATTACAAATATTGGAAAATTTGTTGACTTTAGACCGCATGAAAATGTTATAACAATGCGCTTCATCAAAAATGTGTCTTTTTACCTAATAAATAGCTTAAATGTTTTTGCTTTTGCAGATCGGCTAACATGGAAAATATGTCTTCCTCTGTTGGTCATTCATATCACAATTTTGAGCATAGTATTTTTTGAACAATATAAAATGAAAGAAAAACAAGCCTTATGGGGAATTATTTTCGGTTTTCTTGTAATGATATGTGGGGTGGTTTCCTATCGACAAGAAGAAGTTTATAATTACAATTTTGGCTTTATTAGGCACAATGAAACAGCTTTTATGGTTGTCCCAGCATATTTATCTGTGTTATTACTTTCCAAATATCGTATAGCAAAAATATATGGTATAGTAATAATGTGTAGTATGATATTTGGTGTTGGGCAAGATATTTATGCAAAGAGATTTCAATTTTTTGGAGAACTATATTATAAAAATGGCTGTTTATGCTTAAATCATTACTACAATTTAAAAACAATCAGTGATTGGCAATGTACGATGAATTTTCCGGTTGCTAGACCTGATGTAATGGAAAAAGCTAAAGAGATGAATTTGAGTTTTATTAAAACAATTCAAAGTTGTAGTAAACAGTCTTATAGTGGTAGGACACATAAAATACTTGAAAAATAAAATATTTGTGGTATAAAAAAGATATACATTTTGGAAGGTTACGTTCTTGCCATGATTATAGACAGCAAAAATGAAACACAAAAAAGTATTTTAACGAATAAATGTTTTTATCAAACTACAGCGCAGATAATGCATGAGTTTGAACGGAAAGGCTATGCTAATTCGGCAGATGAAACAGCTAAAGTTATTGCTGCATATCATGAACTGGTTCAAAAGAAAGCAAAGAACAATTTCAGTAAAGATTATAATGAGGCATTTAAGAAGATAGATGATGCTATTAAAGGGTTAGCTAATAAGGTCTTTTATAGTTATGAGAAAGAAAGCCTTGATTATGCCTACAAATCTTTTGTAAAATTTGACTATATCAATGCAATTATCGGCCGTCAGCGTTCAAAAAAGAAATCCTAATCTTATATAAATACACTGTTTCTGTTAATTTCTTAAAAAGTTGGTTTGCCAATGAGTGGTTTATATTTTAAATTCCACTCAATGAGTAAATTTTATAAGGATTGAAATATGTCTGAAATTTCTGTTATCGGTAGCGGACGTTGGGGCACTTTTTTAGCATGGTATGCCGCAAATTATTGCCATATGGATAGGGTAAAAATATATAGCAAACCAGATGCGCCAGATTTTATTGAACTCAGGGAAACGCGTAAAAATCCGTATTTATCACTGACAGATAAGATGTCTTTGCATGAAAATATTGCCGAGGTTTTGGATAATGATTTTATCATCATATCCATTGGTAGTCAGCATGTTCGTTCGCTTTCAAAAGAATTAAACGGCTATAATATTGCCGGTAAGACTTTTTTGTTGGCAATGAAAGGCTTGGAAGAACCCAGTGCCAAAATACTTAGTACGGTGATGCGTGAAGAAATTAGTCAGCCGATACATATTGCTACATTGGGTGGACCTGGACATGTGCAGGACTATATGAAGAAAGTGCCGTCTTGTGCTGTGATAGACAGTGATGAAGAAGACGTTAAAGAAAGAGTTATAAAAACATTGCAGAGTGAATTGATTCGATTCTATTATGGTTCGGATTTTATTGGTAATCAAATCGGCGCAGCTTTGAAAAATGTCATTGGTATTGCGGCCGGAATTTTGGATGGCCTGGAATGGTATGGGTTAAAAGGCGCTTTGATGGCACGAGCACCGGTAGAAGTCGGGCGTTTTATTAAGCATTTTGGAGGTAACCCAATGACAGCTTATGGCTTATCTCATTTAGGCGACTATGAGGCAACGTTGTTTTCTAAACACAGTCATAATCGTATGTTTGGGGAGATGTTTGCTAAAGGCGAAAACTTTGGTAAATTGGCAGAAGGGTATTATACCTTAAAGGCTGTTAAAAATATTGCTGATAAAGAAGATATTAATATGCCTATATGCCAAGCTTTATATAAAGCCGTTTATGAAGGTGCTGAGGTTAAACAAACGATTCGGATAATGTTTGAGAGAGATCTAAAGCATGAATTTGACCGTTTCTAACAGATAGAATATCAAATAAAAATACCAACACTTAAAGGTGTTGGTATTTTTTTATCAAGAGAGTTCATGAACGTTATTATCTTTTACTTCAAAAAATTGAGCAACACCTGCAAGTACATCAAATTCAGCAGGATTGGTAGTAGTAAGCCAGACTTGAGTGTGTAGTTCAAAAAGCTTTTTAAGTAAGGCGCTAAACTTATTTTCATCTAAATGAGCGGCAACTTCATCCAACAATAAAATGGGAGGAAAGCCTTTGAAATGATTTAAGCAACGAGCTTCAGAAAGGATAATGCTCAGAAGCAGGGATTTCTGCTCGCCGGTGGAACATAAATTTGCCGGGACATTCTTTCTTTTATAAATAACTTTTAAATCTGTTTTATTGATACCAAAGGAGCCCTCTCCGGATAAAAAAGTATGACGCAACTTTTTCATTGATTCGCAATAAAAATCTTCTACATCAATGGCTGGTTTTTCATCAAGCATCTTTTCAATGGTACCGTCAAGTTCCATAACAATATCAGGAAAAATATCATCAGGATTCTCACTCATAAAGTTAATGAGCTTATAGAGTTGCTCTTTTCTGGCAGCGGCAATTGCTACATTCAATCCTGCCAACTTTTCTTCTAAAGCTTTGAGCCAATTATTATTAGAAGTACCATTTTTTAGCAACTGTAACCATTGGCGATACAGATTGTCAAATTGTGAAAGACGCTTGGTATGATCCGTATCGAAAGCGCAGACGATTCTATCTAAAAAACTACGTCGATGTTGCGCTCCACCTATAAACAATCTATCCATTTGCGGAACAACCCAAATCATGGAAACATAATTTCCAAGTTCATTTTGAGAGGCTAATTTTTGATTGTTTACCTGGACGACACGACGTTCAACTTCTTTTACTTCATTGTATTCTATTTCTTTAACTTGAGTTTCAACGGCGGTACCGATAGAGAATTCATCTTCGTCTCTTTTAACCAAAGCAGAAACAGCCCAACCATTGTTATTGATAAATGTCGGGGTATTTTGCTGGTTGCTCAAAAAATCAAAAGTTTTAACTTCTGATAATTTGGCATTTCTGAGACCTCGGCCTTGAGATAAAAATGAGATTGCTTCTAAAACATTGGTTTTGCCGCTGCCGTTTTCTCCGCCCAAAACAATAAAAGGCTTTTCTAAATTAAGACGTAAATATTTATAGTTCCGAAAATTAACCAAGGTCAAGCGCGTTAAAGCAGACTTAACCTTGGTATTTAAATCATTATCTGTGAAATTAAGTGTAGTCTTCACTTAGATTCTCATGGGCATTAAAACATAAATGGCACTATTATCAGAAGTGTCGTTGATAACAGTCGCGGCAGCATTACCTGATAAACTGAAACGAACTTCTTCACCTTTAATTTGTGCCAAGATATCCAACAGATAGCGGAAATTATATCCGGTATCAATCGATTCTTTATCATACTTGGCTTCCAATTCTTCTGTAGCATTACCCAACTCGGCATTGGAAGCGGCAATTGTAACACGATTCTTATCGGTAATCATACGGATACCGCGACTGCGTTCGGTAACAACGGAAACACGATCAACAGCGGCAGCCAGATCTTTAACATTAACCTCCAAAATCTTGTCATTATCTGTCGGAATAACTCTCTCATAGTCAGGGAAAGTACCATCAATTAACTTGGAAGTTAAGGTGATGTCCTCAAAGGAAATGCGAACCTTGTTTTCAGATAAAGCCATAGAAACGTTATCTGTAGCAGCATCATCCAAGAGTTTACGAATTTCTAAAACAGACTTTCTCGGGATGATAACGCCCTCCAACTTTTCGGCACCTGCCGGCAGAGGGGATTCGGCACAAGCCAAACGGTGACCGTCTGTAGCAACAACGCGCAACACTTTTGTATCACCTTCTGCTTTGGCGTGAACGTATAAACCGTTAAGATAATAACGAGCTTCTTCTACCGAAGCGGAAAACTGAGTGCGATCAATTAAAGTCTTTAATTCATCTTTGCCAATTTCAAAGTTGATTGGCAAATCATCACCGGAAATAACCGGGAAATCTTCTACACCAATAGTGGAAAGAGAAAAGTTTGAACGTCCGGAAGCAATGGTTAAGGAACCTTTCTCATTAGGATATGTCAACTCTACTTCTGAACCGTCGGAAAGCTTTCTGACAATGTCATAAAGCATATGAGCCGGGGCAGTTGTAGCTCCTTCTTCAACAATCTTTGCCTCAACGATTTCTGTGATTTCAATATCCATATCGGTTGCTTTGAAATTAATCGTATTGTTCTTTGCTTCGATTCTGACATTAGACAATACCGGAATGGTGTTTCTCTTCTCAACAATACTTTGTACATGGCTGAGAGTCTTCAAAAAATTTGCACGTTCGATTATAAATTTCATTATTTTCATCCCAAAAAAAAGACTTGTTTTTATCTTCCTACAATTTATCACGAAACAATAAAATCAGAAGTTAAAAAACAAGTCTTCAACAGTTTTTTTAAAGAATTCTAGTTTTCGAGAGTCCTTCTCAAAATTTCAATATTTTCTGCTAAGGTAGGATCCTCAATAATTAACTCTTCAACTTTCCTAACAGCGTGCATAACGGTTGTATGATCGCGGTCAAACTTGCGCCCGATTTCCGGTAAAGAACGAGAAGTTAACTGCTTTGCTAAATACATAGCAACTTGACGAGGTCTGGCAACGGTTCGTGCACGACGGGAAGATTGCAACTCTTTAACGGAAATATTAAAGTGCTCAGCAACTTTCTTTTGAATCTCATCAATGGTTGTTTTGCGGTCAATGGAGCGTAACATATCCTTCAAGACATCTTGTGTCATATCAAGAGTGATTTCTTTGCCGGATAACAACTGAGAATGAGCGGCGATTCTCTTTAAGGATCCTTCCAATTCACGAACGTTTGATGTTATCTTTTGAGCTAAGAACTCAGCAACTTTGGACGGTAATTCGATACCCATTAGCTCGGCTTTTTTATGTAAAATTCCCATTCTTAAATCAAAGTCTGTCGGCATAATATCAACAACCAAACCGCCAACCAAACGAGATTTCAGACGATCTTCAATGCCATCCAAATCAGTCGGTGATTTATCTGCAGAAATAATAACTTGCTTGCCTTGATCAATTAAGGATTTGAAGGTGTGGAAGAATTCCTCTTGTGTGGTACCTTTATTGCCCATAAATTGGAAGTCATCTACCATCAAAACATCAACGGAACGGAATTGTTTTTTGAAAGCATCTGTGTCTTTGTAACGTAGAGCCTTAACAAATTTATAAACAAATTGTTCGGCAGTCAGATAAATGATATTGCGATCAGGGTCATTTTTTTTGATATGCCAGATGATCGATTGCATTAAGTGTGTTTTACCTAAACCAACACTGGAATATAAAAACAATGGATTGAAAGAAACATTCTTAGATTCGGCAACTTTGCGAGCGGCTGCGTATGCAAACTCATTGGTTTTGCCAACAACAAAATTTTCAAATGTGTAATCCGGATTTAAGGGAGCCGCGTTGTTAACAGCATTATTTTTAACTGTATCATTTGCTAAACTTGCACCGGAAACCAAACCAAAAGAACTGCTGTTAATGTTACAACCATAGATGTTCTGTGGTGTTGGTGCTGAAGAAATCTTCTTAAGCAAAGAAGTGTCCACGCTACGCCTATCACTAAAACCGGATTGAACAATAAAGTTAACTTTCTTGATGCTTGGGTTCTTTTGTTCCCAAATTTTATTAATTCTGTCAGCATAGTGGGTAACAACCCAGTTTTTCATAAAGGCAGTCGGGACACAAATGTTCATTTCCCCGTTATTAAGATCCCCGACAACCAACGGTTTGAGCCAACTATCAAAGGCTGTGGCGCCGAACTCAGTTTTAAGTTGTCCGCATATTTGAGCCCATTGATCATCAATAGGCCTAAATCCGGCTGCAAATGCTTCTTCTGCCATATATCCATCTCCCACTTTAGATATTTACATAAATCAATAGTTGTTTATTCGGCGTTTGATAAAGATAAACGAAAGATAAAATTACTTAAGTTGTTCATCTAAATCAAACAAAATTAATTTTAGAATAATTTATGATAACAATGTATCTGACTTTTTGATGTCATGGAATGAAACTATGGATTAAAAAAAGAAAAAGCAAACATAATTTTTAACAAATTGTAAATATTTTAGCTTGACAAAGATTCTGTAAACGATTCTGAATAAGTGCTTGAAAAAACAAACAAAAAAACGCAAACAACCACAACAAAACGTGGTCGTTTGCGCTAGATTCCTAATAAACAAAAAACTAAAGAGCTTTAACTTTTTGGCTCAAGCGTGAAATTGTACGAGAGGCCTTATTCTTGTGAAAAACACCTTTCTGTGCAGCTCTCATCATTTCGCTTTCTGCAACCTTCAATGCGTTGGTTGCTTCTTCTTTATTTCCAGCTAAAACAGCAGCAATAACTTTCTTAACAAAAGTTCTTACTCTGCTTCTGCGAGCGCCGTTAATGACACTTCTCTTATTGTTTCTATTTATTCTTGTTTTTGCCGATTTATGATTGGCCATATTTTTTATCCTGTCTTAAAATTTAAGTTAAATACAAATAAAATTCTGAAATACTTATAAACAATAATCTTTGATAGTCAACAAGTTTTTTAAAAAAAATTAAATTAATTTTTACTTTTTAAACTGATGAGAATTTTTAGAGGTCTGTTATTTATAAGAGAGAACTCCAATATATCATTTTCTCGCTTAAATGCAAAATTTTTATCGGATTCATTTTCCAGCTTCCAACCTAACTCCGGCAAAACCCTTTTGTAGTGATTCCTTACATTATCAAACATTTGCGATTTGGAAGTTAAGATTGCCTCGGTTAAACCGGATTCTTCATTACCGAAAGAGAAGTTTTGATTTTCAATCTGATGCAATCCTCTCATAAGCGGAACATCTTCAAAACCATCTACAAAATCTGCAGCAATACTGAAGGAAGGTGTGAGACTTAACATTAAAAACAAAGTAAAATTAAAGATTCGTTTCATGTGGACTCCTTATTTTTGAGTATGCGGACAGTAATAAGTGGAGCGTCCGCCTTGGGTTATTTTTATGATACAATTTTTCTTGCATTTGGGACAGCACTGGCCATCTTTGCCGTAAACTGAATGTTGTAATTGAAAATATCCGGCGCTTCCGTCAGGCTTACGGTAATCATGCAAGGTTGAACCGCCAGCATCAATGGCTTTACTTAATGTGATTCTAATGGCTGAAATCAACTTTTTTAATTCGTTTTTATTTAATGATGAACAACAACGCAGAGGAGAAATGCCCGATTCATATAAGGCCTCGGAAGCATATATGTTACCGATTCCGGCAACGATATTTTGGTCTAAAAGGGCAATTTTGATAGCGGTTTTTTTATTTTGAAATTTTCTAAATAAATAATTTTCATTCAGATTTGCATCAAAAGGGTCCGGCCCCAAATGGCAGAACAAAGCATCTTCTTTTAATTTATCGGTAGGTAATACTGTTATCAGACCGAAACGACGGGGATCATTATAGACGATTGTATCGGCTGATGTTTTTACAACAATGTGGTCGTGTTTTTCTAAAATTGGATTCTTTGTTGAAAGGAGTTTGATCTTGCCGCTCATGCCGAAATGCCAGACGATACTGTAAGCATTATCTAAATCCATAATGGCATACTTGGCGATTCGATAGAGTTTTTTTATCTGATGACCGGTAACGATTTTTTCGAAATCGTGCGGAATGCTGATTCGCAAACAGCGATTATTAACCAAAACAGATTCTATTTTGGCGCCTTCAACAGCCTTGCGCAGGGATTCTTTTATTGTTTCGACCTCAGGTAATTCCGGCATATTTTTCTCCTTGATATAAAAAGCATAGCGGTAAATGAAGTTCTGGCGATAATAAACTTTTGTTTATGCACTTTTTATTAAAATAAATTTGAGAAGGCATTTAATATTTGACGTACATTTAATTTTGTATTATACTTTCCCATTGCTGTAAAATAAAAGGATGATGCACGTGATAAAATCGCAAACAACAAGAAGAACCAAAAAATATTTTGCACCCCAAAATGAAGGAGTGCAACATAAGTGTGATCATCCGGGATGTGAGAAAAAAGGCGAATTTAAAGCACCGAAAGACAGAACGCTTAAAAGCTATTATTGGTTTTGTTTAGAACATGTGCAAGAGTATAATGCTAAATGGAATTACTACACTGATGAAAATGCTGAAACAGATGAACAAGAAACATTTCGCCATAAAACACGTTTTAAGGGATTCCATTCGAAAATTAAATATAAATTCGGTTGTGATTTAGATGAAGAACTGGAATTTCTACATGGATTCTCCGGTTATGATAAAGTAACCGACAGTGTTTATTTTACCAAAGAAGACAGGAAAGAGATGGAACATCTTAATATATCTGAAGACGAGTTTAGTCTGGCAAACCTGAAGAAACAATATAAGAAATTGGCTAAAACCTGTCACCCGGATTTACACCCGGAAGACAAAGAAGCCGAGGAAAAATTCAAACGTCTGACCGAAGCCTATAAAAAACTTCTGGAAAAAATGTCTTAAAGCGACAATTCATATAATTTGGTGGCGTATTTTTTGATAGTTTCCAGGCGAACTTGATAATCAATCAAATCTCTTTCAATAAACAACTTTTGATCGGGGCGAATTTTTATTTTGCCCATTTGCGAAACAACAAAACTCATCAGTTTATCGACGTTATTAAAAATGTTATTATGAAACATAATGAGGATTCCGCGCGCACCGGCATCAACGCGCTCTATGCTGGCTAACTGACAAATTTGTTTGATTTCAACGGTCTTTAAAAGATTGTCAACTTCTTCAGGGATTTGACCGAAACGGTCAATCAATTCTTCACGCATGTCTTTGAGTTCTTCGGTGGTTTTTAAGTTGCCGATTCGTTTATATAAACCCAGACGAACACCTAAATCGGCAATATAATTTTCCGGAATGATGATAGGAACACCGGTGGTGATTTGAACACACCAATCGGTATCGGATATAACAGAATTTTTATCACTATCGATTCCTGCTTTAAGACGGGTAATTTCTTCTTCCAATAAGTGATGATAAAGCGCAATACCGACATCTTTAATATGACCGGATTGCTCAACACCCAATATGTTTCCGGCACCCCTTATATCCAAATCGTGGTTGGCAAGTGAAAAACCGGCACCGAGTTGGTTGAGGGCTTGTAAAATGTTAAGACGCTTTTCGGCAACTTCTGTTAAATGTTTTTGATGCGGAATGGTAAAATAACAGTAGCCGCGCATTTTTGAACGACCGATTCGACCGCGCAGTTGGTATAATTGAGCCAGGCCGAACATATCTGAGCGATAGATAATCATGGTATTGACATTGGGTAAATCGATACCGGATTCGATGATGGTGGTTGATAATAAAATATCTGCTTTACCATCGGCAAAATCGCACATCACATCCTCCAGGTGTGAGGGAGACATTTGCCCATGGGCGACGGCAATTTTAATATCCGGAACGAGCTCTCTTAATTTGGGTTCTATTTGCAAAATATCCGATACACGTGGGCAAACAAAGAAAACCTGTCCGCCACGATATTTTTCACGATAAATGGCTTCCTTTATCATAACTTTATCAAAGGGCATGACAAATGTACGTGCGGCCAATCGGTCAACCGGAGGCGTGGCAATAATGCTCAACTGCTTAACCCCGGTTAAAGATAACTGTAAAGTTCTCGGAATAGGAGTGGCACTGAGTGTAAGTATGTGAACATCGGATTTTAGTTGTTTTAATTTTTCTTTATGTGTAACACCGAAATGTTGCTCTTCATCAATGATTAAAAGTCCTAAATTGCAAAATTCGATATCTTTGGCCAGTAAGGCATGGGTGCCGATAACAATTTCTAAGCTACCTTCTTCAAGTTCTTGCTTGATGGCTTTGGATTCTTTGTTGGATACCAAGCGAGAGAGCATTTTAACTTTAACCGGAAAATCTTTAAGGCGTTCTTTGAAATTAAGATAATGTTGACGCGCAAGCAAAGTGGTAGGTACAATAACAGCTACCTGAGCACCGCCGGTGGCAACCGTAAAAGCAGCTCTCAAAGCAACTTCTGTTTTGCCGAAGCCGACATCTCCGCAAATCAATCTATCCATCGGCATTCCCAAGGATAAGTCCTTGATAACATCTTGCACGGCATTAAGCTGATCGTCGGTTTCCGTATATAAAAAACGATTACAAAATTCATCATATAAACCGCGTTCCGGAATAAAAATTTCCGCGTGTTTTGTTTGACGTTCAGCAGCAATTTTAATCAGTTTTTCTGCAATGTCTTTAATGCGCTCTTTAACACGTGATTTTTTGGCTTCCCAAGCAGAACCGCCCAAAGTATCCAAGGTAACGTTACTATCTTCGGCGCCATAGCGACTGATAACATCAATATTTTCTACCGGGACATAAAGTTTATCGTTGTTGGCATAAATGAGTTTAAGACAATCATGCGCGGCACCATCGGTAACGATATTTTCAAGCCCTTCGAAGCGGCCGATACCATGCTCGATATGAACCACATATTCGCCGATATTAAGGGAAGAAATATCGTTAATTAGGTTTTCAGCCGAAACCTTTTTGTGACGTTGCAGATTCTTACGCTCTCCCCAAATATCTTGTTCGGTTATAATGCAATAATAAGGGGAAGAAAAACCATGTTGCAAATCTAATAAAATTAAAACAAGTTTGCCTTTTTCCGCTTCTGTTTCGGCAGTTTGCCAATCGGTTGCAGTAATGATGTTTTTGAAATCATTTTCAACCAAAGTGTTCTGCATACGATTAAGCGAACCTTCGGTATAGCAACAGATTAGTTTCTTCTTCGTTTTGTCTTGCTTTAAGGTATTAGATAAATCTTCATAGACACTGAGATTATTGATATTTTTTAAGGAAGAAAAATTCTTCTGTGGTGTTGTTTGATAATCAATAACAGATTCGCCTTGCGGTAAAGAAAGGTTAGATATTTGACAATACCTGTGATTTTTAACCGTGGTGATAAAATCTTCTCTATCCATATAGAGTAAAGAGGGCAAAATCGGACGATAAGTATCAGCCTCGGATATATCTTTGATTTTTAAGGCTTCAAGACGGGCCTGATAATGATCATTGATAGTTTCAAGTTTAGCTTTAAGGGCATTATCAACATCGATTCCCAAAATAATATCAGCCATGGGAAGATAGTCAAAAAGGGAGGGTAATGGGTCATCATAATAAAATGGTAACCAATTTTCCATGCCGATATATTTTTTAGAATTGGAAATACTTTCGTAAAGCTCATCTTTGATGCCGTCAGCACCAAAAGCCTCACGATATTTGGAACGAAATGTTTTGACGGTGTTGCTGTCTAAAATAACTTCATTGGCACTTTCAAAACTGTAACAGGATAAATCTTTAACACTTCGTTGGGTATCAATTTCAAAAACGCGAATACGCTCTATTTCATCATCAAACAAATCAATACGAATAGGCTGTTCGGCACCGCTCGGATAAATATCAATAATATCACCGCGAACGGCATATTCACCGGATTCCATAACTTGTTCAACACGGGTGTAACCGTTAATGGCGGCATAATGAAGAAATTCATCAAAATTAAGCGTGCCGCCGATTTTTAATATTTTATGTGTGTTGGTAAAAATCTTTTTCGGCGGTAATTTTTGGATAAGGGCACCAATACTGGTTAAAATAAGACGATGTCCTTTTTTATTGCTATCTAAAACGAGTTTTGATAAGGTGTCAATTCGGGTCGATAAAATTTGAGAATTGGGTGAAACTCTGTCATAAGGAACCGTATCCCAAGCCGGAAAAGACAATATTTCAATATCTTTTGTAATGCTTTTTAAAATATCAGAAGTTCTTTGCAAACTGACACCGTCACTGAGAATGCATAAGACATCTTTATCTGTTTTATCAAACAGGTCTTTTATGGCAAAAACTTCGGCATCTTTGGTGACACTGCAAAGTATCTTTGTGTTATAGTTTTCAAAATCAATGGACATTTTATGCATTTCTGATATAAATAAATCTGCCCTAAAATAACTATAAAGCAAAAATTTGTAAAGAGCTTAAATATGCGTCCGAGTATTTTATATCCACTGTTCGCTCCAATTGATACCTTAAAAGGTGTCGGGGTAAAATATGCCAGATTGATAAAAAATCTTTGTGGCGAAAAAGTAATCGATATTTTATTGCATTTGCCGACAAATTTGACAGACAGAACGTATATGCCTACTTTGGATAAGGCGCAAGACGGCAAAATATGGACGGGAATAGTCACAATTAATGAACACCAAAAACCGGCTACCAAAAAACATCCGTATCGTATTTATTGTACGGATGGGTCAAGAGAATTGGTTTTGATATTTTTTAAGGTTTATGAAGATTCGCTTGAGAAAAATTATCCGGTTGGTGAGAAAAGAGCAATCAGCGGTAAACTGGAATATTTTAACGGAATGTGGCAAATGAGCCATCCTGATTATGTCGTCTTGCCGACAAATATAAAAAATATTGCGCGCTTGGAACCGGTGTATCCGCTAACGGCGGGTGTAACCAACAAAATGATGATAAAACTTGCTGAAGAAAGTTTGTGTAAGCTTCCTGAATTGCCGGAATGGTTACCGCCTCAAGCACAAAATACACTTGAGTATATAAGTTTTAATGAAGCAATTTACAGGGCGCATCATCCGCGTAATTCGGCAGATTTATTGCCTTCATCGATCATCAGGCGCAGGCTTGCTTATGATGAAATTTTATCAAACCAACTGGCTTTAGCATTTATAAGAAAAAAAGTTAAACAGCAAAAAGGTCGCGCATTTATCGGAAATGATACCATATATCAAAAGGTTCTGGCTGGTTTGCCTTTTGAATTAACAGAGGCTCAAAAAAAAGCGTTGGAAGAAATCAAAATAGACCAGAAAGAGCCGTATAAAATGCTACGCTTGTTGCAGGGGGATGTTGGCTCCGGAAAAACGATAGTAGCTCTGTTAAGTATGCTAAAAGTCATTGAAGACGGAGCTCAGACAGCCCTTATGGCACCGACGGAAATCTTGGCCAAACAACATTATGAAACAATCATGACACTTTGTCAGAATACGGATGTAAGAGTAGGGCTGTTGACCGGTAAATTAAGACCGAAAGAAAAGCGAGAAATTTATGCCAAATTAGCCAATGGAGAAATCGATATTTTAATAGGCACACATGCTCTGTTTACAGAAAAGGTTGTATTTAAAGACTTAGGTTATGTAGTTATTGATGAGCAGCATCGCTTTGGAGTTAATCAACGTTTATCACTTTCATCAAAAGGTATCTTATGTGATATTTTAGTGATGACGGCAACCCCGATTCCCAGAAGTTTGCTCCTGACGGCTTATGGTGATATGGATTATTCAAAAATAAACGAATTACCCAAAGGACGCAAACCGACAACTACTTCGGTAATGAATGTTAATAAAATGCCGGATGTTATTGCCGGATTGAAGCGTAAATTGGAACAAGGGACACGAGCATATTGGGTCTGTCCGTTGGTGGAAGAGTCGGAAAAATCAGATTTAGCGGCAGCAAAGGAACGCTATGAGTATCTTCAAAAAGAATTCGGAGAACAGGTTGGTTTAATACACGGAAAGATGAAAGAATCTGAGAAAGATGCTATTATGGAAGAATTTAGAGAAGGAAAGAAAAAACTGCTTGTAGCAACGACGGTCATTGAGGTTGGTGTGAACGTACCGGAAGCGACGATAATGATCATTGAACACACCGAACGATTTGGTTTAGCCCAGTTACACCAACTGCGCGGTCGAATTAAACGAGGATTCGAGGCCGGAAATTGTATATTGCTGTACAGCTATCCTTTAAGTGCGACAGCAAAAGAACGTCTGAATATTATGAAGCAAACTGAAGATGGATTCTATATTGCCGAAAAAGATTTAGAATTACGTGGTGGGGGAGAAATCTTGGGCACACGACAGTCCGGATTTACACAATTTAAGTTGGCAGACATGAGTTGCCATACCGATTTGTTAATAAAAGCACGTGATGATGTGCAGGAAATATTAAAAACAGATTCCAAACTTGAAACCGAGCGAGGTAGGGCATTAAGAAATTTACTTTATCTGTTTGAACAAAATGAATCGGTAAAAACTTATTTGGCCGGCTGATTAAATCTTTTTTAGACGAATGAAACGAGTGCCGCTGGCTGTTGTTATTTTATATGTGTTAAACCACCAAATTTTTTCGGCATTAAGCAACCTTCTTACCATATCAATATGCCGGGTTTTGATAAAAGATTTTGCAATATCAACAGTTGTATCCGGGCATTTGCAAGCGATATTCAAAGCTTCATTAATATCTTTCCAAAAAGGATAGCCGACAATGCTCTTATGATAACAAACGGGTTTATTAAAAGCAGATTCGCTTAAAATATCTTCAATATTTTTGCCAAATAAAAATAAGATATTTTCATTGGTTTCAACCGGAGAATCACTGGCATGTAAAAGATTGCCACCTAAAAATTTTCGATATTTTGCTTTGGTTTCAATAACATTGGTGTTATTACCTTTCTCATCAATTTTTTCATGCGGGTCAAAAAACAAAATAGCCAAGAAAGAACCTCGTCCCGTATCTTTTTCTTTTTTGCAACCTTTAGGAAGTTTCTTGCCGTAAAAACGAGCCAATGATGGAGCAAAATCCTGCTCTTGCCAAGTAACGTCATATATCTGGAAAATATCGAATTTTTGCGAGATGTCGTCTAAAAGTTCTTTTTCTTTGGTGCGCCCGTTTTGCCAAAGAAGAAAAAGATATAAATTTTTGTTTGTTGCAGACATAACTACCTCTGTTTAAAATCATCGACTACAAGATTACTTCTTAAAAACTTAAAGGCAAGTTTAAAAAAATGATATTCTTAATATTGACAATAGATAAGATATAAGTAAAATCACTACCTGATACTATATCTTTATAAAATTTTTAATAATTATGAAAAATTTTCAGCATTATGTGTCCTATGTGATAGGAACATTTTTGGTTTTTCCCTTGCGGATAATACATGTTATTCCGGGAGAGGAAAAAACCAAAAAAGAGAAGAAAAAAGAAGAGGAGAAAAGAGGGTTACCTCAAGCCTCCTGTAGCCAAATGCGAACGCAGCAAGGTGTGAAACGTAATCGTGCTCAGGCTCAGAAGAGTATCAGAGTAAAGCACCAAAAAAATGTGGGCGCAAAGAAAAAATGATGTTAGCTAAAAAGCGTCTATTCTCTACTGGGGGATAAGACGCTTTTTTAATAGATGATTTCTATTTTTTAGGCTATAAATAAACAAGCTAATTATTGAGGAGATAAAAATGGCTCGTTATCTAATTACCGGCGGTGCCGGATTCTTTGGCTCCATTTTAAAAAAATATTTTTTGGAAAAAGGCGACGAATGTGTTAGTATCGATTTAGAGCCAGATTCCTATAAACATAAGAATTTTAAAGCTTTTCAAGGCGATATTAACGATAACGAATTGATGGAAAAAATATTTTCAGAGTTTCAATTTGATGCGATATTTCATTGCGCCGCATTGTTAGCTCATGTTAAAAAAGATTTGAAAAAATTGTGGCATTCCAATGTTGACGGAACCAAAAATGTTTGCCGATTTGCCCTAAAATATAATATAAACAAAATCATTTTTATTTCCAGCAATTGTCTATGGGCTCAAAATTTTGATAAGCCGGTCAAAGAAACGGAAAATCCAAATCCGGTAGAAATATATGGTAAGTCAAAATTGGAAAGTGAGAAAATTTTATTGTCGCACAAAGATAGAATTAACAGCATAATCTTTCGTTCACCGACGATTATGGATGAAGGACGTTTAGGGCTTTTGGGCATATTATTTGAATTTATTGATGAAAATAGAAAATTGCCAATGGTTGGTGATGGTAAAAATCACTATCAATTCATCTACGCAAAGGACATGGCTAAGGCCTTTGAGCTGGCATTAAAAGCTGATTATTCCGAAATATTTAATATTGGTTCTGATAACGTAAAAACATTTAATGAAGTCTACCAGTATGTAATAGAAAAATCCGGTTCAAAATCACGGTTATGCCATTTTCCGAAATTGCCAATGATTTGGGCAATGAAAATTTGTTTTTGGTTGGGAATCTCTCCGTTGGGGCCCTATCAATACAAGATGATAGCTTCAAGTTTTGTTTTTGATACGACCAAAATCAAGCAAAAATTGGGATTTAAACCGACATTAACAAACGAAGAAATGCTGTTACGCGCTTATGAGTTTTATCACCAAAATAAAACTGAGATACTAAATCGGAAAAACGTTTCGGCACATAATAGCGTGGCTAAAATGGGTGTTATAAAAATTTTAAAATGGATGATGTAATTAATCTGTACTAAAATCTAAAACATCTTTTGCTACATCATAATCAAAACCGGCACGAACCAGTGTGGCTAAATCTTTTTGCCGATAGGAAAGGCGTGCCTCTTCATCTTCTCTAAAGCAAGCTATCTTTTTCTTACGAGCAAAATTAAGGGCGGTATCAAATTCAGAATAATTACTATTATCCAAAAATGAATTAACAATATTTTCAGCGATTCCATTTTGCTTGAGCTTTTGCTCAATATAACGCTTCGATTTGCCGGCAGTAAGATAATTTTCAATCTTAAATTCAGCAAAACGTTCATCGTTAACGAAATTGTTTTTAAGGCATTCTTCAATAACTTCTTCCACCCAAAGGTAAGCTTGTTTGGGGTCATAAGCCTTATCAAAAAATTTATATTTATCGATTCGCCGCCGCAAAACCGCTCGTAAATTGCTCTCGGAACTTTCAAAACGCTCTAAATAATAAAAAGCAATATTGCGTAATCTGGTTTTAGTCGGTGGTTTGGGTGAAGATTTTTTAGTTTTATCTGTAAACACTTGAAAATTACCTTTAAATGCATTAACTTCATCGAAAATTCAATTTGATTATATAAGGAATAAAAAATTGGTGAACGAAAATTTTGATGAATGTACATCTTTTTTGATTGATGGCGGGTTATTTGTCGGACGCATTACACGACTGGAAAATGTGCTGAAAACAATTATCAATAAACACGGATATATAAAAAATGTTTCTGTGGCACTTTCTGAAACGACAGCTTTGGCGGTACTGTTGGCTAATGCTTTAAAATTTGAAGGATTATTTACATTGCAACTCCAAGGAAACGGACCGGTTTCAACCTTGGTGGCGGATGTTACTTCAGATGGTAAGATTCGTGCTTGTGCCGGCTATGATGAAGATCACCTTAAAAAAGCCTGGGCTCTGCGCAAAAATGAAGGAGAAATAGAAGCCACACCGCATTTGTTGGGAAATGGTACCTTGGTATTTACAATTGACGATGGTAAAAATAATTATCACCAGGGAATTGTCGATTTGCAAGGTAAAACCTTGGAAGAGTGTGCTTTGCGCTATTTTAAGCAATCAGAACAGATTGAAACAATGCTTAAATTGTTTGTAAAAATTCCCGAAGATGACGAAGGACAATGGAAAGCAGGTGGCATATTATTGCAAAGAATTCCCGATATAGGCGGTAAAGATGTAAAAATTGAAGATTTACCGGAACTCAAAAATGAGGCAGAGATTTTGTTAAATTCGCTTAAAGCAGAAGAATTATTTGATGAAAATTTGAGCTTAAGGGAAATATTGTATCGTCTGTATCATGCAAATGATTTGGTTATTACAAAAGAAAATAATTACCGGTTTCAATGTCGCTGCAGTAGAGAAAAGCTGCTAAAAACACTACAGGGATTTTCGGAAAATGAATTATCGTCAATGTTGGATGAGAATTCAAAAATCACGGCAAAATGCAGATTCTGCTCGGAAAATTATGAATTTACCATTCCTGAGATTTTGCAAAAACTGAATTAGCATTAAACAAGTATTAAACTTTATTTGCTTAAAATGAACAACATCGAAAAGTATTTAATGAGGACGTACTTAGATGAATAAATTTAGAAGTGTGTTATTGGTTTTAACAAGTTTGTTTTTGTTTGCATGTACATCAACAAAAGATACGGATGCTGTACCTTTAAGATATAACGAACCGCGTTTTCAGACCAAAGCGCCGATAGAATTAAATGTGGAAAAAGTAGATATTGTTTCTGAGTTTGTGCCGTCCTTTACACGGCCTAATGTGGAACATCTGTTTCCGGTTTCTATCGAAAAAACAGCTAAAATTTGGGCACAAGATCGCTTGAAAGCAGACGGATTCTCATCAAATCATATTGCAGAATATATCATTAAAGATGCATCTGTAACCGAAGAAATTGAAAAAGCTGAAGATTTCTTGGAGAAAGATCGTTTAAAATATCGTGCTAACCTGACAGTAGTATTAAAAATAAGTGATAAAACAAGTATGTCTGCTGCCGAAACAACCATTGAGGCTTGGCGTGAGTTGAAAATGCCGGTTGATACCAGAATTGCCGAAAAAGAGAAATATTGGAATGAAATGGTGCAAAAGTTGTTTGATGAATATAACGGCAGAATGGAACAAAATATTTATGAATACTTAAGAAAATACGTTAAAAACGATTACAGTATTCAGGAATAAAATAAGACAATAAAAAGGCACTCGATAGAGTGCTTTTTTAGTTCAAAACTGCATGGTTATCATTAGCTATCAAACTAAACATCGGTAAATCGACGTTTTGTATCTTGTCACCGATTTTAATGACGCAACTGCCTTTTAATAATGCGCTGGAACGAGCTGTAATATAGCCGTCATCTTCAAAATCTTCTCCGGGAACGAGCTGCGGTAGCTGTCCCTTAAAGCCTTGATAATCTACAGAAGTAATCTTACCATTGCCATCAATGACGGATAATCTTTTGCTTAAAAGTGTGATATCCGTATCTGAGGTATTTTCAAAGCGAAATGAGTAGTCCCAACAAAAACCGCCGTCAGCGGCAATTTCATCAGACAATTGTAAGTAGGCGGAAACAACAACATCTCCGTTTGCGCACTCATCATATTGCATTTGAGAATACATCAATCAGATTCCCTCTAAAAGTTACTTTCTGAAATTAACTAATAATTAACTTTTAGAAATCTGTAAAAATGAATCTGATTCTTTTCAACAGGTTAAGTCTATTTTACTCGACCGTAATTATCTTCAAAACGAATGATATCTTCTTCATCCAATGTCTCTCCTGTCTGTACCTCGATAAAAATAAGCGGCTTATCCGAAGAAACATTTTGAATTCGATGTTTGGTTTGAACAGGGATATAAACAGAATCATCGGTTTTGCGATAAAGTTTGTCGTCATTAAGTGTAATCAAAGCATTGCCCTCTACAATAATCCAATGCTCTTGGCGATAATTATGTAATTGTAAAGACAAAATAGCTCCCGGATTAACGGTTATTTTTTTTACGCAAAAATGGGCACCTGTTTCCAAAACTTCCCAGATTCCCCAAGGGCGAGTATCACTGTCACCTTTTTTGTAATTAATAGTCATAACATTTTATCCTTTTTTTAAAAAATAAACTGGAATAAAAGAATATTAAGTGGTATAAAACAAAAAAACAAGCAGGATTTTACTTCAGGGAGGAAGAATGTCTGAAACAAATAAAAATTTTGCCTTGGCGGTTATAAAAAAAATTCATAGCGAATTGGAAGCTAAGAAAAGTATTGAACAGCTTAATTCGATAATAGGGATTATTGTTGAAGAGGCCAAGGCGGTATCTGCTTATATATACACCAAAGCCGACGATGTTTCTTTGGAATATATAGCCGGAACGGATAGTAAAATGCCAGAGACGATACGTGTCGGAGAAGGTGTTGTCGGTAAGGCTGGGGCTAATAACAGAACATCATTTGTTAGAGCAAAAGGTTTATTTAAGGTTGCAGCCCCGCTAAAAAGATGGAACAAACCAACAGGTGTGTTGTTGCTTAATTTTTCAGAACCGCATGAATATGATGAAAATGAAATGGAAGGTTTGGAAACAATTTGCTTGTTTTTAAGTGAATTGATATCTTCCGAAGAAATGCAACAAACCATAAAAAGAATTATCAAAAGCCGCGGTATTGTTTCTAAAGATGTATTAAAGGGAAAAGTTATTAATGCCGGATACGGTCTGGGGAATGTTGTTGTTCATCACCGTCGTAAAGCTGTAACAGAGATATTTTCAAACGATAAAGATAAAGAACTGAAAAATTTAGAAATAGCTCGGCAAAAGATGAATGAAGATCTGGATGCTAAACTCAATAAAGAGGAAATGCAAAATGGTGAGCATGTGGAAATTCTGGATGCCTATCGAATGATTGCCAATGATAAAGGATGGTATAACAGAATTATCAATCACATCAATTCCGGATTGACGGCGGAGGCAGCAGTGGAACAAGCCTATGCTGAAATGTGGAACAGATTGTCCGGGGCAACAGATACTTATCTAAAAGAAAGATTACATGACTTGCGCGATATTGCAGATAGGCTGCGCTTGTATTTAAGTGGTGAAGATAATAATTCAGATGCCAGCAATTATAGTGATATAGTCATTGTTGCAAGTTCTATGGGACCGGCAGATTTGATGGACTATGACTATAAAAAAATTCGTGCATTAATCATCGAAGAATGTACACCGACAATGCACGTTTCTATCGTGGCAAAGGCCTTAAATGTGCCGGTTATAGCAGAAATAGAGGGACTTTATAAAGATGTTAAAGACGGCGTATTGATGGCTGTTGACGGTAAGAGCGGCGCTGTATATGTCAATCCTTCAAAAGATATCATCAATAAAATAAATGCTAAAACAGAAGAGAAAAAAAGAGAACAGGAACAGATTCAAAAATTAAGAAATCTCAAGAGTAAGACAAAGGATAAGGAACGTGTTAATTTGTATATAAACATTGGCATGGACTTTGATATAGATTATATCAAAAGCACAAATTGTGATGGTGTCGGACTTTATAGAACTGAAATACCATTTATGTCAGCGGCAAAAATGCCGGATATCAACAAACAAGTTGAATGCTACAAGAGATTATTGCAAGCGGCAGATGGTAAAAAGGTTATCTTTAGAAGCTTGGATGTGGGGTCTGATAAGTTGTTGCCTTATTGGAATAGTATTTCTGAAGAAAATCCGGCAATAGGCTGGCGTTCGATAAGAATCACGCTGGATAGAAGAGCAATTTTGCGTAAACAGATGCGTGCATTTATAAGGGCTGCCTCAGGACAAGAACTAAATGTGATGTTTCCAATGATATCAAATCTGGATGAATTTTTGGAAGCCAAAGAAACTTTTATGTATGCCTATGAAAGAGAAAAAAGAGAGGGCTATCCTCTGCCGTCCAAGGTTCATTTGGGAATGATGATAGAAGTGCCGTCTGTAGTATTTCAATTACGAGAAATATTGAAATATTGTGACTTTATTTCAATCGGAACTAATGACTTATATCAATTTTTCTTTGCGTGTGACAGAGGTAATCCGCGCCTAAATGAAAGGTATGATGTTTTATCGGCACCATTCTTAAATTTGATGAAGAAGATTATTAAAGAAGCTAATGCGGCGAATGTTTTATGTTCGGTATGCGGGGAAATGGCAAGTAATCCGCTGGATGCGATGGCTTTAATAGGCCTTGGATTCCGTAACCTCTCAGTATCAAGTTCTTCATACGGCAAAGTTAAGGCGATGATACGATCAATGTCTGCTAAAGGTGTAGAAGAATACTTAAATAATATATTGCTTTCTTCAAGAAGAACACTGCGACCGCAATTAAAAGCGTATGCTTTTGATCACGCTATTGAAATTTATTAAAAAGTATGTTTTAATGCCACCACAGAACTTGAAGTAGGGATGAAAGATATGGAAGAAACAGAGTTGGAGATTGATGTTGACGATATTGGTACAATCTTGAAAAGTAACCGATTGAAAAGTAAAAAAAGTTTGGAAGAAATATCAAGCGAATTGTGTATTCGTAAAATCTATCTGGCAGCGCTGGAAGAAAGTGATTATGAAACTTTACCACCGATTCCATATGGTGTTGGATATGTGCGCACATATGCAAAATATTTGGGACTTTGTCCGGAACGCGCCGTAAAACTTTATAAAGCAGCAGCTATGCAAGAGGAACCGGTAGAAGTTGAAGAAAAAAATAATGAATCAGAAAATATTAAAATAAATAAATGGCACATCATTGCCGGTATAATTTCATTAATATTAGTCTGTGGCGTTTGGAATATATTAACATCTAAATCTTCTCTGAGAGATGAACAGGCGTCTGTTACCGCTGAAGCAAAGGAAACGGCAACTGAGGAAAAAATAAATGAAACAGAAGAGATTTTAAGTGAAGAACAAGAAGAGGCTGAGGACAATTCGGCAAAAACAGATGAAGAAATAGAAAATAAAGAAGAAACAACAGAAAATAATGAAACCAAAGATAAAGCTAAAGAAATCAACAAAGATAAGGTAACTGTTGTATTTAACGGTGATTGTTGGGCAAAGCTTCAAGATAAGAAGAAAGTATATTTGGAGAGAGTTTACCATAAAGGTGATGTGAGAGAAATTCCTTATACACCGAACCTATTTTTGTCTGTCGGCGTACCGGCAAATGTTAAGGTTTATATAAAAGGTGTGGAGAAGAATATCATTGCGACCAAAAAGAAAATGAATATTCCGCTCGATTCGTTGAATTAACGAAGAAAAATCATCGCTTATAAAATTACTTGCATTTTTTGATTTTCCTGTTAGAAATGCTGATAAGTTTTAGCATTAAAGGAAAAATTGATGAATTTTGATGAAAAATTAGCCGGTGTGGTTACCAGATTTGAAGAGGTGCAGGCGCTTTTGGCATCGCCTGATACATCAACGGATGAACTGGTAAAGTTGAATAAAGAAATATCTGTTTTGGAGCCGGTTGTTGCCGCAATTAATAACTATAATAAGCAAATGCAGGCTTATAAAGATGCCGAGGAAATGATGGCAGATAGCACGCTTGATAAAGAAATGCGTGACTTGGCGGAAATGGAATATTATGACTTAAAAGAAAAACTGCCGGAATTGGAAAAAGAAATCAAAGTTCTCTTATTACCTAAAGATGAAGAAGACGAAAAGAACGCTATTTTGGAAGTGCGTGCCGGAACCGGTGGTGATGAAGCGGCTTTGTTTGCGGCGGTTTTATTTGAAATGTATCAAAGATATGCACAAAAACAAGGTTGGAGATTTGAGGTTTTGGATGCCAGTGAAAACGGTATCGGCGGTTATAAAGAAGCCAGTGCCAAGATTACCGGTAATAATGTGTTTGCAAAATTGAAATTTGAATCCGGAGCACATCGTGTACAACGTGTGCCGGTAACGGAATCTCAGGGTAGAGTTCATACATCGGCGGCAACGGTGGCGGTTTTGCCGGAAATTGAAGAAGTGGATATGTATATTAATCCGGCAGATTTGAAAATTGACGTTTATCGTGCATCAGGTGCCGGCGGACAACACGTTAACAGAACCGAGTCTGCGGTGAGAATTACGCATATACCGACCGGTATTGTGGTGCAATGTCAGGATGACCGTTCGCAATTTAAGAACAAAGAAAAGGCGATGAATCACCTGCGTGCAAAATTGTATGATACGCAGAAGGCCAATATTGATGCAACGTATTCGGAAAAACGTAAGTTGCAGGTTGGTAGCGGGGATAGAAGCGAACGAATTCGTACTTATAACTATCCGCAAGGGCGTGTAACAGACCATCGTATTAATCTGACTCTATATAAGCTTGATGAAGTTGTATCCGGTGAAGCATTAAACGAAATTATTGATGCGCTTATCACCGAAGATCAGGCACAACGTCTAGCTGAGATTGATTGAATTTTTGAAAATTTTGTCCAAACTATGTTGACAAGGTGCTAAAAATGTGATATATTCCTACCCGGAAATGATAAGAATATGTCAAACTAAATTAAAACTTTATTATGGAAAAGACAACACTGATTGCAAGAAAGAACTTCAACGGCGATGCCGCAGCTTTTATCGAGTACAACATTGCGAACAATAAAGTTCGCGTGTATGGTAAGTTCTATCAAGAGGACGGCTGGCGTACTCGCAGTTATGGAGGACCTACGACCAAATGGTTGGCAGAGATGCCCAAAGAGCTTCGTGAGGAGGCAAAGAAGGCAGGATGGGCTGAAGGAAAAACCCCGGAAATGCAGAAATTCTGCGATAAAATCTGGGCAATGGCTAAAAAAGCTGAGCCATGGTTTAAATACTAAAGCTCCTTACAAACAAAATAAGCTCTACCGTAAAAGGTGGAGCTTTTTTGTTGCATTGTGTATAAAATGATAAAAAATATAATGTAAAATCAAGCCGTTAGGATTGTAACAAAATGTAACATCTTGTTAGAAGATTTTTTGAAAAATAGGTGTTAAGTGATAACTAAATGACACATTTTTAAGGGGTTTAGTATGTCAAATTTAATTAAAGTTGCCGTTATCGGCGCCGGTATGATGGGTAAAAATCATTTAAGAACTTATAAATCATTACCGGGAGTTGAATTAGTCGGTGTATATGATGTTTTTGCGGAATCCGCTAAAAAGGCCGCAGAAATGTTTAACATCAAAGCTTTTTCATCTTTGGAAGAAGTTGCATTTAATGTGGACGCAGTCAGCGTGGTAACAACATCCGTTGCACACTGCGAAGTTGGTGAATTCTTCTTAAACAAAGGTATTCACTGTATGATTGAAAAACCGTTGGCAACCACAGAAGAAGAATGCTATCGTTTAATCAATGCCGCAAAGAAAAATAATGTAACTTTGCTTGTCGGCCATATTGAACGCTTTAATCCGGCTGTTGAGCAAATGGGCAAGATTTTATCTGATACATCAAAGATTCGTTCATTGACTGCACAACGTATGTCTGCTGCTTCCGGTCGTATTACCGACGTTGACGTGGCAATGGACTTGATGATTCACGACGTAGAAGTTATTCAATCTTTGGTTAAGTCACCGGTTGTTAATGTTCAAGCCGCCGCGGTTAAAACACCGGACAATATCAGCGGTAAGAACTACATCACTGCATTGTTGCAATTTGAAAACGGCGCAACGGCAAATATCACCGCCAGCCGTATCACACAAGCACGTGTTCGTACATTGACCGTGACCACAGATACCAACTATATTGATATGGACTTCATTAACCAAAGCATTAACGTTCATTCACAAGGTCGTATGCCGTATGTTAACCAGGAAGAAATTCCGGAATGGATGAATTATGGTTTGAAGGGTAGTGTTGAGCAGTTGTTTATTCCGACCAATCAGCCGTTGCAAGCAGAGTTGTCACACTTTGTAGCTTGTATTAACGGCTTGGCCACACCGCGTATTACCGGTGAAGATGCCTTGAATGCATTGCGTGTGGTTTGGAAAGTACAAGATGCACTCGGATTTGAACGTGCAATCAGCAGACCGGAAGAAGTTGTTGCAATTGCAGCTTAATTTCCATGCGCTATAAAATCACTATAGAATATGATGGTACTAACCTCCTCGGCTGGCAGAAGCAAGACGAGGGGGTTAGTGTTCAATATTACTTGGAAGAAGCGATTAAAGGTTTTACGCAAAAAGAAGTTGATGTATTTGGCGCGGGAAGAACCGATGCCGGTGTGCATGCCTTGGGGCAGGTGGCACATTTTGATTTGGACACATCAATGGATTTATTCCACATTAGAGAGGCATTTAACGCACGGCTCAGAATTTTGGAAGCGCCGGTTTCCGTGATTGAGGTGGAAGAGGTGGCGGATGATTTTCATGCGCGGTTTAAAGCGGTGGGCAGAGGCTATATCTATCGTATCTTAAACCGTCGGGCGCCAACCGTTTTGTTAAGAGATAGAGTTTGGTGCGTGGGCTATCCCTTAGACGTGGAAAAAATGAAAGAGGGCGCAAAATATTTGCTCGGACATCACGATTTCAGCTCATTCAGAGGGGCAGGGTGTCAGGCACTATCACCGATGAAGACATTGGATAAATTGGAGATTGTAACAAACGGCGATGAGATAGATTTTATTGTGGAAGCGCGCTCGTTTTTATATCACCAGGTCAGAAATATGGTCGGCACATTAAAGTGCGTTGGTGACGGAAAATTTGCCCCCAAAGACGTCAAAAAAATTTTGGAAGCCAAAGATCGCGCCGTTGCCGGTCCGACCGCCCCCGCCTGCGGATTATATCTAAGCAAAGTTATGTATTAGGAACGAATGTTTCAGCCTCCGCAACTTGAGCGGCGCTCAATGCGTAGTTGACAGCCGTTAGGACATCAAATCCAATTGACAACATATCGTATATATGGTACATTTAACCATATGAACAGATAAGGAGATAATAAAATGAAACATAACAGAGAAGCAAGGGAATATAACGGAGAATCAAGAAGAATAACAGAAAGATTAGAGATAGAACACGAGAAAGAAGAAAAAATAAAAGATGACATTTTGCAAAGCATGATAAAAAATAATTCGATGATTAAACAAAGCAGGGGTGCATATGTACAACTTGATAACGGACAAGTTATTAAAATATCAATAGATATCGTAAAAGAGGATTTTGCAAAACGTTTATTTAACGACGAAAGTGAAACAAAAAAAGCAAAAGAGATAGAAGAACGTAATAAGTTACGGTTGCAAGAAGCACTAGAGAGACAAGAAAGAGTAATAGAGAGAGAAGAGCACGAAAAGTTACTGTTGCAAAAAGCAATGGCTGAAATAGATAAGAGCAATCAATAAGTCGCTGTAATTCTTACTCTTGCAGAACAATCTCTTATATCTTCAATCCCTTCAAGATAACATCAGATATATCATACACTTTAACAAAGTCATCATGAATATGTTGTGTTTTGGAATGGGTGTTGGTGACGGAAAATTTGCCCCCGAAGACGTCAAGAAAATTTTAGAAGCTAAAGACCGTGCCGTTGCCAGTCCGACCGCCCCCGCCTGCGGATTATATTTAAGCAAGGTGATGTATTAGAATTTACATTTTCAAAGTGAGTTAATTAAACATTAAAGATGTTTTTGTAACATACAGGTAATGTTTTGTAATTGATGGCGAAAATGAAAAAAAATTTACTGCAAAAAACACTTTATGAAATTCACCAAGAAAAACAATCGGCCGGATATAAGATTGTGGAAGGTGAAGATATTTTTGTTTTGCTTTGGAATTCTCCGAAATTAGCATATTTGGATAAAGCGCATTGTGAAACAATAACAGAGAAAAATTACAAGTTTCTAAAAGCTAATTTCTCGTCTTGTTCCTTAAATATTGCAACGAACCAAGAGAGCGCGCTAAAAGATGTTCCTTATTTGATTTTTAAGGGTATTTCCGATATAATGTTGCTCAAAAGAGATACATTGATAGAAGAAAACAGCAGATTTGAAATAAGACTTGTTCAAACTAAAGATGATATTCGCACTTTTTCAGAAATTGCCGCTGAAGTATTTAATATGAAACAAGATGTCGAAAATATTCAAAAATCTCTGGAAGCAGACATGGGCTTAAAACATTGTCATAAATACATTGGCTATGATGGTGAAACCGCCGCCGGAATTGTTGAATTTTCTGAAGGAAAAGAAGCAGTATATATTTGTTGGGCAGCTGTTAAAAAAGAGTTCAGAAGAAAAGGATTGTGCCATGATATGTTTGTATATGGCATAAACAGAGAGATTGAAAAAAACTTTAAAAAATTTGTATTACTCCCTTCAGCTGAGGGAAAGAGGGTATATTCTCAATTGGGTTTCAGAGATTATGCCATAAGATATAATTACACCTTAAAAAATGAAGACAAATAATAAACGCAAATTTTTACCTATCCCTATAAATCGCATTCTTCATCCATTTGATGGAAAAGGGAAGTTTGATGAAAAAGACATCAAAACGCATGGAATATTTTTTATATTTGGGATTCGCGCGCATAAAATATTGCCCGCCGTTTAGGATTCGTTCTTGCTGTTTGGTGCTTAATGCCCGCAAAAATTCGGCATCATTTTGACGCTTTTTAACCTCACAAAAGACAACGGTTTTATCTTTTAGGGCCACAAAATCTAACTCGCCGAACGGTGTCTTTTTACCGGTGCCGCAAACATAATTTTTGGCGATAATCCGATAACCGTGCAGGCGCATATACATGCGGCAGATAAATTCCGCAAGCTTGCCCGACTTATAGGGACTTATTTTTGATTTCAAGGGCTTTTTCATAAACGTCATTCCGTTTGAGCTTGTAAGTTTCGGAAATTTTTTTGACCGCTTCTTTTAGGGAGCAATGTTTTAATTCTTCTGTGAGCAGTGTATTTAAATCTATATCTTGGGCGGTATTTTCGACCGGTGGCGCAATGACCAAAACAATCTCTCCTTTGACGGGATTTGCTTTTAATTTTTCTAAAACATCGGTAATCGTTCCGAAAATGGTTTCTTCATACATCTTGGTAATTTCTCGAACCACGGCAACTTCTCTATCCGGCATGATTTTTTGCAAAGCTTCAAGAGATTTTTCAAGCCGGAGGGCTGTTTCATACAAAACCAAGGTGGTATTGATAGATTTTAATTCGGTGAATAAATCTGTGCGGGCTTTATCTTTGTTGGGAATAAAACCGGCAAATATAAAACGATTGGTCGGCAAACCCGAAAGCTGAAGCGCGGAAATAACCGCACAGGCACCGGGAATGGTGGTGACATAAATATCTTGTTTGCGGCACTCACGCACCAATTTGTAGCCCGGATCAGAAATCAGCGGCGAGCCAGCATCACTGACTAGGGCAACACTTTTACCCTCGTTAATCAAATCTATAATCTGTTGGAATTTATCTTGTTCGGAATGATCTTCATAGGTGATGAAAAGCTTTTTTGAAGAAAGGCCCAACAAGGTGAAAAGCTTTTTGGTAACACGCGTATCTTCGGCAGCAATAACATCAGCTTCAGAGAGGATTTCTTTGGCTCTTTCGGATAGGTCTTTGAGGTTGCCGATGGGGGTTGCTACAACATATAAACCGGAAATTAACATTCTGTGACTCTCTTCTTTACAAAGCATGATTTTTGTTTTATCTAATAACTGATTGTTTAATATTTTAGGAATAAATGCAAGTGTTAAAAAGAATTGCCTTATTTTTTCTTGTTATAGTGCTGTTTGGATGCAATAATCAGCTGACGGATAATCGTATCGATATATATAACCAAAAATATGATATCATAGACTATGATACGATAGATAAATCTATGCATTCGGAAAGTACACTTAATGTTGGTGTTTTGCTGCCGTTAAGCGGACAGGCATCAAGTATCGGTTCTGGTATGCAGAATGCAATGTTTATGGCATTGGATGATTTGAAAAATAACAGACTTGCATTAAAGTTTTATGATACCAAGAGCACAGAAGAAGGTGCTTATGAGGCGGCAAAACAGGCTATACGTGATGGCGCAGAATTGATTTTGGGTCCGTTGATGGGTGAGGAAGTAAAGGGTATGTCTTCTGTTGCTTTGTCAGAGGATGTGCCGGTAGTTTCTTTTACAACATCACCGCAAGTTTTACAAAAGGGAATTTATAGTATCGGACTTTTAAACGGCGAACAGATACAGCGGGCAATATCTTATGCGGCATCAAAGGGAAGAACAAAACTGGCTGTTTTGGTGCCAGATAATAATGGCGGCTTGAATATCTTAAAATCAGCTATGATTGCGGCCAATATGAACGGTGTTTCATTAACAAAAGTCGGCTTTTATAACCCGAACAGTATGGACTTTTCTGCCATTGTCAGAGATATAACTTCCGGCGGCGGATTTGATACGGTTTTGGTGGCAGACAGCGGTAACCGCTTGAAATCAATAGCTTCAATGTTTGCTTATAATGATGTGATGTACCCTGACGTAATGTTTTTGGGAACGGCGGCATGGGACGGCACAAATCTGAATAAAGAAACGATTTTGTATCATAGTGTTTATCCGATGGTTTCAAAGAGCTATGGTTCTTATTTTGCCGATAAATATAAGGAAACATTCGGCGAACAGGCTAAACCGGTTTATTCTTTTGCTTATGATAGCGTGTTATTGGCATCTGTTTTGTCCGGTAAAAATAAAGATAACTTAAATGAAGGAATTACCGGTAAAGGCGGTTTTATCGGCGTGAACGGACTTTTTAAGATATTGCCGACGGGACAAAGTCGTCATAGCTTGGAAATACTCGAAATTACAAAAGACGGACCGTTAGTCGTTTCTCCCGCCGATAAGCAAATGATTGATAGAGACGAAGAAGAATTTGATATTCGCTATATGAACTATGAATTGTTACCGAGATTTTATGGTAAAAATAGTTCGGAAGTACTAAGTTGGCTTAATAATAATTAATGTTAATTTTTATTTTTAAACTTGCAAAATAGTAATAGATGCGCAATATAAGAAGAGATTAATATGAAGGGTACAGGGTTATTTTGCTGCCAACCCGGTCAGATTCGGAAGAAAGCAGCCGTAACAGTTAAAATAAGGTCTGTATCCCTTCGCCTCATAAGTTAGATAGAATGGCAGAAGAAAAAGAAAATCAATATGTGGTTTTAGCCCGCAAATACAGACCTCAAAAATTTGAAGATTTATTGGGGCAGGATGCGTTGGTTAAAACATTGACGAATGCTATTGAAAATAATCGTTTACATCATGCTTATATCTTAACCGGTATCAGAGGAGTCGGTAAAACGACAACCGCACGCTTAATTGCTAGAGCACTTAATTGTACCGGAACAGACGGTAAAGGTGGACCGACGATTCATCCTTGCGGAGAATGTGATAATTGTAAAGCTATCGCCGCCGGAAGACATATGGATGTTTTAGAATTGGATGCGGCTTCACATACCGGTGTGGATGATGTGCGTGAACTTTTAGACAGTGCACGCTACGCACCGACAAATGCGCGCTATAAGGTCTATATCATCGACGAAGTTCATATGCTCTCAAAAGGGGCATTTAATGCGCTGTTAAAAACATTGGAAGAGCCGCCGGCACATGTTAAGTTTATATTTGCAACAACAGAAATTAGAAAAGTTCCTGTCACCATATTGTCTCGCTGTCAACGTTTTGATTTACAGAGATTGTCAGTGGAAACGCTAAAAGAGCTTTTTGTAAAAATATTAAAAAATGAAAATATTCCGGCAGAAGATGAAGCTTTGGAAATTATTGCCCGCGCGGCGGACGGTTCGGCGCGTGACGGTTTGTCATTGTTAGATCAAGCGATTGTGTTAAGTAATGCAGACATTAAAACCGAAGTAGTTAAGAAAATGTTGGGACTGGCAGATCGCGGACAGACATTGGCACTATTTGAAAAACTGGTCAGCGGCGATATGGAAACAGTCCTAAAGAATGTTTCTGAGCAATACACTAACGGGGCAACGCCGATGATTATTCTGCAGGATTTAATTAATATCACCCATGACATGGCAAAAGTAAAAATCATGCCGGAATTACTCAATTCGACGGGATTTGGAGAGATTGAAAAACAAACTTTAACTAATTTGAGTAAGACCTGTTCTTTTTCCGTATTATCTAAAATTTGGCAGATGTTGGTTAAAGGTATCGGTGAATTAAATTTGGCACCTTCTGCCGTGGAAGCGCTGGAAATGATATTGTTGCGAATAGCTTATTCCGCGACATTACCGACACCGGCAGAGATACTTAATGAAGTAAAAAAAAACTCTAATGCCGTAGTTCAACGTCCATCGATTGTTAGACTTGAAAAAAAAAATAATATAGCAGATGTTTCCCAAAATACGGATTATGAAGTTTTTAATACCATAGAAGATTTATTGAAATATTTGGAAACCTCCAAAAAAGCATTGATTGAATATGCCGTAAAAAATGATATTTGTATCAGAGAGTTTTCAAACGGACATATGGCTATCAATATCGCACCGAATATCCATCAGGATTTTATTATGAATTTCCATAAAATGTTGACGGGAGCTACCGGTAAACAATGGGAAATAGAAATCATTAAAGGTGATTTGGGTGAAACAATTGCGGATAAAGAGAAATCTGTGGTTGAAGCAAAGAAGAAAAATGTTGCAGAATATCCGTTAGTAAAGAAAATTTTAGAGGAATTCAAAGGGGCAAAAATAGAAACCGTTGTACGCAAGAACTTGGAAATTGCCGTAGAAAACGAGCCCGATAATTCTGAAGAAATGATGATGTCAACCGATTTATATGAAGAGGAATAAGATATGTTAAATATTCAAGGTTTAATGAAACAAGCTCAGATGATGCAAAAGAAAATGCAGGAAACACAAGAAAAGTTGGCCCAAACAGAAGTGAACGGCACAGCAGCTAACGGCTTAGTAAACATTACTTTGAACGGTAGATCTGAGATGAAGAAAATTTCTATTGATAAATCTTTGGTTGCTTCTGATGATGTAGAAATGTTGGAAGATTTGATTATGGTTGCCTATAATGATGCCCATGGAAAAGTTGAAAATATGGCGGAAGAGGGCATGAAAGAAGCGACAGGCGGTGTAAATTTGGGTGGTCTGAAATTGCCTCTCTAAGGAAATTAAATGTCTGACCAGTATATTGAAAATCTGATAAAAATTATCTCTAAACTACCTTCATTGGGAACACGTTCAGCCAGAAGAATAGTCTTGCATTTGCTAAAAAAAAGAGAAGCTTTAATACCGCAATTGATAACAGCATTAGAGGATGTTAATCAGCACATAAAAGTGTGTGAAATATGCGGAAACTATGATACAAAAAGCCCATGTGAAATTTGTGCCTCAACTTTAAGAGAAGATAATTTGTTGTGCATTGTACAAGATATAAGTGATTTGTGGGCACTGGAACGAGGCGGTCTTTATAAGGGAAAATACCATGTTTTGGGTGGCGTCTTATCGGCAATAGAAGGGGTAACACCGGACGATTTGAATATCGGTCATCTGCTGGACAGAATAGAAAAAGAAGAAATCAGCGAAATTATTTTGGCTTTGCCGGCAACAGTAGACGGGCAAATTACCATGCATTATATCTCTTCACTTTTAAAGGGAAAAAATATCAAAATATCTACTTTAGCTCAAGGAATTCCCGTTGGGGCAGAATTGGATTATATGGATGACGGAACGATTAAATTAGCACTTGATATGCGTAAACAACTCTAAATATCTTCATCTTCACCGTTATCTTCATCTCCGTTTTCGGCATTTTTATCTATGGCATAACCATTGGCGCGAACGGTGCGTATATAGTTTGGTCCGTATTTATTTAATGATTTTCTCAAACGACGAATATGAACATCAACGGTGCGCGATTCAACGAAGATATTTTCACCCCAAACGGATTTTAGTAAAACTTCTCTGGAAAAAACTTTTCCAGGTTCACGAATAAGCATCTTTAACAGACGAAATTCCGTTGGACTTAGATGCAGGTAGTTATCGCCACGCTTTACTTTACGCTCGACTAAATCCATGGAAATATCTTCAAAAGTAATAATCTTTTCTTTTTCTTCAAATAAAGGTGCACGGCGCATATTGGTTTTGACACGAGCCATCAATTCGGGGACCGAAAACGGCTTTGTAACATAATCATCGGCACCGGCAGATAAACCTTTTATCTTGTCTTCTTCTTGACTTTTGGCCGTTAGCATAATGATGGGAATGGATTTGATATCCGGTTTGGAACGAATAAGTTTACATATCTCAATGCCGGATATTTCCGGTAACATCCAATCCAGAATAATAACGGAAGGAAGGCGCCTTTCAACCTCGGCTACGGCATTTAAGCCGTTGGTTACAGCTACAACCTCATATCCCTCTTTTTCAAGATTATAAGTTAATAATAGGGACAAAGCTTCTTCATCTTCAATAACCATAACCAAACTCATTGTTTTTCTCCTTTAAGCAGGCAAATGTTTTGCGCAAAAGTTCTATTTTTAAAAACAGCCGTGCCGGCAACCAAAATATCGGCTCCGGCTAAAATGGAACTTTGGGCTGTTTGCTCGTTGATTCCGCCGTCAACCTCAATTAGTACATTTTTTTGCGGAAATATTTTTCGTGCGAAAGATATTCTTTTCGGGGTATCTTCAAGAAAAGATTGACCGCCAAATCCCGGTTCCACGCCCATAACCAAAACCAAATCCGGAAGTTCTCTAAGCTGAGACAAAAGATTGATATCTGTTTTGGGTTTCAGACTGACACCGACTTTTATGTCATAAGATTTTATTTGTTTAATCAATTCGTCCGCTTGAGAGGTAGCTTCAAGATGAAAAGTTAGAATATCAGCACCTGCTTCCGCAAACCAAGGTATAAATTTTTCCGGTTCACAGACCATCAGATGCACATCAAAGGGTAATTTAGTCTGCTTTTTTAAAGCTTTCAAAATATGGGGGCCATAAGTCATATTGGGAACAAAATGACCGTCCATAACATCAAAATGTAATAAATCTGCGGAAGCCTTTTCCAAATCTTTAACATCTTGTCCCAGATTCGCCGCATCTGCGGATAAAAGACTCGGTGCAATTAAAACCATACAATTCTCCTATCATATCGGCAAATATAAAGCTAAAAGTTTAACTTGAAGTAAAGATTGAAAATCAGGCGTTGATATTTACCATTAAATGATTATCTAGAGAGCGTTACAATCTTTAATTATAGGAGAAAGCTATGGGAGAATTTGCTAAAAAAATATCAAAGACGGATAAAAAAGAATTATTGGCAATTTTGCAATGTGCCTTTGCGGAAGAATGGCTGGCTTATTACCAATATTGGATAGGAGCAAAAATAGCCAAAGGTATAGAACGTCCCAAAATTGTTGCAGAATTTACAGAACACGCAAATGAAGAATTAAAACATGCCGGCTGGTTGGCAGACAGAATTATCCAGCTTGGTGAAGAACCGATATTAAATCCTTCTGATTGGCAAAAATATGCCAAATGTAAATATGAAGAGCCGGATGATGCCGATACCAAAGTTTTAGTTGCACAGAATTTGGCGGCCGAACGTTGCGCCATAGAGAGGTATCAGCACATCTGTGAAATATGTCATGGAAAAGATATAGAAACTTATCGTATATCTGAAAAAATATTAAAAGAAGAATTGGAACACGAACAGGAAATGGAAGATTTTGAAGCCGATTTTAAGCACTATTAATAATAATTATAACTCGTTATTAACCTCTTAATGCTAATATTACCAACATTAAGAGGTTATTTTTTAGGAATGGGAATGCCTGATACTGAGTTGGAGAAAATAGTTAAAAGATGGGTTGAATGGCTTAGAACACAGCGTAATTATTCCACCCATACCATCAGTAGCTATTTGAGTGATTTGAATATATTTTTTAAGCACATATCAGAGAGTGATGTTAACCTTAATGACCTAAAAAGAATGGATATCAGGGATTTTCGTAATTTTTTTAGCATTCGTGCCAAGAGCAATATCGGTAAGGCTAGTATTGCCAGAGAAGAGGCAGCTGTGCGCAATTTTTTCAAATGGATGGATGAAAGCGACATTATGAAGAACTCTGCTATATTTCAGATTGCCACCCCGAAACAACCTAAAATATTGCCCAGAGCCTTGGATGTTACGACAACATTTGATGTTTTAGATGCAGCCAAAAAAGATTGTCGTGAGCCATGGATCGGAGAAAGAGATATAGCCATATTAACCCTGTTATACGGTTGCGGATTGCGTATCTCAGAGGCCCTAAATTTGAACGGAGAAGATATAACGAATTCCGAATTATTAAAAATTCATGGTAAAGGCAATAAAGATCGTTATGTGCCGCTATTACCCATTGTTTGGGAAAGAATAGAAAATTATAAAAAATCATGTCCCTATAACATAACCGCTAAAGGACCGCTTTTTTTGGGTGCGAGAGGGGATAGGATAAGCCCCAGAATTATCCAAAGAAAGATTGAAAAGATACGATTACAGTTAAATTTGCCGCCCAATATTACGCCACACGCATTACGGCATTCTTTTGCTACACATCTGTTGGCAGATGGGGTGGATTTGCGTTCCATTCAAGAACTTTTGGGGCATGCTTCATTAAGCTCGACGCAAAGATATACGGAAGTTGATTTGGAAAAGATAAAGCAAGAATATAAAAAAGCTTTTCCGGACGAGGAAGAAACTGATTAAGGTACAAAAAAAGCACCCTCCGAGGGGTGCTTTAGAAATGTTCATAAAAGAAATTACTTCAACTTCTTTTCAACGAATTCTTCATGCTTTTTAGACTTCTTGTCATATTTACGCATAGTCAATTTTTCCGGATGAGTACGCGGATTTTTTTCTGCCAAGAAGAATGTTCCTGTACCGGCGGTACTTTCCATTTTTACTTTTACTTTAACTGCTTTTGCCATTATTTTACTCTTATCATAAAAGGTTAAACACAAAAAACTTTAAAGGCACTATACATTTATTATCTGGAATGTCAATAAGTTTTTTAAGGAAGCGTAAGTTTTTTAAAGATATTATCTATCTACCAAATTAGCCGTCATTAAATCTTGCATATAGCCGGAAAGCTGTTGTTCAAACTGCTCTTTGGTAAGCGGTGCTTGTGAACGACGAGAAGCACTTCTTCTTTTTTGTTTCTCTTACGTATACTGTCAACACGTTTATCCGAGGTGATTTTTGATGAAATTAAAGGCTTTGGTGATGTCTTTTTGCGGATTATCTTTGTCTGAAATTTTGCAGCTGTTATGAATGCCGGTGCATATTTGCGGCTTTATGCCAACATGGTTAATCGGCTTTCCGGAGGGAGAGTAAAAATAACCGCTGGTTAAATAAAGTGTTTGTGTATCGTGCTTAAACATATGCTGAATGGAACCTTTTCCGTAGGTGCGAGTGCCCATGATAACGGCTCTGTTTTGTTCACTTAAGGCCGCAACAACAATTTCTGCCGCAGAGGCCGTATGCTCGTCCGTTAGAACAACAATAGGCTTATTTTGTAAAATATCACCGGATGTGGCACTGTAATAATGCGTAGGACGATTTTTTTCTTCACTGTAAGTAATCAAAACGTCATCCAAAAACAAATCGGCAGTTTTGATGGCTTCATTAAAGTTACCGCCATGATTGTTTCTCAAATCTAGCACCAAACCGGATAAATTGGAATACTGCCCAATAATTTTTTTGAGTTGAGAAGACGTGTTATTATCAAAAAAAGCCGGTCTGATATAGAGAATATTATCTTTTAAGGTATAATCAAAATTATTGGTGGCAGGCTTAATATTTTCAATGCGAGAGTACCTATCCAAATGTTTGATCATAGTTTTTAGGACTTCATTTTCAAGCGCTGGCATTTTATCGGAAATTTTAGGTGAATATTTAATTCCGGCAGACAGCATTTCTTTTAGTGTATTTTTCCATAAAACAAGAGAATCATCTTGCGGTAAATTAAAGGAACTTACAAGTTCCTGTTTAAAATAAAGGTAGGCCTTAGAATTTGTATAATAAACTTTAATGTCATCATCAAACTGACTTAATATTTTGCCACCAGATAAAGATATTTCTCTGATATCAAACGATTCGCTGTAATCGGAGTTGATTTTATCAAATAAAAGACTAATTTGCTTAAACTCATATGCTTTGGCAATGGGCATATGCGCAATCATAAAAGCTAAAATTAATCCTATAAAACGAACCATACTAAACCTCAAATTCCGCAATAAGCGCTGTGTGATCTGAAGGTTTATCCATCATCCGTAAAGATTTATCCGGGTGGCATACCTTCAATTTTTCGGCAAACTGAGCGGTAACAAATAGATAATCTATTCTTAAACCAGAATTAGTTACAAAAGAGTTACCGGTGTAATCCCAAAATGTATAACCTTCCATTTGCGGGTGCAAAATTCTGTAAGCATCATGCAAGCCGATATTTTCTAAAGCTCTGATTTTATCTTGAACAATTTTGATAAAAAGAGGGGAACCTTTGAAAATATCAGGATCATAAACATCTTGTGGACTCATTATAACATTAAAATCTCCACCCAGAATGATGGGATAGCCATCATCTTTCAAAACAGAAATATGATGATATAATTTATCAAACCAGGTCAATTTGTAGGATAATTTCTCTTTTTCTACCATTTTATCAGGAGAACAACCATTGGGCGCATAAATGGAGGCCGCGTAAAACTTCGTGTCATTATAAGAAATTAAAACCTCCAGATATCGCATAGCGGAGTCATTCTTAAAATCAGGAAGATTTTGTGCGGTGACCTCAAAAGGATATTTGCTTAAAATAGCAACACCGTTATAACTCTTTTGACCTAATGCAACAGCCTTATATCCCAGACTTTCATATTCAAAATACAAGAAATTTTCTGTTTCACACTTAATTTCCTGTAAAAAAACGATATCGGGATTATATTTTTTAAGCCAATGATATAGATTCATAGCTCGGGCTTTTATGGAATTGATGTTGTATGTTGCTATTTTCATTTTGCTACCAATAAAATTTCTTTTAAGTAAATTAACTGAAAAAGCGTTAAATGATTGTAAACAAATTTTGGTTATGATAGCGGTAAGTTAAAAAAAGAAGGGATAAACAGATGCGATATGGTCTAAATTCCAATCAGGAAGATGATTTAAAAGATTTTAAACAGATAATTGCCGGGCAGAGTATTCGTAGTATTGAAGACCGCCAAGATGAGATTCAATGTGCAAAAAACGGTTTTATAGGGATGCTTGCCGGCATAGTTGTTGCAGGTGTGGTCGGCTGGCTCTTTTTGAGTCCGGCGGGAAAAACAGATAAACAAAAAGAAATACCGGTTATAAGACGGTCTATAACGCCTGCTAAAGTGCAACCTAATGAGCCTGGTGGAATGGAAATAGATAATCAAAACAGAGAGATTTACCATATTGTTGATAAATTACCCAAAAATAATAATGATGTAAAAATTATACCAGCTCCTGAAATGTCTAATTTGATAAATGACAATACTTTGAATATTCCGAATAATATTGAAAGTTTAGTAGAAACAATAGAAGAAAGTGACATAACATCATCCATCAGAGAACAAACAGATGAAAAGGTTGTTTTGGCGGATAAAGATTTGGTCGGCGTCAAAACGAATAGTCGTGATAAAATAGTTATTCCTCAAAAGATAAAAGAAATTGATTTTAAGGTACAGAACACTGTTAATTCTCAAGTGGAAAAGAAAGAAGTTGCGAAAAAAGAACAAACAGTAGTTGAAAAGAAAGTTGCTGAACCAGAACCAACGACATCTAAAATGGCGAAAGGAACATGGTATACGCAAATTATAGCTTCATCCAGCCGTCAAGCAGTGGATAATTTATGGAGACAATTATCTAATAAACATCCGTTTTTACAAGCTTATCCGCATGAGGTTGAAGAAATAACTGCAGCAAATGGTAGTACGCTATATCGTTTGAAAGTTGGAAGCTTTGCTCAACGCAAAGATGCAGAAACGCTTAGCAATAAGCTAAAACAAAATCAAATAAGCAGTATTATCAAACAAAATTAGGAAAAATAATGGAAAAACCCATACTAGCGGCCATATTATCGTGTGCCGGAACGGAATTGACAGAAGTGGAAAAAAGGCTTTTTGCAAAAAGTAATCCCTTGGGTGTATCCTTATTTACACGTAATATCAAAAATGGAACACAGGTAAAGAAACTCATTGAGCAAATTAAAAATGTGATTAATCGTGACGATATTTTGTTTGCTATTGATGAAGAGGGCGGCAGAGTCTCACGTCTGAAAATGATTGCAAAAATAAAGAAAATTTCCGGTTTACAATTTGTTTCGGAAGAAGACTTGGGTAAAGAAGAGATTCGTTACAGTGAAATTCATGCTCAATTGATTTCTGCGCGCATGAGAAAATTTGGACTAAATTTGAATTATGCACCAATTGTAGATAAAAAAAGCAAACAGCACGGTCCGGTATTTGAAGGACGCTGTTTTAGTGAAAATATAGATAAGATAATAAATCATGCCAGAGCAATGGCAGATACTTACATAAAGATGGGAATATGTCCGTGCATAAAACATCTGCCTGGGCACTTTACAACGAATGTTGATCCTCATTTGGAAATTCCGGAAATTTCACTATCTTTGGAAGATATTTATAAAGAAATTGACTATATGAAATCTTTTGCTGATTACCCATTAGCTATGACTGCACACATTAGATTAAACACAATCGATAACGAATTTCCGGTGACAATGTCTGAAAAATGTGTAAGAGAAGTTTTAAGAGGTTTTTTGGGCTTAAAAAGCTTTTTGATAAGTGATGCTTTGGAGATGAAATCCCTCAAAGGAACGATGGGTGAAAAAGCACTTAATTGTTGGAATGCCGGTATTGATGCAATATGTTATTGCTCTGGTCAATACAGCGATTTGTATGATATTTGTCAGCAAAAAAGATTTTTGACGGAAAAAGCGCAGATTAGATTTGCAAACATTAAAAAAATTATTCATAATACATCGCAAGAGATAAATACTTCGGAACTTGAAAAGCTATATATGCAAAAATTTCAAGATAAGTTGAATAGAAAGTATACCTATGATGCTACTGAAGTTTTACATCAAATGCTTGAAAAAGGAGAAAATAAATGATTTGGATTTTAGTTGCAATTGTTGTTATCGCAATTTATAACGCAGAAAGATTGCCAGATTTGGTTAACAAATTTAAAAACGAAGTTCCGAATATTGTTGAAACAGGAAAAAAGGTTTCAAAAGAATTAAAGGAAAAAGCACAGGCTGCTGCGGAGAAAAAGAGTGCAGAAAAAAAAGAGAATTCTAAAAAGGAATAATTAAAATATTAAATTATAAACCCCGCTATATGGCGGGGTTTTTTATATCTTATTTCAATGCCGGAATATTAAGTTGAGCGAAAGCACCTGGTTTTATTTTGATATTAGAATAACGCATATTTTCATCTTCTATGGTGTATTCCTCACGCCCGGTCAAAGTGGCTGCTAATTTGTAAAAATCGCGTCCGGTTAATTCTTGTTTATAGCAATTCATAACATAAAAAACACAAGCCTGGCTCTTTTCCGTTAAACCGCAACGCGCTCTGCCTTGGGGAACATCCGGATTAAGAACAACATCCTCTAGCCCCTGTTTTACATCCGTCTTAGATGAAAAGAAAAAGGCTCCTAAAAAAGCTCCTATTAAGAAAAAAAGAATAGCTGCCGCAACGATTTTTTGAATTGAACCAGATCTTTCATTATATATACCAATACCATTTTCATCGGTCATATAATCCAATTCCGGAGGTAAATCTCCCAAAATATAGGAATTTTCTGGAGCAATATTTTGAGATAAGGAATTGGCCTCTGAAGATGTCATTAAGCTGGTTCCTGTTTCAGTCGGTAAAGTCTGTTCAGAACTTTGTGTTTCAACTCCGGATATATCAGTTTGAGAATCCGTATAAACTTTTTGAGGTGCAACCGGCGTATCTGTCATAGGACGAATTTTCGGTCGCTTAATTTTTTTTAGTTTTGGGCGAGGGGCTGGTTCTGTAGAAATAGAGGTAGATTGATTATCAGATAACGCCGTATCTGAAAGATAACCATCAAGAGTATTCTTTTCTTCTTCCATTTTATATCCTCATCAAAATCAAATATGATTTTTAATTTTTTCGTCCGTTTTTAGCATTCTAACTAATCTTGGTACGATGAAAACAATTGTTTCCGTTCCTTCTTTAGCCGGTCCGAAAATTTCACTCGGTAAACCGATAATCAAGAAGTTCTCACCCAACTGATTACGAACCTTAAACTTAGTAATTTCACCCTCGGTTGTATCCAAAGCAATCTCTGAATAAATACGATTATTCTTTTCTAATTCCGCTTTAGCTAACATGGACAAAGGATATTCCATGTTGTCTAACTTGCCACAACGACCGACATCAAATCGGGAGAACCAACGGGTGGGAACAACAAAGTGCCCTTCGGAAATATCTTGAATTTTGCCATATTTGCTGACGAAATTTTGCAGATGTTCCCGAGATATATCATTAGTAACCGTCAAAATTCTACCGATAACACCGGTCTGTGCTGTTGCGATACTGCCGAATTTGAATTCTTTTAACAAATCATTCCAAACAATGCCGCATGGCTGATTAGCAACAACTCTGAATACACTGACATCATACATAATCATTGTCGGGTTATTTTCAAAGTCATTGACAAGGCTGTTAATCTTATTAAAGGTTTCTAAGTTTGTTTCAAAAGTAATGGTATAATCACGCCAGTTAGTGACCATATCAGTAATGCCTGCACCTCTTAAAACATCAAGAAAACCAAGCATTAAAGTTCTTGAACTTGGCGTATAAAGGGTAAAACTGCCCCTGCGGCTTAAAATAATAGCATTTGTTTTGGCATCATAACGATAAAGAACATCTGCTGACTTGCTGATAATATCTAATACATCCTTAAAGCTACCGTTAAGATTCTTACCATATAATGTCGGATAAGGAGCATCCTTTGCTACCAATTTTATACCAGCCTCTTTTGTTAATTTAAGCAGAGCCTTATCTGCTTCTAAACTGTCAAAAGTAAAGTTTCTAACCTCAAAATTAGGCAAAGGATCATTAACGTCATTACGTTCTATTCTGAAAGAAACGTTGTTATGCGGCAAAATTTGGACCATCTCTTGAGTTTTCCAATTAACATTACAACGCAAAGGTGTTTCCAAATCTAGATCATGAGCTCTGTGTATGGTACGTAGCATATATGGATCTTGTTGAGGCAAAACAGTATAATTATCTGTTGAAACATCCTGATTAACAGAAGTAGTCATAACCGTTTCATCATCTTGGAAAGCACTGCAAGCACCAATGATAATCAAAGAAAATAAAACAAACAAATTACGCTTATTTTTGAAAAAGTTAAATTTATTCATCGTTGTCTTCTTTCTTTTGAATAATTTGTTCTTGTTCGGCCATAAGTTTTGCGACAACATCATCAATACTCTGTCCGGCACCTTGTGTTGGATCTTCTTCAGCTTGGTTTGTAAAACCACCGAAAGCCTCTTTAGCATCACTTAAATCCGCATCCTTTTTGGCATTCATTTCAACGGTAGAATTTCTCTCGCATTCCTCTTTATATAAACTGAGGTTTTCTTCCAGAGCCTGAATGCCTCCCTTAATCTTTTTTTCGACATAAGGATGAAGTTCTTTGTGTTCCAAAATATAGTTACCTGTTTCACATAGCTCTTCAAGAACATCGACGATGTATGGGAAAAAAGGATAATCCTCAACCGCAATGTTTCCCTTACGGATACATCTGGCTGCAATACGAGAAACCGTACGGTCATAATAATCCCTGATGAGGATATAATTATCTATGTACCACAAAGACTCTTTTGTTACTGCTATGTCATCTTCTTCAGCCATTTTACTCTCCCTTTACCTCTAACGTTAAAATATAGAACTCAGTTTGTAAATATTTTATTGCTGTTTGTTCTCATTGTCAGAAGCACCTTCATCTTCGTCAACATATTCCCATTCCCATTCCTCATTATCATCACTATTTTCAGCTGACTGAGCAGGAACAGCATTGCCGTTTTCATCAACATACTCCCATTCCCAATCGCCAGTGCTGTTGTCATCTCCATTTTCTGAACCAGATGAATGCGTTTCAGAATCATTTGCATCTTCATCCTCAACATATTCATACTCCCAATCATCGTCACTTATATCGTTAGTATCTGCAGAATTTGTTGTCAAATCATCCGTGGATGATGGAGAGAAGTCTGTGTCAGATGGAACATTCTCATCATCGCTATATTCATCTAAAGCAATCGGTTCATCTAATGAGGACAAATCAATACCATCACCGGTCAGCGCGGCGCGAATTTTATCAAGCTCTGCGCTGTAACGACTACCGGATGGAGATGATGTTGATTTTGAGGTTGGAGCAGAAACATCTGCATCAGTAGAAGTATTTTCTTCATCTTCCGATAAAGTTAATTCTTCATCAGCACCGCTAAGATCATCAAGGCTGAGTGATTCAGATTCTGCCTCAGGCTCTTCTTCAGAAAGAGATACTGTTTCGCTATCATCTTCCGGTAAAGTTAACTCTGAATCATCGTTGCCACCGAAATCATCAAGGCTGAGTGCTTCAGATTCTGCCTCGGGCTCTTCTTCAGGAAGAGATACTGTTTCGCTATCATCTTCCGGTAAAGTTAACTCTGAATCATCGTTGCCACCGAAATCATCAAGGCTGAGTGCTTCAGATTCTGCCTCGGGCTCTTCTTCAGAAAGAGATACTGTTTCGCTATCATCTTCCGGTAAAGTTAACTCTGAATCGTCGTCGCCACCGAAATCATCAAGGCTGAGTGATTCAGATTCTGCCTCAGGCTCTTCTTCAGAAAGAGATACTGTTTCGCTATCATCTTCCGGTAAAGTTAACTCTGAATCGTCGTTGCCACCGAAATCATCAAGGCTGAGTGATTCAGATTCTGCCTCGGGCTCTTCTTCAGGAAGAGATACTGTTTCGCTATCATCTTCCGGTAAAGTTAACTCTGAATCATCGTTGCCACCGAAATCATCAAGGCTGAGTGATTCAGATTCTAAAGCCTTGTCCAAAACAGGCGCTGCTATGTCATCACTTTCCGGTAAGGTAAAATCTAAACCATCGCTGGCTTCGAAATCATCAAGACTAGAGGATTCTGTTTCTGCCTCATTATCTAAAATTGATTTCGTTTTATCGCTATTTTTAGGCAAAGCAAAATCTAAGCCATCATCACTCTCAAAATCGCCAAGTTCGACAGGTTGAGAAGTTGTCACATCATCCAAAGTGAGATCTGCGACATCATCTCCTTCTGGTAAGACAAAATCTAAACCATCATCATTTTCAAAATCATCAAGCCCAGCTGGCTGAGAAGTGATTTTATCATCTAAAATAGGTTCTGTAGTGCTTGCATCTTTCGGTAAAGTAAAATCTAAACCATCGTCATTTTCAAAGCTATCAAGATTATCTGGGTGAGAAGTTGTATTCTCCTCGAGGAGGTCTTCTGCTGATTCACTATCTTTTGGTAAAGATAAATCGATATCATCAAGACCTGACAAAATATCATCTACATCAGAAGATCTTGGAAAATCAGACGAAAGTTTCTCTTCATGATTGCGGAAAGAAGTCTCTGTATCAAGAGCCGGAATTTCAGGATGAACATTACTGAAATCATCCTCATGCTTATAGGCAGTATTTCTGATGACACCATCTGTAATTTGAGAAGAAAAATCTTGCTCGGACAGAGAATCATCATTAATGATGTTTTTTGCACTGTTAAAAGAGAAATCTGAAATAGGCGTTTCCACGCTGTTATTTTTCTTCTTTTTCTTTTTTTTCTTTCTATTTTCTTCAGAGAAGACATTATCATCAATTTCATCTTCGTTTTTAACAGTGTCTTTCTGAAAATCTTGAGGTTGTGGTCTAGATAACGCTCCCGAAGAGTTCATGTTATAAAGTAACTGCCTCATCTCCGATAAAGAACCATCAATCTCACGTTTGAATTGTGCCAACTGCATATCAACATTAGTACTTTTATCAGAAGACAAAAGACCTTCCAAAATTCTGGAGATAGAAACTTGAGTGGCAATAACAGAATCAGTGATATTACGAGTTTCTCTCAAAACATCTAATAGTGATGTTCGAGAAGATTTTATCTCTTCGGCAATAAGGTTAAAAGCCGGCCCTAAATTTGCGGGAACTGCAACGCCTCCAGAAGATGAGGGAGCTTGCTGAAAAGCCTTTGCCATTGAAGAAGCAAATGTCTCTGCAAAAGAAGAGTCCATAACCAAACTGCCGCCGACAACAGGAGCTCCACCCGAAACAGTCGGTGTACTTGATGTGTCTGTTGCAGAATTGGTAAAATCTTCTTTATTGCTTTTAACAAATGCTATACCGCGTTCTGTTTTTACATCTTCCATATGTTCGATTAACAAACGTCCGCCTGGCATTCTCTTGAAAAACTCAAGAATATTATCCGGTAAGGCCAAAAGTTCATCATCAAATTGATCACGTTTTTGCTTGTTGAAAATATGAACTTGTCTGAAAATGTTCAAATAACGTTGAGCCACCAAAATAGGGGCCTCTTCCTTATTTTTGTTACTGCCAAATTCTACATCATTTATATTTTCCACAGCTACAACCTTTATATAAAATAATTAATGTCAACTATATAAAATGTCTTGTGATATTTTATAATGCAATGTCAACTACTTTATGAATCTTCTTGAAGTCATCATTGTTGAAGTATATACGTTCTTCCGGATTCCACATCAATCCGTATAACTGACCGGTTTCATCTTCTCTGACGCTAACAACAAAAGCTTGCTGTTCTGTTTTGTAATACAAGGCAATATCACCAACACTGGCAACTTCTGAAGGAGCCACAAACATAATGGCACGATTTGATAAGATAGAGCCTAAACGTCTGGTGCATAAGCTGACACCATAAACATCACGTTTATCAAACAAGTTGGCTGGTTTGGTAGCTTCTTTTGCCGTATTGGTTTTATCAACTAAAATAGAACCGTCTGTGCCGGAAATACCGAAAACAGGAATTTTAAGTGTTTCGATATCAATATAATTTCCGGAATGATCATTTGCTATACGAGAAATGTTGTTAACCTTGTATTTGGTATCATTATGGACAATAATTTCCTCTAATGCACCGGCCTCATCCAAGCGCTTAATTTCCGCCTTAAGAGCTTCTAATTCCATTCCCAATGCTTTAGCAATGTTGCGATATTCCTTTTCGGAAACTTCTCTTTGTCCCATTTCAATGCGATGATATACAGACAATGTCATTTCTGCATTCTCCGCAACTTCGATAAGGGTCAGTGATTTTTCATTACGAATATAACGCAATGCGGCACCCAAAACCTTTAGACCACTGCTCTTGTTAATTTCTTGACGACGTTCTTGCTCTTTTCGCCAGGCCATAACAACTTCATGTTGAGAATTTTGCTCATTTACATATAAATCTTGTAAAGAACAATCAAGTACTTCGGCAACCAAAATAAGCTGTTCCTGGTTGAGCCTTCTATAACCTTTTTCAATTTTGGAAATGGCCGATAAACTGATGCCTAACTTGTCTGCTAAATCTTGCATAGATACGCCGTGCATCTTACGGTTAATACGAATTTGATTGGGAAATACAATTTCTTCCATAGCTATATCCTTCTTATAAAAATAATCTTACTGTATAATAGTATTGCCAAAAAAATATGCAAGTCAAAAAAGATAAAAAAGTATAAATCTGTATAACTTTTGTCAAAGTGAAGAAATAAGGCGAGTCGTTTTTAATCGCTATGAGATTTTTAAATGAATTAAGAAAATAGACAGGAATATTTGCTGAATTGACAAAGCAAACAGCAGTCGTTTATACAAAATTTGATGTGCTTTATTTTAGATGAAATTACCTAGAATACCGCCGGTAGAAAATTTGTTTGTATAACGATTACGCCCGGTTCTTAAGATATTTTGCAAGATAAAATCAGGCATAGCCTGCCCACCGATGTTGGTCACACCGGCGATATTATCCATACCATAAAGCAAATAATTCGGATTAAGAGAACCATCAGGACGGAATTTCTGTAAATTGCTGGCAATAACACCAAGCTTGTCAACAATCTGATTGGAATCATCATCGATGACAAGACTATCGTGACCTTTTTGTGCATCTGCAGAATATTTGAAAGTGGTAACTTCATTGATAAAACTACCACCAGAAGTTCGTTCACCTGACATTTGAATATCAACTAAACCATTGCTAAACAGAAAATCAACATCGTCTCTATCGGCAAAGTAAGTTGTGTGAACAAGAGGTATATTAAAACTTATTCCTAAAAATGAAGCAGGCTTCTTTCTCATGGTTAATTCTTTATGGGTACGTGATGTAACAAAACTGACAGCCGTTTGCCCCGTAGCCATATTAAAATCTAATGAGAATTTTGTTTCACGCTTATTATGGTCAGTCTGGTGAATGTAAATTTTTGTCGGATCACTCGGATCAAAAGTAATATTTCTTTTGGTAAAATATTTGCCGACATCTTTTCCTTTGCTCTTCAATACTTGCACGGCCAGTTGCTCCATAATATGTTGACGATAGACTGCATTCTGTCCGATAGCTGAATCAAATAAGGTTTGTACGGCACCGGTATTGATTTGTCCTTTTTCATCCAGTAAATGCTTTTTGATAAAGTTATGTTTAAATTTAACTTGGCGTTTAACAAGTTTGCCACTTGCCGTATATTCTTCTTTAATGGTGGAATATCTGTCGGAAATCATGACGTGTTTACGTCCGGTAATGGATTTAAATTCACGTTTAAGAATTTTATTGCCGGAAGCATCTTTTTCGACCTTAAATTCAAGGCCTCGTGTCAGCCATTTGGGCGCCTTTCTTCCACCGATGGTGAAAGTCTTGTTACCGGAACCGTCATCATGACCGAATTTTTCAGTGACGCCGGTCATAATACGGCGACTGGCGGCTCTGATACGACGATTCGTCATACTTGCAGCGGCACCTCCTGCTTCCAAGGCAGCATTACCGGCCCAGTTAGCCACTTTATTAACATTTTTTTCCATAGCTTCTTGCACGAGTGAGCCTACTTTGCCACCGGCAGACAATTGAGCACCTTTTGCAAATTCATCCGATAATGTCTGCATTAGGGGCATATATACCCATCCAAAGGCCAGAATAAATATGATTTTAATCATGTTAGGGCCGAAAAAGGCAACACCGCGGTTCGGATCTGTAAATAGAACATCTGAATCACCGGTGGTATCAAAAATCAGGTGCAACAGTTGTGCAATATAACCCAATATACAGTTAATCAAAATCGCCATAAAAATAAAGGTAAATAAAGAATTTAAAATCCATTGGAAAATTTTAGGCAAATAATTTTTGGTTCCGCTAAAGGCATATCCGGCAACGGCGAAGGGTAACAATGCAAAGCAAACACCTAACTGTAGAACAGCATCAGCTAAAATCCACGGATATCCGACTAAGAAAAAGACACCACCGATATAGAGTAGAACGGCATCAACGATATAAAGCGGGTTGGGGAAGAAATGGAAGATAATTTTGGCCGGCCCGGTGCCAAGACAGAAAGCATAATTTCCATAAGCAAATAACAAATTTATTTTTTGCTCAATTTCATCTATGGCGCAAAGAATGGTTACCCCCAATTCTGACGGCATAGCTTCGCCACCGAGAGAACCGGCTTGCAGGGCATAACCGCCGGGAGTATCCAGGTAACGACAACCATCAGGATTGGCGCCGACAAATCCAAGTCCGTCCTGAACAACAGGCGTGATGGTCATATTTAGAATATTGAAATAGTCCTGCGTAATGATAATATATAATGCAGCGCAAATAAAAGCTTTTGTGAAAAGATCATTCAATATAGAGCCAGGGTCACGGGCACCCATCGAAGCGACATTCTTTAGAATAATAAGTGCGATGGATACGGCAAGGAAAATTAGTATAAGCTGACCTAAATCCGTATGAAAACTATCATAAGAAGCCTTGGCAACAGCGGCACCAGCCTGAAAAAATATCTTAAACATCGGACAAAACAAACAAGCGCTATCACCGGTGGCCGGGGATTCACAAGCCGCAACCGCCGGTAGCGGCACTGTCAGGAGGGTCGTAACCAACATGGCCGGGGAGAATTTGAATATTTTATAAAATAAATTCTTCATTGTTCAACTCCTTACCCTACTTCTTTGTTTTGGCCATATTTGAACCATAGCGGTGCATAACACGGCTAAGGAAATTACTGCTTCTGGCACTTGAATGATTTTTAATCATGCTACCGACTTGATGTTTGGCAACATCTTTAGCATACTTTCCGGCTCTGTTCTTTGCAGAGCTTACCTGATCTTTGACAAAGTTGGTTATTTTATCGGATATTGGTGAACCCAATAAAGCGTTACCGAAGAAATGGCTGCAAAATTCTCCGGCCATCAGAGGGATAATATACATGGCAACAATATAAGTCATCAACAAGACATAAAATCCCATTGAGAAAATACTAAAACTTTTCTGTAGAATATCAGATTGTCCATCTTTAAAAATTTCGGCAAAGGAACGACCATTTGTACCTGTCTGGCGTGCCAAAGTATCATCAATCACTGTCGTAACCAGTGATGTGGCGATTGCAATACCCAGTGGCAGGAAGATGAAAAGACCGGTGTAATAAACTATATTTTCAAGAACTGTTTTAAGTTTATCTCTAGTCCACCCGAAAGGCCACAAGGCCAAACCCAGAGGCAATAAAAATAACGATACGGCGATGTTAAATGAGATGTCAAACATATAAAACGAGGCAATCATCATGATTAAGAAACCGATAACCAACAAGATAAGGCTGGCAAGCCATGTCCATGGTTCTATCCAATGTATGGAAATGCTAAAAATTAACAAATTAATACTATAAAAAGCCCCTTTACCATGCTCGGCATAGCACTTAAGCATATCAGCATATTTCATCATTTGTGATGAGCCTTTATAAATTTGCCCGGCCATGGTAGTAATATTATCGGTCAACTCAGTTAAGGCACCGATTTGATCAAAATTCAAACTGGTTATATCGTCAAAATCAACCGTAAGCGCTTGAGATTGATGTGCCGAGGCGCAGATGACAAATAAGGACAATATAAAACTGATAAGTATTTTTTTCATCATATTTGCCCTCCAACATCCATAAAGGTTATACCAATATCCATGCCTATCTTCAAAATAGGATTAACAATGTAATCAACTATGGTTTCAAAACCTAAATTGTGGATGAGAACATAAACAAAGGCAACCTTAAACATAAACTTAAAAGCGCCATCTAAAACTTTTGCCGGATCTTGGGCAGCAAATGCACCAACAGATTTTAAGAAATAGACGGCTAACCATAGGGCTGCACCCCACAACAAAATCGTTTCGCCCAAAAGAATTGGTGCCGCACTGATGGCAACGACAACTCTGGACATTTTATCCGCCATCAGATGAATAATATCACACGACCAACAAGCAGATGCTGAATATTTTGCATTAATATTTTCAATATTACAGGCTTTATGATAGTCACTGTCACTATAACTTTCTAAAGCGATGGCTTCAGCAGAAAAAGAAGCAAACAAGACAATAAAGAAGCACAAGCTGAAGATAATCATTCGGCGGTGACTTATAAAAAATAATCGCAATGTTTTTTCAATATCAGTCATCATCGTACCCCGCAAGAGAATCTAATGCACCGGAAGCTTTATTTTTAATTTGTTTTACCGTATCTATAAAGCGACGCGTATGCTCGTATTTTTCCATCATTTCCGTCAAGGTGGTGGTTGCACCATCTGTTAGTGAATCAATAATTTTAGCGCCAGCCTTTTTACCCATGTCCTCAACAAACTTTGAAATCTTTTTTGCGAATTCCGGTCCCATACCGCCACCGATAAATTTATCGGCTAAAGTGATAGAAAATCCTGGAATATTGACGAGCAATAAGGAAACCAACAACATTCCAAGCATCGGGGTGGTAATACTGGCAGCAGCCGCCAAATCAAAGTCGTCGCCGACAAAGTCGTTTAGCATGCCTTCCAAAGTCAACACACAAATGTTAATTAATAGGCCCATAAACAACATAATACCGGATGAATTGATAAATAACAGGAAGCCTTGCTTACTCCATTTTCGAGTGTAGTTGAAAGGAACACCCATTAACAAAACAGGAAGCAAAAATACGGCAAAATTGAGGCGAAATAGAGAGTCCAATAAAAATACTACAAAGCCGAATTTTGCTGCCGTGAACAGAAGAACAATTAAAACACCCAACAAAAGAGCAAAAAACTGTAATGATGAAATAAGAACAACACCAATCTTAATACCTGAATTTAAGCGACTGTTAATTTCACAAATAACGCAATTTGAGGCAACGCGAATAGGTTCTCTTAAATGTCCGTCGGTAACGCTTAAGCTTAATTCTGTCGGGCAAGCGGTAGCATGAGTGAAATCAATTGTACCAAAATCACCCAACGGGAAATTTTTCAAATGGATAAGAGTTCCGCCCCCATCTTCAGACATACTACGCAAACCTAGTTCAAGCAATGTCTGATAAATCGGCAGAACAAAAAGATTAATAGCATCGTCCATATGGGTTTCTTTTGTTACCGGATTAGGAATAATGAACCAAGCACAAAAAGCAACCAGGAACATTTTTTGGAAAATCTCGGTCCATACTTCACCCAAACTTTCTTCCTTAAACGAGGCCAAAACTTTAAGCAACTTAAATGCCATCCAAAGAGCAAAGGCAACTAACATCAAATTTCCGCCAGCTGCATCGGTTACAACTTTTCTGGAACTGTCATTATATAAAGTATCAAGGATGGCGGTAACAACATCAGCAAGTTGAGCTTGCCAACAGGCCGCTTGACCGTTGAAATTGCCATCCCCGCTAAGAGAAGTGTCATTATCATTTTCACAACCGCTTAAGAATAACATCAATCCTAAAGAGCACAAGAAACGGTACGTTCCCGATGTTAAAAAGCTGTATAATTTATATTTCAATGCTTTTATCATCTTAACCTCTCTACTTAAACCATTTCCGCCAAAAAGCTCTGTAACCTTGCGCACCGGTACCTGTAACCGTGCCGCGAATTTTTTCTAACTTGTTACTGGCCTTTTTATAGAGCTTATCCATACGTGTTGCTCTGGCAATGTCATGACCGATTTGTTGACCACCTTTGGCCAAGGCACCACCTGTCCAAGTTGCTGTTTGTTTACCTGCATTAACAGCAGACTGAGCAACCGGAGCCATAGCTTCTTGCGCCGAATTCATACTTGACGCCGCTGTTGTGTCAGAAACCTTGCCGGCTAAGGCATTCATTTGCATGATAAGTTGAAATAGTACAGCAAAACAAATGATAGTTAAGAGCATGTGACCAAGCAATGCCAACACATTGGTCATTTCAGCAATACTGTTTTGGTCAATGGCAGCCTGCATATCAAAAGATGGTGAGTTTTGGGCAGATTCACCTGTAATACAGAAAAAGACCGATTGAATGACAAAGCCCATAACTATGCCCAGCATAATCAAACTGAAAAAGACATTGATAAACATATTCCAAATACTCTTAGCATATGCAGTGGAAAGATGTGAAAGTGCAAGATTAATCCCTAGTGGCAACAACGTGGCGGCAAATGCCAGACGAATAACAACATCAAGTAAATAAAACGATATGGCAATAAGTAATATCCAACCGTAGCAGAATAAGAGAGTGCCATAGATAAGTTGGAGGAACTTCCATTCCCAAGGTTTCCAGCTGACAACGGCATCACAGCACATAACTTCACCTAAGCCGCTGACAAGTTGAACAGAATTATTGAAGGTAACCGTGGAGTCGTATATCATAGTAAAGATATCATCCCATTCACGGACATCAATGGCTTCAAAACGGTTGCCGCTGGGAACGGCATTTGAAAGGACACCTCCAACTTCAATACCGGCTGAAAGTAGCGGTCCTAGGACATATCTTAAGAAAGTTATATCACCAGAGTCAAAAGCTTTAGTAGGATCACCGCGCAACAACAAGTATATAAGGGTGGCTTTGAACATAAAGATGAACAAACCGCGCTTATCACCGGTAAAATAATCTGCCAGAGTTTGTTTGCCGAAGGAAGAAACCATTCTCAACGTGTAAAGAGCAATATAGATGGCAGCAATCACGATAACTACCTGCGATAAAGAAGGAGCGAGAGCCTCCCATGAGCCGTTAGCCATTTCTGCAGCGGAATCAGTTAAAATTTCAAACAAACTGCAGAGCGGACAAGAACCCGTAGATGCCTCTTGAACGGTCGGACAATCATCACCGCAGGAAGCCAAAAACAAGACACTGCACAAGGTAAGGAATATCTTACCTCTTTCTTTTATAAATCTTAGAATGTTAAAGCGCTTATACATATCAACTCTCCCATCCTAATCATTTAATCCGATTAATCTCTTACCCCATTGACGGAACTTACGCCATTTATTACGTACATTCCGAACAGGTTTACTTTGCATGATCTCTGCGCCGGCCTGCTGTCCGGCAGCTACAGCAATATTACCGGCTTGATTCAAAGGAGCGGTGGCAACTTTTGTAGCACCACTCACAGCTTTGGCCCCTAATTTCTGACCGATACCGCTTCCCTTTTTGATACCACCTGACTCACCGGAAATTTTTTCGGCGAGTTGCTCTGCATTCATGCATAATTTCATCGCAATCATGCAACTTAATACCAAAAATACAAACGAACCGAGAGAAAGTAAGTCATTGACGGCATCAACATCACTACTACTTAACGAAGATTGCTTTAAAAATTCTTGCAGACTCGGACCAGCATCTATATCTTCACCACCACCATCCAAAGTCTTCATAGAAGCTTCTATCATCAAAACAGTGAAATTAAGAACCATGCCTAATACCACAAAGTTAAAGGCAATATTGACGAAAAGTTTCCATAGCTTGCTCGTATAAGTGATGGTTAATTGTGATATTCCACAAGCAATAGCCATCGGTAAAAGCATGCAGGCAACACCAAGGCGAAAGAGAATATCCATCATATAAAATGCAATATAAATGAGAAGAACCTGGCCGAATGCATAGGTTATGGCACCAAAAGGAACCAATTTTAGTAGTCCTAGCTTATCCAAGAAAGATTCCGGTAAGGTAATTAAACAGAATAAAGCCTTTCCGATGGCAACAATGGTATATGCTCTACCGTTAAACTCATCAATAGTCGCAATAACGTTGTTGAATAAAGAACGTAAATCCGTGGCACTTCCGAACTCCCAACCTTTTGCACCGCCAACTTCTGCACCGGCTTGGATAATGGTGGCTATTAAATATTGATAAACAAAATCCGGATTACCCAGTAAAGCAATGATAAAAGTCGCCTTGGCCATTAAAATAAATAAACCGGTCTTGTCATCAGAAAAGTAGGCAGAAACATCTTGTTGAGAAAAAGAACCGACGTTTCTTAGGGTGTACATCGCAATATAAATACCTGTACCGACAGCAACAACAGCTTGCAAACTTGGAGCAAATATATCCCATGAACCTTCGGCAACCTTAGAACAAGCATCACGAATAAGATTATAAACAGGACCGACCCAATTATTAGTTCGACCATCTTCAATAAAAGATTGCAATGAACATCCGTCTGCAGCCAGAGCAACAACCGGAAACAGTAGCAAAACGCTCAAAGTTAAAAAATAGAGCTTACTTGTCAAGGTGCTTATCTTTTTCATGATGACCACCTTTCTTTTTTTGGGGAAACCCTAAAACAATGAGCGAAACAATAAACATTGTGATAACAGAACCGACTGCAAAGATAAAAAAAGATTTTTGCGCAAAAAAACCGAGTATATCCCCTATTACTGCATTAGTTATAATGAGATAAAGCAAAATAAATATTATAATTGTACTCATAACCGATTTCATTTGTGCCTCGGATGCCAGTTCTAATTGCCTTATTATAGCATAAAATAAACTAAAAAAATATTACAATATCGTTAAATTTTTCCGTTGCTGATGAAATTTATCGTATAATTAAGAATTTCCGCATCCTTAAGGGAATTAAAAGTTGAGTTGGAAATATTTAGTTCATGCGGAGATTTTATAATATCATTACTTGGTCTAAAAATAATTATTTTCAATAGTTTATAAACTAAACTGGCAAATTTTGAACTCGAAAATATCCTCAGAACATTAAACTCTAGAGGAAGAATAGGAGCTTTGTTGAGCGATTTAAGAGTAAAATCTTGCAACATCGGACCTAAAATAAATCGGGAAAATTTGAAACGTGCCAAACGCTCACATAGAGGATTCTCTCTAACAACAGGATTTATTTCAACAATGTTGCCGATTCGCATTTTTGAACGGAACACTTGAAGATCAGGAGAAAGGTTAAAGGTTCTTTGTAATACTAAATTTCCACATCCCTTTGTAACAAAAGAAACTTCTGTAATATCTTCCATGTGATTCAAAAAGAAAGCTAATTGATGAGCAGCTGTAAGAGAATTGCAAAATAGAGAAGGATAGTTTATGGCAGCAACGGTGGTATTTGTTAAGATGAGTTTTCGCCACAATGGCTTAAAAATATTTTTACCATCGGCATAGCCGTGTAGCAAAATAATCATTTTTCCTTTCTGTTTGGTTATCTCATAACTCTCTATATATTTTATAAAGTCTCTTCGACATTTTTCAAACGACCCATATGATCTTCTTATATCCCAAGAATCAAGAAGACGATATTTTTTTGAAAAATAATGTCTCTGAATGCGCCATTTTTGATAAAAAAAGACGTCTTGCCAAAAAACAGAACCACCAAATGTGAAAAAATTAAACTTCATTGTATTCCCTTATAATGGAGTCGTTCCTAATCTATAATATTTTGCATAAAAAAGTTAATAAATCGAAAAGAGAACAGAAAAAATAAAAAAAAATAACAGGGGACTATACATTTTAAAACACGGATAAACAGGGGTTTAGTGGAGGGGTAAAATTTTTTTTAAAAATAAGCAAAAATTTTTTAAAAAAAGTGTTGACTTTAGAAAAAGAGTATCATATAAAGCGTTTCACCGGCAG
>Ga0265300_10000040_pt1 | contig 155663 bp, 127 predicted proteins | sample AusTroGonzalo_MG_FD_193482 | JGI IMG/M metagenome (GOLD analysis project Ga0265300, IMG submission 193482) | Bovine rumen microbial communities from tropical cattle in Woodstock, Queensland, Australia - Gonzalo_03 | ecosystem: Host-associated > Mammals > Digestive system > Stomach > Rumen ... | reverse complement strand
AAGGCCAAGGCGCTCTACGCTGTCAACCAGTGCGACATTGGCGAAGGCAACCAGATTCCTCTTTGGCTTTTCGGCTTCCTCTATTAATCGTTTTGCAACATATTAAACAGAGAATAAAAGAGTGCCGTATATCATCTACGGCACTTCCAATGAATTGTAATATACTTTATATAATTTTTTATTATGGGTAAAGAAAAGAAATTTATCACTTGTGATGGTAACACCGCTGCGGCTCATGTAGCTTACATGTTCTCTGAGGTGGCTGCCATCTACCCCATCACTCCATCGTCTCCAATGGCTGAGCACGTGGATGAGTGGGCTGTAGCAGGTCGCAAGAATCTCTTCGGCGACACAGTTCTCGTACAGGAAATGCAGTCAGAGGCTGGTGCAGCTGGTGCTGTTCACGGTTCTCTCCAGGCAGGTGCGCTCACAACCACCTTCACTGCTTCTCAGGGTCTTCTCCTGATGATTCCTAACATGTACAAGATTGCCGGTGAGTTGCTTCCATCTGTATTCCACGTTTCTGCACGTACTGTTGCCAGCCACTCACTCTGTATCTTCGGTGACCACGGTGACGTGATGGCTTGCCGTCAGACTGGTTTCGCTATGCTCTGCGAAGGTTCTGTACAGGAAGTGATGGACCTCTCTGCTGTTGCTCACTTGGCAGCACTGGAGACTCGCGTTCCATTCATCAACTTCTTCGACGGTTTCCGCACTTCTCACGAGTACCACAAGATTGAGGAGATGGACATGGAAGACATCCGTCCACTCGTTCCAATGGACAAGGTGGCAGAGTTCCGTTCTCGCGCCCTCTCTCCAGAGCATCCTGAGGCTAAGGGTATGGCTGAGAACCCAGAGACTTTTTTCGCACACCGTGAGTCTTGCAACCCATTCTACGAGGAAGTTCCTGCAGTTGTTGAGAAGTACATGGCTGAAATCTCCAAGATCACTGGTCGTGAGTACAAGCCATTCACATATTATGGTGCTGCTGACGCTACCGACGTCATCATCCTGATGGGTTCTGCCACTGAGGCTGCTCGTGAGGCTATTGACTACGCTAACGCCAATGGTAAGAAGTACGGTATGGTGTCTGTTCACCTCTATCGTCCATTCTCTGTAGAGCGTCTGCTTGCAGCTGTTCCAAAGAGCGTGAAGCGCATCGCTGTGCTCGACCGCACGAAGGAGCCAGGTGCTAACGGCGAACCTCTCTACCTCGACGTGAAGGATGCCTTCTACGGTCAGGAGAACGCTCCTGTCATCGTAGGCGGTCGTTACGGTCTCGGTTCTGCCGACGTAACTCCAACCATGATCCTCACCGTTTACAAGAACCTTGAGCTCCCAGAGCCAAAGAACCACTTCACTGTGGGTATCGTTGATGACGTGACTTTCCGTTCACTTCCTATCGAAGAGGAAATGGCACTCGGTGGCGAGGGCATCTTCGAGGCTAAGTTCTTCGGTCTTGGTGCCGACGGTACTGTGGGTGCCAACAAGAACTCTGTGAAGATCATCGGTGACAACACCAACAAGTACTGCCAGGCTTACTTCTCTTACGACTCTAAGAAGTCAGGTGGTTTCACTTGCTCACACCTCCGTTTCGGCGACACGCCAATCCGTTCTACTTATCAGATCAAGACTCCTAACTTCGTGGCATGCCACGTGCAGGCTTATCTCCGCATGTACGACGTGCTCCGTGGTCTGCGTCAGAACGGTCAGTTCCTCCTCAACACCATCTTCGAGGGTGAGGAACTCGTGAACTTCCTGCCAAACAACGTGAAGAAGTACTTCGCTGAGAAGAACATCACCGTTTACTATATCAACGCTACTAAGATTGCACAGGAGATTGGTCTCGGCAACCGCACGAACACCATCCTCCAGTCAGCATTCTTCCGCATCACTGAGGTCATCCCTGTTGACCTCGCTGTTGAGCAGATGAAGAAGGCCATCGTGAAGTCTTACGGCAAGAAGGGTGAAGACGTGGTGAACATGAACTTCGCTGCTGTTGACCGCGGTGGTGAGTATCAGAAGCTCGACGTTGATCCAGCATGGAAGAACCTCCCAGCTGATCCAGTTGAGGCTAACGACGATCCTGAATTCATCAACAAGCTCGTTCGTCCTATCAACGCACAGAACGGCGACCTCCTCCCAGTTTCCGCTTACAAGGGCTACGAGGACGGTATGTGGGAGCAGGGCACAGCTGCTTATGAGAAGCGCGGTGTGTCTGCCTTCGTTCCAACTTGGGATTCTGAGAACTGTATCCAGTGTAACAAGTGTGCATTCGTTTGTCCTCACGCTGCCATCCGCCCATTCGTCATGGACGAGAAGGAAGCTGCTGGCATCGACGCTGCCAAGCTCGACATGCTGGCTCCAGCACAGCTCAAGGGCATGAAGTTCCGCATGCAGGTGAGTGTTATGGACTGTCTCGGTTGCGGCAACTGTGTGGATGTATGTCCAGGCAAGAAGGGCAACAAGGCACTCAAGATGGTTCCTCTGCAGGGCGAGCTCGGCGAGGCAAAGAACTGGGACTACTGTGTGAAGAACGTGGCCAGCAAGCAAGACCTCATCGACTACAAGGCAAACCCACGCGTCAGCCAGTTCGCTACTCCACTCTTCGAGTTCAGCGGCGCATGCTCTGGTTGCGGTGAGACTCCATACGTGAAGCTCATCTCTCAGCTCTTCGGCGACCGTCAGATGGTGGCCAACGCTACAGGATGTTCTTCTATCTACTCTGGTTCTATCCCATCCACTCCATACACCAAGAACGCCAAGGGTCAGGGTCCAGCATGGTCCAACTCTCTGTTCGAGGACTTCTGCGAATACGGTCTCGGTATGGCCATCGCCAACAAGAAGATGCGTGCTCGCATCGTGGCAATGCTCAACGAACTTCTTGCCAAGGACGACACGCCAGCAGAGTTCAAGGCAGCAGCAGAAGAGTGGATTGCAGGCAAGGACAATGCAGACGCTTCTAAGGCAGCAGCCGCTAAGCTCGCTCCAGCCATCGAGGCAGGTCGCAACGCTGGTTGCCCAATCTGCAAGGAGCTCAGCGAACTCTCTCACTACCTCGTGAAGCGTTCACAGTGGATCATCGGTGGTGACGGTGCATCTTACGACATCGGCTACGGCGGTCTCGACCACGCACTGGCATCAGGCGAAGACATCAACATCTTCGTCATCGACACTGAGGTTTACTCCAACACCGGTGGTCAGTCTTCAAAGGCTACTCCAATCGGCGCCATCGCACAGTTCGCAGCAGGCGGTAAGCGCATCACCAAGAAGGACCTCGGTCTCATGCAGTCAACCTACGGCTATGTATATGTAGCACAGGTGGCAATGGGTGCCGACAACGCACAGTGTCTCAAGGCACTCCGCGAGGCAGAGGCATATCCAGGTCCATCACTCGTCATCGCTTACGCTCCATGTATCAACCACGGCCTCAAGGCTAAGGGCGGCATGGGCAAGAGCCAGGCTGAGGAAGCTAAGGCAGTAGAGTGCGGTTACTGGCACCTCTGGCGTTTCGACCCACGTCTCGCCGAGGAAGGCAAGAACCCATTCCAGCTCGACTCCAAGGCACCAAACTGGGACAACTTCCAGGCATTCCTCGACGGCGAAGTACGTTACCTCTCCCTCAAGAAGGTTTGTCCAAACGAGGCACAGGAACTCTTCGACGCAGCCAAGAAGGCAGCCCAGCACCGCTATGCAACCTACGTTCGCATGAGCAAGATCGACTACTCAGCAGAGTAAACATTCTAACATACATTATTAAGAAAGCGGCACATCCGATATGGACGTGTCGCTTTTTTATATACATCTCGCATCACGTTTCATCCAACTTACAACACGTCCAAAGACATGATTCCATAAATGTGATAACGAAAGAAAAGCTCATGTGAAAATAGAAAAGCTATTGTTCTCCACATTTTTTTCGTTTTTTTTGTCTATCCCATTTCTTTTCCGTAATTTTGCCACTGCATTCCGCAAAGAGTGCAAGACATATTGGTTAAACGAAGCGTTATGCTCGACTTGCTGATGGAAACGTAGGAAACTTCCAAATGTAATGCAAGGACAGTGATAACGGTTCGCGCGCATAGCGTGGACTGGTTACTGCATCTCCATTACAAGGTTATTCCCTTCTTTTAGCTTGAAGACATCAAATCGGCTCAAACATTTCCACGTCTGAGCCGATTCTTATTCTTATGTGAGCCGATTTTCATTACATCTATATCGACTTCACTTCAAAAGATTCTTAGATGAAATAAAGTTCTTGACAGCATTCCGATATTCACTCATGAATTTCCTCATCAGTCCCTTTTGTACATCTTTCTGTTCTCTCGTCCAATCATGATTCTCCTCTATATTGTTTTCATAGGAATGAATCAAACAATCAATAGCCTTGTCAACAGTAGTTGAGGCGATTGGAGTCGGATTCCCCATCGCATTCATCAAGCCACAGGTCAGATATTCAGCACATTCGGGCACATCCATCAGCACCTTCACCTTCCGCACATACGCTTTGAACTTCTCATCTTTTGACATCTGTTCCAACACTTCCAGAAAGATGCCGGCAAGAGTGAGTGGATGATTTTTACTAATATTTATCATAACACAAATTTAGCAAACATTCTCGGCATTTCTACAGATTCCCCAGTTTAACATGTTCTGTGCAATCTTTTTCCATTCTTTCTCCTGAAAGTCTAATAAATCGAATGTCTTTATTTTGTTCTTTGAAATATAGTCGAGACTATCTTTTAACAAATCTTTTAACAGCGATGGATAAATAACACTTTTTTCACTCGAATGATTCAATAATTCATCGAATTCTTCACCATCAGGGATATTGGGGTTGCAAGAACAGCATTTCTTCACATAAGTCAAATACTTGGAATCTTGGAATAAAGACTCATGATATTGAATTCCCCTTTTAAGATCAAAAAATGGAAGAATATCCATGCATCCTGAGCTATTCCTTAAATAATCAAAAGATTCCTTATGAGGTTTCGCTTCGCCTACCCATGGCAAATTATCTATTATTGATAAGGGAATGAGATTCTCTGCTTCTTGGACATTAAGTACAATAAACTTATAGATAAATCTATCTGGATACAGGTTCATACATTTCCCACATGTACTATTGTTTGCTATTTCTTGTTCTGGATACTTTTTGTCGGAGTCCACTATACAAATCGTTGGGCGTTTGTTCCTGCCAACAAATTGCTTCACCTTTTTCGCTGTGTCATCTCCACTACCGTCAATATCTTCAAATTTTGTAGATAATGAAATATCGAAGAATCTTTTATACCAACTCAAAATTAATTGAAAAAACTTACAATCATAATAGTATTCTCCAATTAAACAACACTCCTGAGTACTCTTTGTGTCAAGAAATTCAGTATAACTTATTTGTGCGACCTCTCTGTTACCAACTTTACGTAGCGAAGGTTCAATGATATCTTTTGTCACTTCTATGTAATATGTAATCTGTTGGGGTATTGGTTGAATAGAATATTGTTGAACAACATTATTTAGAATCATTCGTGATCGGATATCTAGGTCATCATTTTTTGACATAAATTCCATAATCATAATATCGCCATTTATCGAATGTTTACTCTCGTATACAGCAATAGCAATATTTGAAATAGCAGTTATAATTCCAAGATAATCATTGGAACTATTATCCACCAATAATGAATCCGTTAAATAAAATAGCATATTTAATCCTCTGGATCAAAGAAACCAAAAGGCCAGTCTTTTAGTTGACCTTTATCATCGTAACATATTTGTCGTACAACAGTATTTCTTTGGTTTCCGTCTTTTTGAAAAAGAATTACATTAATATCTGCTGAACTGATTTTCCCTTCTCTAATTCTTCTTCCAATTCTATTAACAATAGTTGGACTATGCGTTTCTATCATTAGCCGCTGAGGGATTACATCTTCTCTTTCTTTTGTGACTAGTTCAATAAATGCATCAGCAATTTTTGCTTGTAATGCAGGATGGAGATGGAGTTCTGGTTGCTCCATTAACGTTAAGTTCACACCTTCTGGTGCATAATAGAAATAACGATAATTCTCCTCTCTATTAGTTATTGAGTCAAACCACAACTTAGTCAAGATAGGAATAATTTGTGAATATCCATATCCCACATCTGTCATATTGAATTCCCCATTCTCATTCTTTAGGACAATACTATAATGACCTGCAATAGTTTTTGTATCAATAGTTATTCCTAATAAATTATTCGTGTATTCATTATAAGATCTTTTTTGTTTTGGAGTCAAAGATGATATGAATTCCTGAAGGTTTCTTCCAAATGAGTCTATATTATTTACTTGTAACCCCTGGCTTCTATAATACCTATTAGCCTCTGCTCGTATCGGAGCTATATAATCACTACCATAATAGAACAAATACAACTCACTATCAATAATCGATAGATAATTGAACATACTAATAAATGCTACATTATAATATATATGAAGAAATTCTTTTGATTCCACGCTCCATGTTTTAACTGTTTTAGAAAAAGACGACACGCCTATCCCCTCTTTCAAGTTCTTTAGATATTTCTTCTTGTCCACATTCCATAATGTGACTAGTGGTCTAAGCCTTTCTACATTTTTGAATCTTATATCACAAAACTTTTTGGCATAATCATATATAGTCCTTTCATATGACATTAGAAAAGAATCATCCTCCACATTTTTAACAGGAAGCAACGATGGAAGAATATGTCTATCAGATACATGGTGCCATTGCCAATTAGTATCATATTGCAAAGGACCATCATTTACTTGTAGACAAAAATTGCTATCTCTAGAAGGTATTAAGAAATGATATATATTATCTGATAATTGTATATCAATTTGATTCACATATGTTCCTTTTGTATCATTATCCAAAGAAACTGTTACATACAAATCAGAAAAATTGTTCTGATGATATCTGTAATAATATGGTGAATGTTTCCAATAAAATATATCAGAAAAAGGCTTATGTATGTGATAAGAGAAACGTATGTATTCATCCTTGTCAACATACTTATTTCTTGCTGTTTGGTAATCTCCAAAATCCACATATGAATCATCAAACCAAGAAATAGGACCTCTCAGATTCTTTTTTACTGATTGAGTAAATAAAGGGAAGCTACGCAAGAAAGTACTTTTCCCAGAACTATTAGCACCTAATAGAATGTTTATCTTCTTCAAATCTATAAAACCCGTATCTTTCAAGCTTCTAAGATTTTCTATTTTAACAGATTCAATCATATTATTTTTTATTAAAATCTTTTAATCCAGTTCTCGATTTCAATGCCAGGGATACGTTCGAAATGTTCAGTATTTTCAGTCACCATTACGTAGCCATGATGAACAGCCGACGAGCCAATGAGCATATCGAATTCTTCTATCATCAGACCTGCACGACGAAGAGAAGCTTTGGCCTCTGCATAAGTAGGCAAGGAGTCATAGATGGGGACAACGGCCAAACTCTCCAAGATAATTTCTACATCATGGCTATGTTTGGAAGAGCCGCTATAAGCCGCACCATACAACAATTCAGCGATAGAGATTTCACTGATATAGCAGTTCTTACGACCAATCTGTTGTATTTTCTCCTTGATGCCATATTTGCCTTGAAGAAAAAATATACAGATGTTCGTATCAAGCAGATACTTTCGCTTACTCATCTTCCTCGAAATATGCAAGTTTACGTTCGTATCCACTGGGCTGACGACCTATACGGATAGCATCTAACACTCTGTCACCAACAGCATCATCTTTCCATGCACCAGCAACACTATAGAAGAGTTCATCTTTCTCTTTCTCGGTCAACTTTTTCTTCACTTTGACTGCTGATGCCGTTTTCTGTTCCGCCCTAACTTCCTCATACAAATGGTCGGCAAGCCAACGTTTGTTGCTTGTCGATAGTGCCATCGAATGTAGGAAGTTGAGCACCGTGTTCATTGAAATTGTCAAATTCATATTCACGAAATTTAGAATTTTAGTGCAAAGATACTAATTTTTATTTGTTCATCGCATAAAATCGGGAAAAAACCACACCTTATTTATATATTCACCATCTCCTGCATCTGACGGGTCAGTTTTGTTTCACCCAGATTAGTTTGTGTGTGTCGTAGCTGCGGCGGTTGGCTTCGGCGAGGATGATGGTGCGGTCGCCGTGCTGGAGTTGCGGCGTGCGGAAGAGGATCATTTCCTCAACACATACACCTTCGCCGCATAGCTTCCCTCTGATGTGATGCCTGTCGCAGGATTTCCATCCCATTTCCTTAGTTCCAGCCCGGCACCGCCACCTGCATGGGGTAATGCTACAATTGTAAATGCGCGATGTGCTCCACCATGCCGTCGGGCATCGGCTTTAGCTTTTTCTTCCTTGTTATTCCGTTCATTTCTCGGCGGAAACTGTCAAACTGTTCCTGCGTCAGATGGTAGGTGTGTTTGCCATAATCATCAAGTTCGAAAGACTTGACGCGGAGGAAACCGAAACGCTCGAAGTAGGGAGTCAGGTTGTAGCCGCTCAACTGTGAGACCTTGCGGATGAAGTTGAAGACGTATGGCACGATGTTAGTGGAGTCGGGCGTCACATCAGAGTGGCGTAGCGTTTCGTACAGGTCGGGCAGGAAGTCGGGCATATTGGCCTCGGTTGTGAAATAGTGGCAAAGTTTCAGGAAGGGGCATAACTGCTCGAAAGCATTCTCATGGGCTTCGTTCTGCTGGAAGATGCAGTCATCGGTTTGCCCGTCTATGAATTGCTCTACAGCGTGTTCCAGTCCCCGACGTTTGCCTTCTTCGAGGTCTTTATATTGGTAGCCCATGCGCATCAGACTATAATAGGCGTTCAGGTTGTTGGTCACCTCGCTCACGCCGCCCCAACAGAAGTAGGGCTGCAACTGGTGCTGATGTCCCCACTCATGAGCCAGTCCCCAGATGGTTTCAGAATCTTTGAAGCGCAACGAGCGGCAGTTGAGCAACGGGCGTTCCAAGTCGATGTGGGCGCTAATGCCTAACCCGTCTTGGTACAGACTGCCGAATGTGAAGTTGACGTATAGCAGACTGCGGTTGCGAGGCGTGCGTCCGTACTTCTCCATGCCCACAAGCTGTTGCTGCCATGTCATCAGCGAATCGAGGATGCCCATGTACTGACGGTAGCCGGGCGACTTGCCATCGTCGGCCTTGCAGAAATCGTGCATCCCAGCCGAAGTCCATACGGCATGAACCTTGCGGCTCACCACATCGATGAAGCGCGAGGGTGCCGTGGCTGTCATCCTGTGCATCTGCTCGTCGGTCATGTCGGGCGTCAAGTATCCGTTGACGGTTCCACCCACGAAATGGACGCGGATAGCTGGGAGGTCGGCGGCATGTCCCTCAGAGAAATGGGCGACGTAGGCCAGTCCCGGCCACGAACTGTCGTGGTCTATGACGTTGATGCCGTTCTTTAGATGGTAGGTGAGTATTTCGGGCTTGCCACCGTCGAAGCTCTTGCCTGTTCTCCCTGCATACCAAGCCACCACTTTCAGGTCGGCAGTCTCTCCGTCTGGCAGTCCGCTCACCATGATTAGGTGTTTCCCCGGCTCCATGACGATGCCGGTAACGCCCTGCAATTGGTCGTAGAACTTGTTGGGCGTGCGCCATTCCTTGGCCAGCCACTGCGGATGGTCGTAGCAGTCAAACGTGGCCACACGGTAGGCGGTTTGATAAGAGCCGTTCTTCAGTTCTTTGGCCAACTCGCGATAGATGGGGATTTCCATACGCTCAATGTCCTCGTCGGTCACGTCGGGTTTCAGGGCTGTATAGAGGTCGTCGGCAAATAGCGGGCAGCCCTTCAGACTCTCCCCGTCGCGAAGGAAGCGCATTTCGGCGCATGAACCCAAATCGCCCATGCCGTGCAGTACACGGAACAAGATGGCTGTCGGCCTGTGGAGTCCTCCTTCGAAGCAGACAGTCTTCGGCTCCATATTGCTCTCCCAAGTGTAGCGACCTGCGAGACGGAAATCCGTATCTGTAGCGGTCTTCACCAGCACCTCCGCTTCTGTCACGTAACCATTGGGCGAGCCGTCCTGACGTGGGACATACACCATGCGGTCAATCTGCTCCACGTCCTCAAACTCATACACCAGTTCAGCGGGTGTCTCTGGTGTCACCTTCTTGTGTTCGGGATAAAAAGCCGAGTGCCATAACGTGTTGTTATCTCCGTCAAGCGTAAACTCCACACTTGCCTTTGCATTCTCTTGATGGTTGTTGTCGTGGCAACGCACCGGCATGATGTGAATATCTCCCGGCAAGCTCTCGCCCAATTTCTGCCATGTCAATTCTTGCGCCCCTGCCGTCAAGGCAACGAAGGCGAGGATGAGAGTGATGATGTTCTTTCTGCTCATATTCTAATCTGTTTTTATTTCAAGTATGCAATCATCCACCCCTCATTTCCTCAACAGATACACCTTCGCCGCATAGCTTCCCTCCGACGTGATGCCCGAACTCGGATTCATCGCCCATTTCCGCAGCTCCAGCGACGCCGTCGTCCGCGACAATCCCACCATCCGGTAATAGTCACCCAACCGCATCACCGTATGCTCCTGCAAAAACCTTCTCGCCTTCTCCAGCCGCTGCTCCTCCGTATATTTCGACTTCCGAATCCGCGACACCGACCCTTTCTCCAACTTGCACCTCCTGTCCAGCCTCCTCACCAAATCCTTGTCCGCCCGGAAACTCACTCCCGTCACATGCAGACTCCTCGCATTCCGCTTCGGCCCCTCACCATCCAGCACCTCTGGCTCCGCCTCCTCCCGCAGCCCAATCTTCGGCATCAGCGTCCCCAACCCGTCGATGTGCACACTGTGCCCGCTCGCCATCCTGTCCACCACCTCCTCGATGAGCGACAACACCACACCCTTAATCTCCGCCTCCGCAAACGTTGAGCTCCGGGAAATCCGCCGAGCCAGATCGCCCAAATCCACCGTCCCGTTCGACTTCAACCTATAACACACCTGCTTCACACCCGTCTGCCGCATGTCAGCCATTTCCTTTTTGATATACTTTGCCATAGTTCAAGATGATTTGTATAGTTGCTACTGATGCATTAAATCACTGACGCCGATGAATTTTCTCATTAACGCCGCTGCAAAGTTACAATCTCCCCAGCTAATTTCCAAATTATCCCTAAATAATTTTATATTCCAAGTCTTTGAATATATATTCCATATCTTAGAATATTCGTTCCAAACCTTGGAATATATATTCAAAGACTTGGAACGAAGAATTAGATTAGGTAAATGAAAGAATTATCCGAAGCAAAAGGAAAAAGTTTCCGTAGATAAACAGAAAATTAACTAGCATAACCCCAAGCCTTGATGCTAACCATCCTTCCCCCCTTTCCCCTCCATCTTCATTTTTTCTCCCATTTTTTTGTCTATTCCAATCCTTTTCCGTAATTTTGTCTCGCATTCCGCAAAGACAATAAACGACGATGAAAGAAAAACTATTATTCGTTTTGATCGTTCTGCTGACAGGTTCGGCAGCAGTGGCTCAAGATAATGTGGCCGACACAGCAGGGTGGCTATGGGAGGTCAGCGGTAACGGCCTCGCCCAGAAGTCATATCTCTTCGGTACTTGTCACGGCGAAGGGCACAACTTCACGAAGGAAGAAGTGTTCAGTATCACTGGACTTGAGGCTGCTTTGAATGGCGTAAAAGCTGTACTCTTTGAGGGCGGACTGAATCCAGAAAAAAATGGAGCTGACTCTGCGGCAATTGTTGCAGAAGCTAAAAAGGCTACGAGTTTTATATCCAATCCAGGGCCCGAACACTTCATGCCAGAAGGGACAAGCTATGAATCATTGTTCGACAGCATAAAGCACTTCAAAATGGTAGATAAAGTTCTGACAGGACTGGCTGAAAGACTCAATGACGGGGAGTATTGGAAGAAGAGTCCACGCTATTGGTGCTCATTTCTTTTACTGGCACAACTTACAAAACAGGATAAACTCCAAAGTGAAGTAATGTCTGTGGATGAACTCTTAAAACAGGAAGTGCAAGAAAGGGGCATCGACGTAGGATATGTAGAAGGTGGCACGGCTGGAGCATCTGTATTATCAATGTTCATGAACTCCATAGACACACTTTCGATGAAAGGACAAGCAGAGTATCTTTACCGTACTATGGAAGGAATGGCACGTCAGCGTCAGAAGACAATATTTGAAGGAATGACAAAGGCGTACTTGGAGAATGACACATGCAAGATGGAAAGCTTTTTGAGGGGAGAGGGATTTGTTCCTGGTGCGGAGGATTCTGACGATAGCCAAAGAGAGATTACGTCTGACCGCAATGTGGCATGGATTCCTGTCATTGAGCAGAACATCGCCTGGCGTCCTTGCATGATTGCCGTCGGCTGTCGTCACCTTTTGGGCAGCGAGTCGTTGATTGCCTTGATGCGGCGGAAGGGCTACACGGTGAAGCCTGTTAAGAACAAAAACAAATTATGAATCGTCCAATCAGCTCAATTATCCAAAACAATCGGCTCAGATATTTACACGTCTGAGCCGATTCTTATTCTTATGTGAGCCGATTTCCATCGACCAGTTCCAAACATTTTTCTCTTTAGAATGCTTCTGCCATCAAATCCTTTCGTCCAATCAGGCTGAAGATGGTGATGTCGTTGTCTTCGTTAAGGATTCGGAGAGTTCGGAGAATCTCGTTGAGAGTAGAACCGCTGGTGGTAACATCGTCAATGATGAGGACGTTCTGTTTCCGAATTGAGGCACAAAGTTTTTCATCAGCTTTGTCAGCAAATAATTCTTCCATCTTGTGAAGCGATGGCTGGGCAAAACGATAGATGTATCTCAGCATGTACTGATTGACTTTGCTGGATGATTCGGGCATCACCACAAGGTCGTAATTGTAGAGACTGATTTGTTTGTCGATGTCATCCACGGCTTTCTTGATGAAGTTCGTCAAATCGGGATGCTCTTGCAAAGCATCCGTGAATTTCAGGTACTTGATAAAGGCACTACGCACAGAAGTTTCCACCTGTTCCGTGAACTCATAACCATAGTAGAAACACTTGCCGAATGCTTCCACTTGATAACCGCCACCTGTCAGAGAGATGATATCCTCTTTGCCATCATGCTGAAAATCAAACACGAATTTCTTTTCTTCATGGTTATACGTAATGCCCATAGCGTTATTGTTTTATCTGCGTGCAAAGATACGACAAAAAAACGCACCATGCAATACATGATGCGTTTTTCTTATATTATTATCCTTTTTGTTATTCTATTGCTATCCATTCGGGCGTCACTTCCACCGTGTCGCCCAACTTCAAGACAAATTCGTTGTAGGTATCCTCGTCCACCTCCTTTTCATTGATGGAGTAGCCCTCGTATTCCACTTCCTGATCATCGGAGAAGATGTTGAACTTCATATTCATCTCGGCAAAGGAGACGATGCGGCTGTTCTTCAACACCGAATAGGCTTCATCGACCTGACCCGGAGAGATGTAGCTGTGATAGCCCACGGCATTCTTGTAAACCTTGACTTCGCTGCACACATCAGCATCGGCAAGCAGTGTCAGACTGTCGCCATCGAGGGAGAACACGCCCTGCCAATCCTGTCCTTCATCGCCACGCACCCATAACTCGGGCTTCCCGTCGCCATCAATGTCCACGAGGGCATAATCCTTGAGCACCACGTCGTCAGCGCTCTTGGCAAATCGAGGGGGAAAGGCATACTCATTCATAATGACTTCCCTGTACTTGTTGAAGTCGAAACTCTTCTTTTCCTGTGCCTGACAACCAAGTGCCAGCAGCGGAAGCATAAGCAGTAAAATCTTTTTCATATTCATTGAGTAATATTTGTTCTTATTGGGAAATAACCAAGAGTGTTTCACCTGCTTCGAGAGAATCCATTGACTGCAGTAGATCAACCTATCCGAAGATATTCAACTCGTTGGCAAAAATCAGGAAGATACAGAGAGGGGCAATATATCGGATGATGAAACGATAGGTGGAATAGAGAGGCGAACGGAGGGTGCCGTTGTTGGTGAGTTCGGCACGAAGCACCTTTTCATCCACCACCCAACCGAGGAAGATGCACATGAGCATACCACCAATAGGCATGATGAGTTTGGCAACGAGGAAGTCGAAGAAATCGAAGAAGGTCATGCCGAAGATAGTGACGTCCTTCCAGTCGCCGAAAGACCATGAGCAGAAGGTGCCCAACACCAAGCATACCACACTGACCACCACAGCCGCCAGCGGACGGGAGAGACGGAGGTTCTTGTGGAAGTAAGCAGCCGACATTTCGAGCATGGAGATGCTGCTGGTCAATGCCGCCATCACCAACAGCAGATAGAAAATCAACGAGAAGATGTATGCCAACCAAGGAATGTCGCCAAACACTTGTTGGAAGACGTTGGGCAAGGTGATGAACACGAGCGAGGGACCTGCATCAGGTTGCAATCCCTGAATGGAATAGACGGCTGGGAAGATGATAAGTCCGCTGAGCAATGCCACCTGCGTGTCGATGAAGGCCACGCTGAGTCCATCCTTCATCAAGTCCACGTCCTTGCGGAAATAGCAAGCATAGGTGCAGAGGCAACCCAATCCCACGCTGAGCGAGAAGAATGCCTGCCCCATCGCACTGAGAACGACCGAACTGGTGACCTTGGAGAAGTCGGGCTTGAAGAGGAACGAGAGGCCAAGACTGGCACTGGGAAGCGTGAGCGAACACCCCACCAGCACAACGATGAAGATGAACAGGAGAGGCATCATGATTTTCGCCCCACGTTCAATGCCCTTTTGCACGCCCAGGGCAACAATGGCACAAGTCAAGACGATGATGATCGCCATCCAAAAGACAGGTTGCATGGAGTCGGACGAGAAGGTCACAAAGTCGTTGGTGAAAGCCTCGGGTGTCTTACCCGAAAAACCGCCAATCAACGCCTCATACATATAATAGAGTGTCCATCCAGCCACCACCGCATAGTAACTGAGCACCAGAAAACCGCTGACCACAGGTATCATACCCATCCATTTCCAGCCACGACGACCTCCTCCCATCTTGTGGAATGCATCGGTGACATCACTGCCTCCATAACGACCAATGGCGAACTCCGTCACCATGATGGGCACTCCCAGCAGAAGCATGAACAGCACATAAATCAGGATGAAGGCGGCACCACCATTGGCACCCACCTCGGTAGGGAATCGCCACACATTGCCCAGCCCCACAGCACTTCCTGCCGCTGCGAGAATGGCTCCCACCTTCGATGCAAACATGTTCTTATTACTGCTCATATAAACAATTATTGTCTTTTAATTCAGCCGATGACGGCGATGTTTTAAAGAAAAAGCCTTGTTAGTTTCTCAGTCGGATTTTCCATTTCTCACCGTGACGCACCATCTTCTGTGCTCCCACCTCCTTGGTGTTGTCGGCAAAGGTGTATTGATAATAGACGGTGCAGATGCTATCGCCATGCTTGATGGCATCCAACATGTCAATCGACACCACAGCAGGACGCTCAGAACGACGCCATCCCAAATGCTGACGAAGTGCCGCCTTCATGTAAGAGACCTGAGCAGAATCCATGTCGGAACCGAAATCCACACGCTGAATGTAGGCATCGAAATTCTCCTCATTCAACGCCTCCAATGCCACCCTCAAAGTATCCTCTGGTTCACGCTCCTTGTCCTCACAAGAGACCAAAAACAACGCCAACCATAGCACAAAGATGTAACAATATAACCGCCTTACAACCATTCGATTAATTACCAACACTTAGTCCTCTACTCTAAACACTTTATCGTATCTTTAGCACGCTTGGCTCGCCAAGAAACCCTAAACTGTAAACTTTACTTCTGCCTAATATACACATTGATGGGCGTGCCCTTGAAGTTCCAATGTTCACGGATTTGATTCTCCAAGAAACGCTTGTAGGGCTCCTTCACATACTGCGGCAGATTGGCGTAGAACACAAACGAAGGCACGCGAGTGTCGGGTATCTGCATCACATACTTAATCTTGATGTACTTGCCCTTCAAAGATGGTGGCGGTGTAGCCTCGATAATCGGCAACATCGTCTCATTCAATTTGGCTGTGGAGACTTTGTTGGTACGTGCCTGGTAGGCCTTCTGAGCCTCTTCCAGCACCTTGAAGATGCGCTGTTTGGTCACAGCCGACGCGAAGATAATGCTGAAATCGGTGAAGGGGGCAAAACGGTCACGAATGGCACGTTCAAAATGACGGATGGCCTCGTTCGACTTCTCTGTCGCCAAGTCCCACTTGTTCACCACAACCACCAAACCCTTCTGATTCTTCTGCACAAGCTGGAAAATGTTGATGTCCTGCCCTTCGATGCCTCGTGTGGCATCCACCATCAGCACACACACATCGGAGTTCTCGATGGCACGAATGCTCCTCATCACGGAGTAATACTCCAAATCCTCCGTCACCTTATTCTTCTTGCGAATACCCGCAGTATCAACCAAATAGAAGTTGAAACCAAACTTCTCATATTTCGTGTAGATAGAGTCACGGGTGGTGCCAGCGATGTCGGTCACCACATTGCGATTATCATCCAAGAAGGCGTTGATGAGGCTCGACTTGCCCGCATTCGGACGTCCCACCACAGCAATCCTCGGAATATCCTCCTCTATCACCTCCGTCATCTCCTTGGTGAAACTACCCACCACAGCATCCAAGAGGTCGCCCGTACCGCTACCTGTCAGCGAACTGACGCAGTAAGGGTCGCCCAAACCCAGGCTGTAAAACTCGGCAGCATCATAGCGATGCTCATTGCTGTCCACTTTATTCGCCACCACAAACACAGGCAACTTGCTCCGTCTCAGGATGTCAGCCACCTCCAAATCGAGGTCGGTCACCCCTACCCTTACGTCCACCATGAAGAGAATCACGTCACACTCCTCAATGGCGATGAGCACCTGACGACGAATCTCCTCCTCAAAGATGTCATCGGAATTAACCACCCAACCGCCAGTGTCAACCACAGAGAACTCCTTGTTCCCCCATTCGCACTTGCCATACTGACGGTCACGTGTCGTACCCGCCTCATCACTCACAATCGCATGACGAGTCTTTGTCAATCTGTTGAACAGGGTCGATTTTCCCACATTGGGACGCCCTACAATCGCTACTAAATTTGCCATAAACCTAAGATTTTTGTGCAAAGGTAGTACAAATCGAACAAAATAGCAAATTTATTTTATTTTTCCCATACATATCCATAGCGTTGGCTCCGCCTAAGATACTTTCGTTCGACAATAAAAGTAAAAAATACATCTTTTCCTTTGTATTGTCCTCACTTATCCGTATCTTTGCCGCCACATTATATAATATAAATATATGACCAAGAAAAAAAGGACTGGATGGATTTGGGTTCTGCTGTTCCTGGTGGTGGCTGCATGCGCCGCCGCATGGTGGGTGTACAGCAGTGGATTTGGAGTGAGCGAACACGTCTATATCTACATCGACACAGACGATAACGTGGATTCCATCAGCCAAAAGATAGAACAGAAGGCTAAGCCCGAAAGCATGCGTGTGTTCCATCTGTATGCAGGGTTGCTGAACCTGAAGGATAAAATCCGCACAGGACGCTATGAGGTGACTTCTGACTTGTCCATGCTGAACTTCATCCGCGACATCCGCAACCACAACGAGAAACCCATCATGCTGGTCGTTCCCTCCACCCGAACCATTGATCAGATGGCAGGAAGACTGAGTGCGCAACTGATGGTTGACTCTGCCAGCATCGTTCAATACCTTAGAGACGAAAGCAACATCAAGGCGTTGGGATACACGAAGGAATCGCTGCCAGGTCTTTTCATTCCCAACACTTATGAGGTGTATTGGGACGTGAGCATAGAAAAACTCATGGAGCGCATGCAGAAGGAAAATGCGGCATTCTGGAATGCCGACCGCACAGCGAAACTGAGGGAAGTGAGCCAATATGCAGGACAGGAAATGACGAAGGAGAAGGTCATCACATTGGCTTCCATCGTCGATAGTGAGACAGCCAACAACGGAGAAAAACCCACCATCGCCGCCCTCTACATGAACCGTTTGCGCAAGCAAATGACTTTGCAAAGTGATCCAACGGTCATCTATGCTGTGGGCGACTTCACCATCCGACGAGTGCTGCATGAGCATTTAAAAGTGGTATCTCCCTACAACACCTATCAAAACATCGGCTTGCCACCAGGACCCATCCGTGTGCCCAGCATTGCTGGCATCGATGCCGTACTGAACCACGACAAGAACGATTATATCTACATGTGTGCCAAGGAGGACTTCTCGGGCACGCATAACTATGCTGTTTCTTACGGAGAGCATCAGCGCAATGCGGCACGATACGTGAAAGCGCTCAATGCGAGAGGCATCAAACGTTAATCCTATTCCATGAGAATGATGAAGAGAATCGTTTTACCACTATTGTTGCTCGTTGCAACCACGCTATCAGCCCAACGCCAAGAAACTGTCTTGCGCGACGGTTGGAAGTTCTCACGAGGTGAAGGACTCAAATATTTCGGCATCGCCCCTTTCAGTATGGGTTTCAACGATAGCAAATGGCAAACTGTTCAAGTGCCTCACGACTGGGCAATTAGTGGGCCTTTCGACAAAGAGATAGACAAACAGACCGTTGCCATTGAGCAGAACGGCGAGAAGCAAGCCACAGAAAAGACAGGACGCTCGGGTTCCCTACCCTGGATTGGAGAAGGTTGGTATCGCACCACGTTTAAGGTGGACAAGGAAAGTCAGTGTGTGGTGCTCAACTTTGATGGGGCGATGGCAGAGCCAGAAGTGTATGTGAACGGCATGAAGGTGGGCGAATGGAAATATGGCTACACGCCTTTCAATATAGACATTACGGGGGTAGTGAATGGTGACGACACCCCCAACACCTTGGCTGTACATATGAAGAATGTGGAGGAAAGCAGCCGCTGGTATCCAGGTGCTGGTTTGATTCGTCCTGTCACACTCATTCAGACAGGCACTTGTCACATTGACGAATGGGGCATCAACGTGGAAACGAAGACATACAACTGGAACACGCAGGAAGCCACGCTCACACTCAGCGTGAACATCGAGGGAGATTCAGGGGAGAAGACAGTGCGCTTCGAAACCAATGGGCACACCATCGACGTGAAATCAGAAGCATCAGATTGTCTTGGCGCCTCATGGGCAGGTACCACATTGACAATGGAAGATGTGGAAGGATGGACACCCGAAACACCACAACTCTACGAACTGAAAGTGAGCATTCTCGACAATAGCGGCAAGGTGCTCGACAAAAAAGTCGTGAAGTACGGCATCCGAACAGTGGAGGTGAGCGAAGATGGTGGCTTTATGCTGAATGGAGTGAGTCGTAAAATCAAAGGTGTCTGCTTGCACCACGACCTCGGCATGTTAGGTGCTGCTGTCAATAAGGCCGCCCTTATCCGTCAGGTGGAACTCTTGAAGAGTATGGGGTGCGATGCAATCCGCACAGCCCACAACATCCCTTCACAGATGCAGATGGAAGTGTATGACTCTCTCGGCATGATGGTGATGGCGGAGAGTTTCGATATGTGGGCATATCCAAAAGTAAAGAACGGCTACGCCCGATTCTATAACAACTGGTGGCAACGCGACCTCCAGAACCTTGTGATGGCAAATCGTCTTCACCCCTCCATCGTCATGTGGTCTATTGGCAACGAGATTCCTGAACAGGGTTCCAAGGAAGGTAATCGGATGACACGAGAGATGCAGAATTTCATCCACAAGCTTGACCCTACGCGTCCTGTCACATCGGGTATGGATCGTATCGATAATGCCATCTCCACAGGCTTTGCACAAGTGCTTGACATTCCAGGCATCAACTACCGCACCCACAGATATGAGGCTGCTTATGAAAAACTGCGTCAAGGGTTCATCTTGGGCAGCGAGACGGCATCTACGGTTTCTTCACGTGGTGTGTATAAGTTCCCAGTTCAACGTGCAGACGGCAAGGCATACGATGATGGCCAATGCTCCAGTTACGATGTGGAGGCATGTTGGTGGTCGAACGTTCCTGAGGAAGATTGGCTTTTGCAGGATGACAAGGAATGGGTGATAGGAGAGTTTGTCTGGACAGGCTTCGACTATCTGGGTGAGCCTACGCCATACGATGAGTATTGGCCAAGCCGTTCCTCTTACTTCGGCATTTTCGACTTGGCAGGATTGCCTAAAGACAGATATTATCTCTATCGTTCTCATTGGAATCAGGACGAGACAACCATTCACCTGCTTCCTCACTGGACATGGCCGGAACGTGTAGGAGAGGTCACACCTGTCTATTGCTACACCAACTACCCTACTGCCGAACTCTTCGTAAACGGCAAATCACAGGGAAAGATCACCAAGAAACGAGAGGTGATGAAAGGTGCTGGTAAGGAAGGACGCATCTCCGACATTGACGATCCAGCCATTGACCGCTACCGTCTCCGTTGGAACAATGTCAAGTATGAGCCAGGTGAAATCAAGGTCGTCGTATATGATAAAGAAGGTCGTGAAGTCGGTAGCGAGAGAATCAAGACTGCTGGTGCCGCCTCGCAAATCCAACTGACAGGCGACCTCGGCACTGCCATCAAGCCACTCAAAGCGGATGGCGAAGACATGACCTTCCTCACCGTCAGCATTCTTGACAACGAAGGGAATCTCGTTCCTTACGCTAACAACCAGATAGATGTTGAGGTGTCAGGAGCCGCCCGTTTCAAGGGTATCTGCAATGGCGATGCCACCAGCACAGAGGTATTTACAAAGCCCACGATGAAGGCTTTCCACGGTCAGCTCGTCGTCGGTATCCAAAGCAATGGGAAAGTGGGCACAGCCACAGTCAAGGTGACAGCCAAAGGCCTTAAACCCGCCACAATCTCTATGAAAGCTCAATAGAAACTATAACATAAAAAGAAAAGATATGAATTACGGTTTTGTAAAAGTAGCATCAGCCATTCCTTCTTTGAAGGTCGCCGACTGCACCTACAACATCCAGCAAATCGAAAGCCTCATCGTACAGGCAGAAGGCAAGGGTGTTGAAATCATCGTATTCCCAGAACTCTGCATCAGCGGATATTCCTGTCAGGATCTCTTCGGACAGCAACTTCTGCTCGAGAAATGTGAGGAGAGCCTTTTCAAATTGCTCGACTTCACCCGTTCGTTGCAAATCATCGCCATCGTCGGTATGCCCGTAATGGTGAGCGGCTTGCTCATGAACTGCGCCATCGCCGTACAGGGCGGCAAAATACTCGGTGTAGTTCCCAAGACCTTCTTGCCCAATTATAAGGAGTTTTATGAGCAGCGTTGGTTTGCCCCATCGACTGCCGCCGATGCCCGACAGGTTCACCTCTGTGCTCAGAATGTGCCTTTCGGTTGCAATATCCTCTTCCATACCCAGAAGACCACCTTCGCCATCGAAATCTGCGAAGACCTTTGGGCTCCCGTGCCACCAAGCAGCGAGTTGGCGTTGAAAGGCGCTGAAATCATCTTCAACCTGAGTGCCAGCAACGAGCTCATCGGCAAGCATCAATACCTTCTCTCCCTCATCAGCCAGCAAAGTGCCCGCTGTATCGCCGGTTATGTATATAGCTCCTGCGGATTTGGCGAGAGCACTCAAGATGTGGTCTTCGGTGGTAACGCCCTCATCTATGAGAACGGTAACCTGATTGCCCGTAGCCAACGTTTCAGCCTCGAGGAGCAGATGGTCATTTCAGAAATTGACACTGAGCGCCTGCTTACAGAACGTCGTCACAACACGACCTTCGGCGAGAACGTTCGCCTTTGTTCGCAACTTGCAACCGCCAATGCGCAACTTAGTACGGTTCACGTCCAAAGCCAAACCGTGAACCCCGCCTACAACTTCGAGTTGACCCGCTGGATCAATCCTCACCCCTTTGTGCCTGGTGGTGAAGCCCTCAATGAGCGTTGTCAAGAAATATTCTCCATCCAAACCGCTGCCCTCGCCAAGCGAATCGTCCACACAGGTGCCCGTAGCATCGTTGTCGGCATCAGCGGCGGGCTTGACTCTACCCTCGCCCTCCTCGTCTGTGTCAAGACAATGGATCTGCTCCAGCGTCCACGCAAAGAGGTGATTGGTATCACGATGCCAGGCTTCGGCACCACCAGCCGCACCTACCACAATGCCATCGACTTGATGAAGTCACTCGACATCACCATCAAAGAAATCAGCATCAAGGAAGCCTGCATCCGCCATTTCCTCGACATCGGTCACGACATCAATAACCACGATGTCACCTACGAGAATTGTCAAGCTCGTGAACGTACACAGATTCTTATGGATGTTGCCAACCAATGCAACGGATTCGTCATCGGCACAGGTGACCTCAGCGAACTCGCCCTCGGATGGTGCACTTACAACGCCGACCACATGTCTAACTATGGCGTCAACACATCCATCCCTAAGACGCTCGTCAAGTACCTCGTCAAGTGGGTAGCCCTCACCAATGTCGATGAAGCCTCACGCAAGACGCTCCTTGACATCATCGAAACGCCCATCTCGCCAGAACTGATTCCTGCCGATATCGACGGCACCATCTTGCAAAAGACCGAAGACCTTGTGGGTCCTTACGAACTCCACGACTTCTTCCTCTACCACTTCCTACGCCTCGGTTTCCGTCCTGCCAAGATTTTCTATTTGGCCAAGCAGGCATTTATCAACCAACCAGCACCTACTGCCGAAGATGGCACTCTCAGCATGGAACGTGGAACCTACGACGAAGATACTATCCGCAAGTGGCTCCACACTTTCTGCAGGCGCTTCTTCACCCAACAGTTCAAACGCAGTTGTCTGCCCGATGGACCTAAAGTAGGTTCCGTGTCCCTCTCGCCTCGTGGCGATTGGCGTATGCCAAGCGATGCAAGCAGTTCTGACTGGCTTGTTGATTTGGAATAAAAATTTTATATTGAATTTGTATTATAGGTAAATTTGCGAGACTTTTGATTGAACGGAAATGAAACGTTTTTCTCTTCTCCTCTTCATCGTATGGAGCACGCTGATAGGACATACTGCCCAAGTGGAACAGCGAGGGTCGTTCGTAACGATTCGTCCCAATGGAGGTGAAGCACGTGTGGTGCGTCTGCAGGTGGTGGATGACGACATCATCCGTGTGCAAGCCACCTGCGAAGAGGTGTTGCCACAAAAGCCACAGAGCCTCATCATTGTGGAACAGAAAGCAAAGCCGAAATTCACGGTGGAGGAGAATGACCAAAGTGTCAAGGTGAAAGCCCCAAAAGTAACGGCTGTGGTGGATAAGCACAACGGACGTGTGATATTTCTTGATGCATCTGGAAGAACACTCCTACAAGAGACGGAAACAGGAAAGACGTTCAAACCGTTCCATGTACCAGACCGAGAACTCGGCAGTGGACACCCCACAGAAGAACAAAAACACGGATTGAGTTGGCAGCTAACGTTCAATAGTCCTACTGATGAGGCATTCTATGGATTAGGACAACACCAGTCGGAGGAACTGAACATGAAGGGGAAGAACGAGGATCTGTTCCAATACAATACGAAGGTGTCAGTTCCGTTTGTCGTTTCAAACAAAAACTATGGTCTTTTGTGGGATAGCTATTCTTACTGTCGTTTCGGTAATCCTGAGGACTACCTGCAACTGAATCGTGCATTCCGTCTCTACGACAAGAATGGAAAAGAAGGACATTTGACAGGTACTTACACAGATAGAGGTGGCAGACAACTCGTACGTGAAGAGGATTCACTTTATTTTGAATATGCCCTACCTGACGACTCTGAAATCGGCAAGACAGACAAGGGAGGCATCCAGAACCTGCCCAAGGGATTCCGATTGGAAGGTGCAAAGGTTGTATATGAAGGTTTCATCGAAGCCCTTAAAACAAGTAACTATCAATTCATACTTTATTATGCTGGTTATATCAAAGTATATATTGGTGGCAAGGAAGTAGTGGCTGAACGTTGGCGCACAGCATGGAATCCCAATGCCTACAAATTCACCGTTCCTTTACATCAGGGCGAAAAGAACCAACTCCGCATTGAGTGGCAACCTGACGGCAGTGTGAGTTACTGCGGCCTACGAGTGGCTGCTCCGCGCACGACAGAGGAACAAGAAAAATTAAGCATTTGGAGTGAGATGAGCCGTGATATGGATTACTACTTCATTGCTGGGAAGGATTTGGATGAGGTCATCAGTGGATACCGTACCTTGACAGGCAAGGCACCCGTATATCCAAAGTGGGTGCTGGGCTTCTGGCAAAGCCGCGAACGCTACAAGACACAAGAAGAACTAACGAGCACTTTGGCTGAGTTCCGCCAACGACATATTCCCATCGATAACATCGTGCAGGATTGGAACTACTGGAAAGAAGACCAATGGGGCAGTCATCAGTTTGAAGCAGCACGCTTCCCTAATCCTCAGCAAATGCTGGACGATGTCCATCAGATGCATGGACGTTTCATGATTAGCGTGTGGCCCAAATTTTATTGTAACACCGATAACTACAAAGAACTGGACAGCAAAGGTTGGATGTATCAGCAAGCAGTGAAAGACAATATCCGTGACTGGGTTGGTCCTGGTTATGTAGGTTCTTTCTACGATGCCTATTCGGAGGGAGCACGAAAACTTTTCTGGCAACAACTGGACAAAAACCTTTACACTGGTCTCGCTCGTAAGAAGCCCTCAACTCTCAACTCTCAACTCTCAACTTTAATAGACGCATGGTGGATGGATGCCTCTGAACCAAACGTAAGAGACTGCACTCCGATGTGGTATCGTAAGGCACTATGTGGTTCAACAGCACTCGGCACATCCACTGAGTACTTCAACGCATACAGCATTGTGAATGCCGATGCCATCTACAATGGACAGCGTTCTGTCAATCCCAATCAACGTGTATTCCTCCTCACTCGCAGCGGCTTTGCCGGTGAACAGCGATACTCCACTGCCACATGGAGTGGCGACATCGGTACACGTTGGGAGGATATGCGGGCTCAGATGACGGCTGGCATGAATTACAGTCTTTCAGGGCTTCCCTTCTGGGGAATGGATGATGGCGGTTTCTGTGTGGAGAATCGCTATGTGAGGGCTCAGCAACTCTTCGACCAAACCCAACAAGAGAATGAAGATTTGAAAGAATGGCGCGAGTTGCAGGCTCGCTGGGATCAGTTCGGTTGTTTCATTCCCCTCTATCGTGCCCATGGTCAATGGCCATTACGGGAAGCGTGGAACATCGCCCCTCAGGGTCACCCTGCTTACGAAAGCATCGTCTGGCATCATCGTCTGCGCTACTTCCTCATGCCCTACCTCTATTCGATGGCGGGCTGGGTGCATCTGCACGACTACACGATGATGCGTGCTCTTGTGATGGATTTCAATGGTGATGACAACATCTATGACATCAAAGACCAATGGATGTTCGGTCCCTCATTGATGGCTTGTCCCGTCAGCGAATACAAAGCACGAAACCGCAGCGTCTATTTTCCCAAGCAATGTGGCTGGTACGACTTTTACACAGGCAAGCAAGTTGTAGATGGCAAATTGTCGAATCGAATATTAATCGTTGATGCTCCCTACAACCACATTCCCGTCTTTGTGCCAGAAGGAGCTATCCTGCCCATAGGCCCCGACATGGAATGGAGTGATGAAAAACCTGCCGACCTCATACATTTATATATTTATGGAGGTCGTGACGGTCATTTCGAACTCTACGAAGATGAAGGCACGAACTATAACTACGAGAAAGGGCAATTCAGCACTATCGACATCGACTACAATGATGCCGCCAAGACAGTCACCATCGGACAACGAAAAGGAACTTTCAAAGGCATGCTCAAACAGCGCAAGTTTAACATCGTGCTCATCACGAAAGACCATCCACAGCCCTTCACATTCGGTATGCCTAATGGCAACATCGTGAACTATGATGGGAAAACCACAAAAGTCAATTTATAAACCAATATACACAAACATTTTTCGTTATAATTAGAAACTAACACCAACCTTATGAAGAAGACTACAATCCTCGCAGGACTGATGATGGCAATGACCGCCGTAACAGCGTCCGCTCAAACTTATCTCAACCCTAACGCCCCCATTGAGGAACGCGTAAAGGATGCATTGAGTCGCATGACCACTCACGAGAAAATCAAATTGCTCCATGCACAAAGTAAATTCACCAGTGCTGGTGTACCACGATTGGGTATCCGTCAGTTGAACATGGACGACGGTCCTCATGGTGTACGTGAAGAATTGGAGTGGAACACCTGGAGTCCTGCCCGATGGACCAACGATTCCATCGTAGCGTTCCCTTCACTCACCTGTCTTGCATCCACTTGGAACCGTGACCTCTCCAAAGCATACGGCAATGCGGTCAGTGAGGAGTTTGCTTTCCGAGGCAAGGACATCATGCTGGGTCCTGGTGTGAATATCCAACGCACCCCGCTAAACGGACGTGCTTTCGAATATATGGGCGAAGATCCTTTCTTGGCAGGCGAAATTGTTGTGCCATACATCCAAGCAGCACAAGCCAATGGTGTGGCTTGTTGTCTGAAGCATTTCGTGCTGAATGACCAAGAGACCGACCGCTTTGGTGTCAATGTGAACGTATCTGACCGCGCCATGCGAGAGATTTATCTGCGTCCTTTCCAGAAGGCTGTGGAGAAAGCACATGTGTATACCATCATGGGCTCCTATAACATGTGGAAAGGTGTACATTGCTGCCACAACGACGAACTGCTGAACGGCATCCTGAAGAAGGAATGGAACTGGGATGGTGCCCTCATCAGCGACTGGGGTGGCACGACCAACACAATGGAGGCTGCACTGGGTGGACTCGACATCGAGATGGGTACCTACACAGACGGCAAGACGAGAGAGAGCGATTTCGGCTATGACGACTACTATCTGGGCAATCCATTCGAGAAACTCATCAAGGAGGGCAAGGTGCCGATGTCTGTGTTGGATGAAAAGGCCAGTCGTGTTCTGCGCACCATCTTCCGCACCGCCATGAATCCGAAAAAGGTAATTGGCAACCAATGCTCCGAAGAACACTATGATGTGTGCCGACAAATTGGCGAAGAGGGCATCGTGCTCCTGAAGAACGAGAAAAACATCCTACCGTTGAATCCTGCGAAATACAAGAAATACAACAATATTCTGGTGGTGGGCGAGAATGCAACCCGTTCACTCACCCAAGGTGGTGGTTCATCAGAACTGAAAACTTTGCGCGACATCAGTCCGTTGGAAGAACTGAAACGGAATTATGAACTGATGATTTCGTATGCGCAGGGCTACTATTCCGGTCGTGCAATGTATGACCATGTGGATAGGATTGACCCTGAGAAGCAAGCTTCCCTGAAAGCTGAAGCATTAGAAATGGCAAAGGATGCCGACCTCATCATCTTCATCGGAGGTCTGAACAAGAATACTCGTCAGGACTGCGAGAATGGCGACCGCGAAGGATATGACTTACCATTTGGACAGAACGAGCTGATTTCTGCATTGGCAAAGATCCAAAAGAACATCGTAGTGGTAACCTTTGGTGGCAACCCCTACAACATGCCATGGTTGAAGGAAGTGGCAGGAGTGGTGCATTGCTGGTATCTGGGCAGTGAGTCTGGCAAGGCGCTCGTAAATGTGCTGAACGGCACAGTATGTCCGAGCGGCAAACTGCCTGTCACGTTTGCCCAGAAGTATGAGGACTACCCCTACGTAAAATTCGGTGCAGAGGCTTATCCTGGCGTGAACAAGCAAGTCTATTACAAGGAAGACGTCTTCGTGGGTTATCGTCATTTCGCCACGAACAACGTCACATCTCTTTTCCCATTCGGCTTCGGACTGAGTTACACCACGTTCTCCTACGGCAAACCAACTGCTACACTGGAGGGTAACAACATCATCGTGGAGACCACCATCACCAACACAGGCAAGGTGGCAGGCAAAGAGATTGCACAAGTGTATGCTTCTGCTCCTCTTAGCGACATAGCACGTCCTGCTAAGGAACTGAAGGGTTTCGCTAAGACCCAACTCCTCCAACCTGGCGAAAGTGAGACCCTCCGCATCACTATCCCGAAGGATGAACTCAACTATTACGATGAAGCTAAACACGAATGGACACTGACAAAGGGTACTTACATCATGAATGTGGGTGCCAACGTGAATGACATCCGTGGCAAGGCAAGCATTGATATTAATTGATAAATGAAACCGTGAAAAGCTTTCTCAAATATATCATCGCGTTCACCCTACCCCTTTGGGGAGTGAGGGGTTATGCTCAGGAGAACATCTGTTTCTCACCCCGCATCAAGACGTTGCAGGTGAAGGTAGACGGTCAATGGGGTACACCTCCTGTAGTGCTACTGAGTCGAGGACATGGTGTGGAAGTGAGTTTTGATGACCTGCAAGCACAGCACCAACGATACATCTATACCATCACACACTGCAATGCGGACTGGACAGAGAGCGATTTGCTTACCAGCGAATACATGACTGGTTTCAGCGAACAACGCATCGATGATTATGAACCGGCCATGGGGACGGAAATGAACTATTGCCACTATTGGCTGACTTTGCCGAATGAGGACACAAAGTTGTTGGTGTCGGGCAACTACCGTATCAATATCCTTGAAGATGGGGAGGATGAACCCATTGCACAGGCATGTTTCTCCGTGATGGAACCCCGTGTGGGCGTGGAGATGAGCGTAACGACAAACACGGACATTGATACGTATGAGTCACACCAACAGGTGGATTTCGCCGTGAACTACAAAGGTTACCAAGTGAGCAACCCCGTCAATGAATTTAAGTACATCGTACAGCAAAACCGACGATGGGACACTCATGTGGAGCATCTGCAACCCACACTGATGCAGGTCGATAGACTCGTTTTCAACCACAACCGTTCACTCATTTTCCCTGCTGGCAACGAATACCGACGTTTCGAGATATTGGACGAGTATGTGCCGACCATGAGGGTGGACAGGATGGTGTTTGATGACACTTACTATCACGCTATCCTCTATATTGACGAGCAACGCACCAACTATCTGTACGATGAAGACCAAAACGGACGTTACGTTGTGCGCAATGATGACAATGTCTCCAACGACACAGAAAGCGATTATTTCTTCACGCATTTCGCCCTTCAAATGCCGCAGGTACCAGGAGGAGATGTCTATCTCTTTGGCGACTTAACCAACAATCGCATAGAAGAGGCGTACAAGATGGAGTATAACCTCATCGACCACCAGTATGAATTAGTAACCCCCCTAAAACAAGGCTCTTATAATTATATCTATATGTATCGGCCAGAGGGAGAGGACATCGGACTGACAAGACCTTGTGAAGGCGATTTCTACCAGACGGAGAATGAGTACTATGTCTATGTCTATCACCGTCCTTTTGGACAACGGTACGACAAACTGGTAGGATTCCAGAAAATCAACTACAAACAATGAGAGATTTACTACTGATCATCCTGTTGGCATTGCCTTGCTACGGACAATCCCAAAGCCTGCAAAGTCAACTGACCACATGGGCGGAGAATTACACCCGCAACGATGCCAACATCAAACCTTCGACCTTGCTTTCTTGCGACATTGACAACGAAAACGAAAGCATCCGCATCGTCTTTGGAGGAGGATTTCCCGAACAGCATTTCACCCCCGAAGTGGTGGACAAAATATATTCAGAGGTACAATCATTCCTGCCTGCCACCCAGAAAAAACACGACCTGACCATCTTGACAGATGGACGTCCCATCGAGGACTTGGTGCCCAATTTTTTCCGAAAAGGCAAGAAAGACCCAACAAAGCTACTGAATGAGACTTACGACGGAGAACCTTGGGTGAAAAATATCTCAAAGCCCTACACCGCTGATAAAGGATTGGATGGCAACCACATCGCCCTGTGGCAAAGTCACGGACGTTACTACCGACTGGAAAAAGATGATTGGTACTGGCAACGCCCACGCCTCTTCTGCACGACCGAAGACCTCTTCTCACAAACCTTCGTCGTCCCCTTCATCATCCCTATGCTGGAGAATGCTGGGGCGGTTGTGTTCACACCCCGCGAACGCGACTACCAGCCCCATGAGGTTATCATAGATAATGACCAGCCCCACAAGGGAGGGACTTATCTTGAATCTTTCCGACGCAAACAAAAGAACATGAAATGGCAAACGGCCCATGGACATGGATTTGCGCAATACAAAGCAATATATGAGTCATGTGATTCACCCTTTACAGACGGTTCAGCACGTTATGTCCCCACTGTTTCCAATATCAAGGATGAAGGCGTCGCACAATGGATGCCCAACATCCCAGAGGAAGGACGTTATGCAGTCTATGTGACCTACCAATCCTACGAGAACTCTATCCCTGATGCCACCTATACAGTTTATCACAAGGGAGGAACGACAGAATTCAAGGTAAATCAACAGATGGGTGGTGGCACTTGGGTGTATCTCGGCACCTTCGAATTTGACAAAGGTGAACATGATTTTGGCAGGGTATCACTCTCCAACCACAGCCACCACAAGGGAGTGGTCTGTGCTGATGCTGTACGTTTCGGAGGTGGCATGGGCAATATCGTACCAGAAGGACACAACGGCAGAGTGCAGCCCTCAGGCTTACCACGATGGGCTGAGGCTGCCAAATACAGCGTACAATGGTTCGGATTCCCCTATAAAATTCACACCGAGCCTTTTGGCGACAATGACTACAACAACGACATCAATGCCCGTTCTGCCGCCATCAACTACCTGTCTGGAGGTTCCATTTACAATCCACAACGTGAGGACGGACTGAGAGTGCCACTCGATATCTCAGTGGCTTTCCATACTGACGCAGGTGTAAAGACGGACGATGCTTTTGTCGGTTCATTGGGTGTATATATGACTGACTTCAACGACGGAAAAACGGGTGCAGGAATGGATCGTTACGTGTCCAGAGACCTCATCAGCATGTTCCTCACCAACTTCACCACCGACCTGAAGAAATACCATTGGCAGGTGCGTCAACTCTGGAATCGCAACTATGGTGAAGCCCGTGCCCCCATGCCGCCAGCCTGCATCCTCGAGATGCTCTCCCACCAAAACTTCGCCGACATGCGAATGGCTTACGACCCACACTTCAAGTTCGATCTCTCACGCTCTGTTTATAAAACCATCGTGAAATATATCGCCACACTCTATCAGCGCGATTATGTCATTCAGCCACTGCCTGTGGAGAACTTCGCCATCACACTGAACGAACAGAAACATACCGCCACCCTCTCTTGGTCTCCCGTGGACGATCCACTCGAACCAACAGCCAAACCCAAGGAGTATATTCTCTATACCCGTCGCAATTATCAAGGATTTGACAATGGTATCATCGTCAGGGGAACATTCCACACTATCGAGCTAGATACAGACGAAGTTTACTCATTCAAAATCACAGCATTGAATGATGGGGGTGAAAGTTTTCCTTCAGAAATTCTCTCTTGTGGTATCGTTTCCCAAAACAAAGGCACAGTACTCATTGTCAATGCCTTCACAAGACTCGAAGGACCTCAAGTCATCAACACTGCCACCACCTGTGGTTTCGACCTCGATGCCGACCCTGGCGTACCTTATGGAGCCTACACTGGTTTCTGTGGTCGCCAACGTTATTTCGACCGTTCCAAGGCTGGGAGCGAAGCTTCTGATGGACTTGGCATGAGTGGAATGGAATTGGAAGGGCAACTCTTCATGGGCAACACCTTCGATTATCCTGTCATTCATGGTCGCGCCATCCTTCTCAGCGGCAACCACTCCTTCACTTCTTGTAGTGAGCAATCTCTCCTTGAAGGAAAAGTATCCCTCTCCGACTACCCCATTATCGATCTCATCTACGGTACCCAAAAACAGTTTAACAGCCGCACCAATTCACTCGTCGAACAATACTACCAACAAGGTGGCAAAGTCCTAATGAGCGCGGCCAACCCCGGTTCCCCCTCCATTGGTGGCACCATCGCAGGCCAACTTTCAACACCCACCTCTCAACTTACACCTCACACCTCAGCCATACAGGGCTGTGGTCTCATCTTCGACATCTACACCGGCATGAATCCTCATAGCTATTGTGTACCAGCTCCTTCTATCCTCTCGCCCACAGATCAGGCCTTTGCCATCCTCACCTACGCCAATGGAAATTGTGCTGCCATAGGCCAACCTCAACGCTTCGTCCGTCTTGGCTTCCCTCTCGAATCCATTACTGACAATAAGAAACTCAACGCACTCACCAAAGCTTTCCTCACCTTCCTCGAATAGATGAACTGGTTACCAACGACTAAAAAAGAACTTGAACGTCTCGGCTGGGATTCCCTTGATGTTATCCTTTTTTCTGCCGATGCTTACGTTGACCACCCCTCCTTTGCAGCGGCGGTCATTGGTCGCATTCTCGAGGCGGAAGGGTTGAAGGTGGCTATCGTACCTCAACCCGACTGGCATGGTGACTACCGTGACTTCAAGAAATTGGGGCGTCCTCGCCTCTTTTTCGGCATTGCCCCAGGAGCGATGGATTCTATGGTGAACAAATACACAGCCAACAAACGTCTTCGTTCTGAAGATGCCTATTCCCCCGATGGACGTCACGACCTCCGTCCCGAATACCCTACCATTGTCTATACCAATATTCTCAAGGAACTCTTCCCCGATGTGCCCGTCGTGATTGGCGGCATTGAAGCCAGCATGCGCCGTCTCACCCACTACGACTACTGGCAAGACAAACTTCTTCCCTCCATCCTCGTCCCTTCTGGTGCCGACCTCCTCATCTACGGAATGGGGGAGAAACCGATGGTCTCATTGGCACAATTGTTAGTGGAACAAGATTGTGAAATCGACGTGAAACTGTTTCGCAACCTTATGGCCCGCTTTCCTCAGAAGCAGACAGCTTCCCTGTTGACCCAGAAAGAAATCCCTGATGGTATTTGTCGTGACGACATCCTCTTGCATAGCCATGAAGAATGTCTCCGTAACAAAAAGGCACAAGCTGAAAACTTCCGCCATATCGAAGAAGAATCGAACAAATACGCCGCTCAACGCATTATCCAACCCCTTACCTCTATATCTTCAACTCCCAACTCTCAACTCTCAACTATAAACACTTACATTGTCGTCAATCCTCCCTATCAGCCCCTCACACAAGACGAACTCGATTACTCCTTTGACCTTCCCTACACTCGTCTGCCCCATCCCAAATACAAGGGTAAACGCATCCCCGCCTACGAGATGATCAAGTTCTCCGTCTGCCTCCATCGTGGCTGTTTCGGAGGTTGCGCCTTTTGCACGATTTCTGCCCATCAGGGTAAGTTCATCACCTCACGCAGCAAAGAAAGTATCCTACGCGAAGTCAGGGCCATCACCCAACTGCCTGACTTCAAGGGCTATCTCAGCGACCTTGGTGGACCTTCTGCTAATATGTACGCCATGCACGGCAAGAACCTCGACCTTTGCCACCAGTGCAAACGTCCTTCTTGCATCCATCCCAAAGTATGCCCCAACCTCAATACCGACCACTCCCAACTCCTCGACATCTATCATGCTGTCGATGCCCTCCCAGGCATCAAGAAGAGCTTCATCGGCTCTGGTGTGCGCTATGACCTCCTACTCCACGATACAGGCGACGAACGCATCAACCGCATCAACCGCCAATACACCGAAGAGCTCATCACCAAACATGTCAGTGGCCGTCTCAAAGTGGCACCCGAACACACCTCTGACCGTGTGCTCACTCTCATGCGCAAACCCTCCTTCAAACTCTTTTACGACTTTAAGCGCATTTTTGATGATATCAACCGTCGCCACCACCTACGCCAGCAAATCATCCCCTATTTCATCAGTTCTCATCCAGGCTGCACAGCCGAAGACATGGCAGAACTTGCTGCCCTGACCAAAGACCTTGACTTCCAACTCGAACAGGTACAGGATTTCACCCCCACCCCCATGACCGTCTCCACCGAAGCATGGTACACAGGTTTCCATCCCTACACTCTCCAACCCGTCTTCTCCGCCAAGACACAAAAAGAAAAGCTTGCCCAGCGTCAATTCTTCTTCTGGTACAAGCCCTCCGAACGTCAAGCCATTCTCCGACTCCTCCGCCAAATCAATCGTTCTGACCTCATCCAACGCCTCTTTGGGAGGAAGTAAGCCATAACTGCCACGAGTTCACCAGATTGTGCCATACTGAATAGAAGCCACCAGCCAACGCTGTGACAGGATTCAAGAACGTATATCCCATCCATATTGCAAACACCGTATTCTTCTGTCCCAATCCTTGTGTGCCAGCCACAGCCTCCCCATGCTTCCGACCAATCAAACGCCCCAATCCAAACTGCGCCAAGCAACACACCAAGGACACCACTGCGATGCCCACCATATTGCTTACACTTTCCTCGCTATGCATCAATGCCTTCACCGACACTGCAATCGCCAAAGATAGGGATACCGCCCACAAGTTAAACGCCAAGTTCGTCTGACGCAGGATGAACGCATGAAACTTCGGAAACAGATGGCGCACAAACCATGCCACCACCAACGGCATCATTAGCAAAGGAAACACCTTCGCCAGAATCAGTAGGAAAGACACCTCAAAACTCATTCCGGAATGGGCACTTTCATGCAGAAACGGCACCATCGCTGGCACCACCAGCGACACCGCCAAATTGATGAGGCACGTATAACTCACTACCACATTCGCATTTCCATGTAACCGTGCCGTCACTACTGCTGCTGCCGTAGCCGTCGGACAAATCATACACACCATCGCACTCTCAATCACCACACGTCCCACCACATCAGGCATCCACACAATCACTAAACCCATCGCCACAAAACTCACCACCTGAATAGCCAAGAGCTCCAGCATCCACGCCCTAGGCTTCAAATCCTTGACACTCATCCGACAGAAACTCACGAACAACATGCAGAACAGCAATGTAGGCTGCACATAACTGATCGCACGACCTACCACCGCATGTGTTCCATCCAACGCAGGAATGTTCACATACACAAAATACAACGCCACACCTATCGCCATCGCAATCGGCAGCATCCATGTCTTCACAAAACTAACTATCTTCATTTTGCCTGCAAAGTTAAGCATTTTTTCACTTTTCAGTCTTCACTTTTCACTTAATTTTCTTACCTTTGCAGCACGAAAAGAGAACTGATGAAGAAAAAGAACGGTATAGAAATACCCGAAGGACTTCACGAAGTCCTCCTCCATGCTTGTTGTGCCCCCTGTTCCTCCGCCATTGTCGAGTGGATGCTCCAGCACGACATCCGTCCCAACATCTTTTACTTCAACCCCAACATCTACCCCCATGAGGAATACGACATTCGCAAAAATGAAAGCAAGCGTCATGCCGACAGCCTCAACATCCCCTGGTTCGATGGTGACTACGACCATGACTACTGGCTCCAACAGATTCAAGGACTCGAACATGAACCCGAACGTGGTGCCCGTTGCCTCCAATGTTTCCGCATTCGTCTCACCGCCACAGCCCTCAAAGCCCAACATCTCGGCATTCCCTACTTTGCCACTACCCTCGCCTCCTCCCGTTGGAAAAACCTCGACCAAATCAACCAAGCCGGCATCCAAGCCCAACAAGCCATAGCCTCCCAGTTCTCATCTTCCGATTCTCATCTCACACCTCTTTTCTGGGGGCAAAACTGGCGTAAAGACGGCCTTCAAGATCGCCGAAACCAACTCCTCCGCGAATACCAATTCTACAACCAGCAATACTGTGGCTGCGAATTCAGCATCCGTCCCCAAACTCCTTTTACTTGCAACACGAATTAAGAAAACAAACTATACATTATGAAATTATTTAGCTTCTTACTAACTTTGACCATGTGCCTTTGTGCCAACGCACAAACGCAATCATGGACAGCCGACAACGGCAATGGAACATTCACTAATCCACTTTTCTACGATGAGTTCAGCGACCCCGACATCCTCCGCGTGGGTGATGATTACTATCTGGCAGGCACGACGATGCACACCGTGCCTGGATTGGTCATCCTGCATTCCAAAGACCTTGTGAACTGGGAGAACATCTCCTACTGCTTTGACCAGTTCGACTTTCCAGAAGACAAATTCTCCCTGAGGAATCATCAGGAAATCTACGGACAGGGCATCTGGGCTCCCTGCATCCGCTATGCCAACGGACAGTTCTACGTGTTCTCGAACGTCAACGGCAAGGGGCTACAATGCTACACGGCAAAAGACATCAAAGGACCATGGGAGCACCACAACATGCAGGGCAACATCTACGACCTTGGTGTGCTCTTCGACGATGATGGGAAAATCTACGCCATCCACAAATATGGAGAGGTACATTGCACAGAATTGAAGCCCGACATGAGCGGTCCCGTCGAAGGAACCGAACGTGTCATCATCCCAGAGGGCAACGGTGTGGGCGAAGGTCATCACATGTACAAGATCAATGGGATGTACTACCTCATCAGCACCGATTACAGCCCCAATGGTCGCACCCTCTGCTCCCGCTCGAAGAGCATCTGGGGACCTTACGAAACCCGTGTCATCCAAGCGGACGAGACCTATGGCTATCATGGCGCAGGGCGCACAACGGTGCCACGTGGCACGAAATACCGCATCGGTGAGGATGGCACAAAATTCGGCGTTTCACCAGCCAGTCCTGATGCCACAGGTTGCGACAACGCCCATCAGGGTGGTATCGTACAGTTCAACGACGGTTCATGGTGGGCACTCATGATGCAGGACTTCCACTCCATTGGCCGCACCGTTTGTCTGATGCCAATCACATGGGTGGATGGATGGCCCATGATTGGTCTCAAAGGGAATTTGGGACGTGCGCCACGCACTTGGTTCAAACCCGGCACGGCTATGGGACACTATGGCATCGGACAGCAAGCCGAAACACCTCGTGCCCCCTACGAACGCAGTGAGAATTTCAACGGGAAGCTGTTGGGACGCATCTGGCAATGGAACCACAATCCCGACAACAATATGTGGAGCCTGAAAAGCGGTCGTCTGCGCCTCAACTCGATGCCCTCAGAACAACTGATGTGGGCTCGCAACACACTGACTCAGCGAGTGATTGGTCCGAAGTCCGTCGCCACTGTCGAACTGTACGTTAAAGGCATGAGGGACGGCGATGTGGCAGGATTGGGCAACATCAATTTACCCTGCTCGTGGATCGGCATCGTCAAGGACGGCAACACGACAACGCTACGCTGTTTCGAGCAATTCACCAACGACACAATCAATGCAACCGTCGCTTTACCCAACGGGAAAATATGGCTCCGCTGCATCGGCGACTACGACAACGACCAAGCACAATATGCCTACTCAACCGATGGCGTCAACTTCCAGACATTAGGTCGCATGATGCCGCTGACGTATCAGCTCATCACCTTCCAAGGTTCACGCCACGCCCTCTTCGCCTTCAATGTGAAGGGCAAGAACGGAGGCTTTGCCGAATTTGACAACTTCACGGTGGAAGAGCCGATGGCCGACCGCTCGAAGGACATCCCCTACGGCAAGACCATCCGCATCATCAACAAAGCCACTGGTCGTCCTGCCATTGCCCTCAAACATGGCGTGCTCTACGACACAAATCCTAATGACAAGAGCGAACTGACGAAATTCCGTGTCATCGACCGCGGTGCAGGCATGGTGGCATTGCAATGTGCCGACGGAAGATTCGTCAAGGTCTATGGCGAGGGACTGCCGGGCGACGTGCGCTTCACCGACAAATTAAACACAGAAGACCTTCCTTCCATCGACGAGAGATTCAGCACCGAGTTCCTTTGGCAAGACTACCTCGACCACGACTTCATGCTCTTCTCGATCAAGAACAACCGCTACCTCGGTAAGAGTCCTACAACAGGCAGCCCTTACTCTATGGATTTCGTAGGTCCCGACCCTGCCCGCAAAAACGGTTCTGTTTTCCGCTGGGAAATCGTAGAGGAATAGAATTGCGTTTAGATTGTGTTCATTTGTTCTCAAAAGTAAGAATAGAATATGAAAGAATTAAACCTATCCATCCAAATCCTTGTGAAGAAGGAGGATGAACTGACGCCACAGGAGTTGGCGCTGGTGGATGAGGCACGGCGTGCCACATACCGCAGTTATGCGCCCTACTCTCACTTCTCGGTGGGGGCGGCAGTGGAACTGGCAGATGGCACTATCGTGAGCGGAAGCAATCAGGAGAATGCCGCCTACCCTTCCGGACTCTGCGCCGAACGCACCGCGGTGTTCTATGCTGGTTCACGCTATCCCGACCAACCCATTCGACGGCTCTGCATTGTGGCTCGCGACACAAATGGGGAGTTCCTGCAACGCCCCATCTCCCCCTGCGGAGCCTGCCGACAGGTATTGCTCGAAGCGGAGCAACGGGCTGGTCAGCCTATCGAGGTGATGCTCTATGGCACGGAAGAAATCCTCGTTGTCCATAGCATCAGGGATTTACTTCCGATAGGGTTTGATGAGAGTTTCCTATAATATATAAAAGAAGAAAAGGCTGGCGCCCATGAATGTGCCAGCCTTTTTTATGCTCTATGATGTTTTATTCTCTATGAATTAATAGATCTTTCCGCGAAGTTCCTTGATGTCGTCGCTGTGTACGTAGTCGTCGTACTCCATCAACTTGTCAATGTGTCCCTTCGGACCCAGTTCGATGATGCGGTTCGCAACGGTCTGGATGAACTCGTGGTCGTGGGAAGCGAAAAGGATGTTGCCCTTGAAGAGTTTCAGATTGTTGTTGAACGCCTGGATGCTTTCGAGGTCGAGATGGTTGGTGGGCGTGTCGAGAATGAGGCAGTTGGCATTCTTCAACTGCATGCGAGCAATCATACAGCGCATCTTCTCGCCTCCGGAGAGGACATTGACCTTCTTCAACACTTCCTCACCGCTGAAAAGCATACGACCCAGATAGCCCTTGAAGAACACGTCGTTGCCCTCGCCATACTGACTGAGCCACTCAATGAGGTTCTTGTCGCTCTGGAAGAAAGCCGTATTGTCCACAGGCAGATAAGCTGTCGTGATGGTCACGCCCCACTTGTAGGTTCCAGCCTGTGGTTCGCGATTGCCATTGATGATTTCGAAAAGCGCCGTCATGGCACGTGGATTGTGCGACAGGAAGACAATCTTCTCGCCCTTCTCGGCAGTAAACGTGAGGTCTTTGAAGAGCACGGTTCCGTCGTCCTCGATGGCGGTGAGACCCTCCACTTCAAGGATTTGGTTGCCAGCCTCACGATCCATGGTGAAGATGATGCCCGGATACTTGCGGGTGGAAGGCTGAATCTCCTCCACATTGAGTTTCTCCAACATCTTCTTGCGTGAAGTCGTCTGCTTGCTCTTGGCAGCATTGGCAGAGAAGCGGCGGATGAATTCCTCCAACTCCTTGCGCTTCTCCTCAGCTTTCGCCTTCTGGTTCTGCGCCTGACGGAGTGCCAACTGCGAAGATTCATACCAGAAGGAGTAGTTGCCCGCAAAGAGGTTCACCTTGTTGAAGTCAATATCGACCGTGTGCGTGCTGACCGCATCGAGGAAGTGACGGTCGTGGCTGACAACGAGCACGGTGTGTTCGAAGTTCGCGAGGAAATCCTCGAGCCATTCCACCGTATCGAGGTCGAGGTCGTTGGTGGGCTCGTCGAGCAGGAGGTTATCCGGATTGCCATACAGCGCCTGTGCCAACATCACGCGCACCTTCTCCTTACCTGTCAACTCCGACATCATCTTATAATGCAGATCCTCCTTGATGCCCAGACCTGAAAGCAGTTGAGCCGCATCGCTCTCCGCATTCCAGCCGTCAAGCTCCGCAAACTTCTCCTCCAGTTCGGCGGCACGGATGCCATCCTCGTCAGAGAAATCAGACTTGGCATACAGGGCATCCTTCTCCTGCATGATGTCCCACAGCACAGAGTGCCCCATCATCACCGTGTTGATGACGGTGCAGTTGTCGAACTTGTAGTGGTCCTGCGAGAGCACCGAGAGGCGTTCGCCCGGACCGAGAGTGATTGTACCTTTCGTGGGTTCGAGTTCACCGCTGATGGCTTTGAGCAGGGTTGACTTGCCCGCACCATTCGCACCGATGACACCATAGATGTTGCCATTCGTGAACTTCATGTTTACGTCTTTGTAGAGGACACGCTTGCCAAACTGAATGGCAAGATCAGAAACTGTTATCATTTGCTTTTTACCTTAATTCGGCTGCAAAGTTACGATTAAGTGAGAGAATAACCAAATATATTTGGGTTTTTCCGAGCGTGAGTAAGTTCGGCGAAGCCAAAGTTACATAATATTTAGCAAATAGGAACGTGTTTTTGATTGAAAACTAAAAAAATAAGCAGGTGATGCAAAAAATATTCCAAATACGCATTCCTATTTTCCAAATAATTCGTACCTTTGCACCCGAAAAGAGAGAAGCGAAGCCTCGATAGAGGTTTCCAGACTTTTTTAGGAAGAATATTAAAACATTAACACAGTTAGTATTAACTTATAAATTTTTAAATCAATGACAAAAGTAGCTATTAACGGCTTTGGCCGTATTGGTCGCCTCGCTTTCCGTCAGATGTTCGAGGCTGAAGGTTATGAAGTAATCGCTATCAACGACTTGACAAGCCCAAAGATGCTTGCTCACCTCCTCAAGTATGACACTGCTCAGGGTGGTTTCTGCGGCAAGTTCGGTGAGAACAAGCACACTGTAGAGGCAACTGACAACTCTATCATCGTTGATGGTAAGGAGATCACTATCTACGCTATTCCTAACGCTGCTGAGCTTCCTTGGGGCAAGCTCGATGTAGACGTAGTGTTGGAGTGCACTGGTTTCTACACTTCTAAGGAGAAGGCTTCTGCTCACATCCAGGCTGGTGCCAAGAAGGTGGTTATCTCTGCTCCTGCAGGCAACGATCTTCCTACTATCGTTTACAATGTGAACCACAAGACTCTGACTCCTGCTGACACAGTTATCTCTGCTGCTTCTTGCACCACTAACTGTCTCGCTCCTATGACCAAGGCTCTGAACGACTTCGCTCCAATCCAGAGCGGTATCATGACTACTGTACACGCTTACACTGGCGACCAGATGATTCTCGACGGTCCTCAGCGCAAGGGTGACCTGCAGCGTGCTCGTGCCGGTGCTCAGAACATCGTTCCTAACTCAACTGGTGCTGCCAAGGCTATCGGTCTCGTTATTCCTGAGTTGAACGGCAAGCTCATCGGTGCTGCTCAGCGCGTTCCAACTCCAACAGGTTCTACCACTATCCTCCACGCTGTTGTGAAGGGCGAAGTGACTGTTGAAGGCATCAACGCTGCCATGAAGGCTGCTACCAACGAGTCATTCGGCTACACTGAGGAGAAGCTCGTTTCCAGCGACATCATCGGTATGAAGTTCGGTTCACTCTTCGACGCTAACCAGACTATGGTTTCTAAGATGGGCGACGGCAACTCTCTCGTACAGGTTGTTGCATGGTACGACAACGAGAACTCTTACACTTCTCAGATGGTTCGTACTATCAAGTACCTCGCTGAGCTCAAATAAGAGACACTCAACCATACAATAAAAGAAAACTCTGCCACCCACTTCGGATGGCAGAGTTTTTTTGTATGAGCCGCCCTAAACGCTAAACCCTAAACTCTAAACCATTATTCTCTATCCACAATTGCAATGATGTGCTGTAGAACAAGCAGCCAACAGCAACAGCATGCCTATTGAGAGTATCAAATACAATTTATTCTTCATATTCTTGCTTTTTTTCACATATTATTCGTATCTTTGCCGCCACAATCATGTGGACAACTTGATTCTATAACGATAAACATTCACATTTTATTATAATACAAAAAGAGATTATGGCAAAATTTATCGAAGAATTCAAAGAGTTTGCCTTCAAAGGCAACGTGATGGACATGGCTGTCGGTGTCATCATCGGCGGCGCATTTGGTAAAATCGTGTCATCCATCGTGGGCGACCTCATCATGCCACTCGTGGCAGCCGCATGGGGCGTCAACGTCAGCGACCTGAAAATCGAGCTCAAACCCGGCGTGCCAGAAAAGGTGAACGAGGCAGGCGAAGTCATCGAAGAGGCCATCGAAGCCGTGACATGGAACTACGGCGCATTCATCCAGAATGTACTCGACTTCTTCATCATCGCCATCTGCATGTTCCTGCTCATCAAGGGCATCGCCAAGCTCTCCGCCCTCCGCAAGAAGAAGGAGGCTGAGGAGGCTGCCGCCGCTCCCGCACCAGAGCCAAGCAAGGAGGAGGTTCTCCTCGGCGAGATCCGCGACCTGCTCAAGGAGAAGAAGTAATCCGCAACATGGCCACACACATCACACAAAAAGAGCATCCGAAGTATCGGGTGCTCTTTTTTTTGAGGTGAGATGTTTATTGCGGCAAGCCGCCGAAAAAACCATTAGCTCGGCGTAGCCAAAAATATGAATAAAGAATTAAAGATATAAAAAACTATTTTTTCATATTTTTCTTCGGCGCCAACGGCGCAACTAAGAATTGAAAACCAATACAAAGGAACATCGTCGTGAACGGCTAGATGAAACGGAGTCAGTCAATCTCTCCGCTGCCGAAACAGAGGTGGTGCTCCTTGTCATAGACCACGCAGAACTGGCCGGGGGCAACGCCGTGAATCTTCTCGTCGGCTTGGAGGAACCAGCGCCCGTCGTCCTTTCGGGACAACACGCCTCCCAAGTATTCGGGGGTGTGGCGAATCTTGAACGTGACCCGCATCCCCTCTTGGGCATCGCCCCACCCTGCCTCGAAGGGATTGCCGCTGATGAAGTGGAAGTCGTTCATGGTCACATGGTCCTTGTAGACTTTCTCGGGGTCGTAGCCATGCGAGACGAAGAGGATGTTGCGCTTGATGTTCTTCTTCACCACGAACCAAGGTCCGCCGCCGAAGCCGAGTCCCTTGCGCTGACCGATGGTGTAGAACCACAGGCCCTTGTGCTCCCCAATCTTGTGCCCCGTCTCTATCTCACGCACATCGCCGGGATGCTCCCCTAGATGCGCCTTGATGTAGTCGCGGAAATCTATATTGCCCAAGAAGCAGATGCCCTGGCTGTCCTTCCGCTCGGCATTGAGCAGATGCGCCCTCTCGGCAATCTCCCGCACCTCGTGCTTCCACAGATGCCCGATGGGGAACATGAGCTTGCTCACCTGCAGGGAATCAATCTGGCAGAGGAAGTCGGTCTGGTCCTTCACGGGGTCGGGCGAAGTGGAGAGCCACACGGTGCCGTCCATGCGGGTGGTGGTGGCATAATGCCCCGTCGCCGTGAAGTCGAAGTCCTTGCCTGCCACCTCTTCGAAGCATCCGAACTTGATGAGTTTGTTGCACATCACATCGGGATTGGGTGTCAGCCCCAGCCGCGCCTTCTCCATCGTGTAGCCCACGACCTTGTCCCAATACTCCTTGTGCAGGTCAATCACATCGAGCTTCAGTCCATACCTCCGCGCCAGCCACTGACAAATCTCCACATCCTCCTCCGAGGTGCAGTTCCATTCCGTGTCCTTGTCGGGCCCAATCTTGATATAGAAAAGATGCGGGTCAATTCCCTGCTCCTTCAGCATGTGCACCGAAACAGCCGAATCAACCCCACCCGATACTAATGCAGCGATGGAAGACCCTCTCATTTGCTTGCCATTGCTGATTTCATTTTTACACTAATCTCCAACATCTTTTGGATGGGACGTACCGCTTTCTCGGCAATCTCTCCGTCCACCTCGATGGTAGGCCACTCATATTTGAGGGTGTTGTAGAGTTTCTTCAATGTGTTCAGTTTCATGAACTCGCACTCGTTGCAGGAGCAGCCGATGGTCTCCGTGGCTTCTGGCGGTGCGGGAATGAAGAGTTTGTCGGGACATGCCTTCTTCATCTCGTGCAGGATGCCGCTTTCCGTCGCCACGATGAACTCCGTCGCCTCGTCCTTGATGGCAAACTGCAGCAGACCTGCTGTAGAGCCAATCACATCCGCCACCTTCTGAATGGGTGCCGGACACTCGGGATGCACCAGAATCTTGGCATCGGGATGCTCTGCCTTGATGGCGAGAATCTTCTCCAACGAGAACTGTCCATGCACATGACAACCACCATTCCACAGGAGCATGTTGCGTCCCGTCACCGAATTGATATAGTTGCCCAGGTTCTTGTCGGGACCGAAAATCAGTTTCTCATCCTGCGGAAAGGAGTCAATCACCAACTTGGCGTTGCTGGAAGTGACCACCACATCGGTGAGCGCCTTGACGGCTGCCGTGGTGTTCACATAACTCACCACCTTATAGCCAGGATGTTCGTCCACGAATGCCTTCAAGTCCTCAGCCTTGCAACTGTCTGCCAACGAGCATCCAGCATTCAGGTCGAGCACCAGCACCTTCTTGTCGGGACACAGAATCTTGTTTGTCTCACCCATGAAGTGCACGCCACACATCACGATGATGTCGGCATCGGTCTTTGCCGACCACTGCGCCAGCGCCAACGAATCGCCCACGAAGTCGGCGATGTCCTGCACCGTCCCATCCGTGTAGTAATGCGCCAGAATCACCGCATTCTTCTCCTTGCACATACGACGTATCTCGGCATTCAAGTCAATGCCCTCGGGGATAGGCTCGTCCACGTAGCCCTTCTCCAACCAAGATTCTTTCACCTTCATTCCTATCTGTATTTATTCGTTTGCAAAATCAACCCTGCTTGTGGTTGATGCAGATGCCCTGCAAATACCACTCATAGAGTTTGTGGATACCATCCTCTATCTCGATGGTGTGATGCCATCCGAGACGATGCAGTTTCTCCACATCGGTAAGTTTCTTCAACGTGCCGTCGGGCTTGGTGGCATCCCAACGGAGTTCGCCCTTGAAGCCAATCTCCTGCATGATCTTCTCTGCCACCTCCTTGATGGAGATTTCCTTGCCTGTGCCCACGTTGATGTGGCAGTTGCGGATTTCCTTGATGCCGTCGCGGTTCACAATGAAATCGCTCTTCTCCACCACGTCTTTGAAGTCCACATTCAGCAGACAATGCACGGATGCATCAGCCATCTCCTCGCTCCACAGGAACTCACGCATCGGAGCACCCGTACCCCACAGCGTCACAGCCTCAGGCGTGATGCCATAATGGCGAAGCACTTGCAGGATGGTCATCTCGTCGCTCATAGCAGTCGCCATGATGGTCTGGGTGGCCTGCGATGCAGCCTCCTCCTGAGCACCCTGTCCGTCCACCATCTTCGGCACCTTCATCGACACGGGACGAAGCCCCAAGTCCTTGCGCACGGCCTCCCAGTTTCCCTCATTGAGGCACTTGGCGAGATGAATCTTACGAATCATGGCAGGGAGCACATGCGAGTTCTCCAAATGGAAGTTGTCGTTGGGACCATAGAGGTTGGTCGGCATCACTGCGATATAGTTGGTGCCATACTGCAAGTTGAACGATTCACACATCTTCAAACCCGCAATCTTGGCGATGGCGTAAGGCTCGTTGGTGTATTCAAGCGGAGAAGTGAGCAAGCAATATTCCGGCATCGGCTGAGGAGCCTCACCCGGATAGATGCAGGTGGAGCCGAGGAAGAGGAGCTTCTTCACACCGTGCTTCCAAGCCTCACCAATCACGTTCTGCTGAATCTGCAAGTTCTGGTAGATGAAGTCGGCACGATACTGCAAGTTGGCCATGATGCCACCCACATGAGCAGCAGCCAGCACGACTGCATCAGGCTGTTCGTCATCGAAGAACTTCTTCACCGCCACCGGGTCGAGCAGGTCCAGTTCTGCGTGTGACTTGCCCACCAGATTCTCGTAGCCACGGGCTTTGAGATTGTTCCAGATGGCAGAGCCCACCAGCCCGTGATGACCAGCCACAAATATCTTACTGTTCTTGTCTAATGCCATGATGTCTTACTTTACAAGTCCTTTCTCCAAATACTCTGCCAAGTTGGTGCGCATCACCGATGCCACGTGGTCGGCAGCCACCTTCTCCATGTCGTGCTTCACCATGATGGACACAAGCTGTTCGAACGAAGTGGTCTGCGGATTCCAACCCAGTTTCTCCTTGGCCTTCGTGGGGTCGCCCCAAAGGTTCACCACATCGGTAGGACGATAGAAGTCGGCTGACACTTCCACGAGCGTCTTGCCAACCAGATTCTCAGGACCTGCGATGCAGATGCCCTTCTCGTCCATGCCCTCACCCTCAAACTTCAATTCGATGCCAGCAGCCTTGAAGGCATAGTAGGCGAACTCACGCACAGAGTGCTGAACACCCGTGGCGATGACGAAGTCCTCGGGCTTCTCCTGTTGCAGGATGAGCCACATGCACTCCACATAGTCCTTGGCATAGCCCCAGTCACGGAGCGAAGAGAGGTTACCCAGGTAGAGTTTCTCCTGCTTGCCCTGAGCGATACGAGCAGCAGCCAGCGTGATCTTGCGAGTCACGAAGGTCTCGCCACGACGCTCACTCTCATGATTGAACAGGATGCCTGAGCAGCAGTACATATTGTATGCCTCACGATATTCCTTCACAATCCAGAAGCCATAGAGCTTGGCTACGGCGTAGGGAGAATATGGATGGAACGGAGTCTTTTCATTCTGCGGAACTTCCTCCACCTTGCCATACAACTCGGAGGTGCTGGCCTGATAGATGCGGCACTTGTCAGCCAATCCGCACAGACGGACAGCTTCGAGCACACGGAGAACACCCACGGCATCCACGTCGGCTGTGAACTCAGGAGAGTCGAAGCTCACCTGCACATGTGACTGGGCTGCGAGGTTGTAAATCTCGGTGGGCTGCACCTTGCTCACCACTTGGAGCATCGACATTGAGTCGCCCAAGTCGGCATAATGAAGGTGGAAGTTTGGAGTGCCTTCGAGGTGAGCGATACGTTCGCGATAGTCCACTGATGAGCGGCGGATGGTACCGTGAACTTCATAGCCCTTCGCCAGAAGGAACTCGGAGAGGTATGAACCGTCTTGACCGGTGATACCTGTGATAAGAGCAACTTTTCTTTCCATAATATTGTATTGTAATGTTTATGATAGAATCCTAAATGTGATGCCAATCGTTGGAATCGTGTGCAAAGGTAGTGAAAAATTGCGACAATATGGACATAGAGCGAGCTTTATTTATATATAATGTACAAATTACCGATTAATGAGTATTGTATTATCCCTCAAAAGGTCGTAACTTTGCAGCGAAATTGACAGAGCATGAGATTATCAGCGCTAAAAACAGGACAAACCGGCATCATCGTCCGCGTGATGGGACATGGTGGTTTCCGCAAACGCATTGTCGAGATGGGCTTCATCAAGGGCAAGACCGTCGAGGTGTTGCTCAACGCTCCCCTGCACGACCCCGTGAAGTACAAGCTCATGGACTATGAGGTGAGCCTCCGCCGTGCCGAAGCCGAGATGGTCGAGGTGGTCAACGAGGAAGAAGCCAAAGCGTGGGAAGCCTCCCACCCCAATCTGCAAGCCTTGCCCGCCGACGGATGCGATGACATCGTGCATCGGGTGGCAAAGATCAAGGAGCACGAACTTAATGTCGTCTTCGTAGGCAATCCCAACTGCGGAAAGACCACCCTCTTCAACATCGCCAGCGGTGCACACGAGCGGGTGGGCAACTACTCCGGCGTGACCGTCGATGCCAAGGTTGGGCACTTCGACTTCGAGGGCTACCATTTCAACCTCGTCGACCTTCCAGGCACCTATTCCCTCTCCACCTACACGCCTGAGGAACTGTATGTGCGCAAATACATCATCGAGAAGCATCCCGACATCATCGTCAATGTGATTGACGCCTCCAACCTCGAACGCAATCTCTACCTCACCACCCAACTCATCGACATGGACGTGCCGATGATCATCGCCCTCAACATGTTCGACGAACTGCGCGACAGCGGAAACAAGCTCGATATGCAGCAGCTTGGCACCCTGCTCGGCGCACCTATCGTCCCCACCGTCGGCAAGTCGGGCGAAGGCGTCAAGGAACTCTTCCATCAAATCATCCAGATAGCCGAGGGCAAGCAGAAGACTGCCAGACACATACACATCAACCACGGTGTGCTGCTTGAAGAGAAGATAGCCCGTGTCGAGGCACTCATCCGCATCAATCCGGAGCCACACCACAACTACTCCGCACGCTTCCTCGCCATCAAACTCTTGGAGAACGACCGTCAGGTGGAAGACATCGTCCGCCAGCTCGATAACCACAAGGACATCTTCGCCGAGCGCGACACCTGCCAAAAGGAGATACAGGAAGAAATCGGTGAAGACAGCGAGTCAGCCATCACCGACGCCAAGTACGGCTACGTGCAAGGAGCCATGCGTGAGACTTACCAGAAAGTACAGAAATACAAGCGGCTCATGACCAAACGAATTGACGCTGTCGTCACTCATCAGGTGTGGGGCTACCCCATCTTCCTCTTGCTCATGTACCTCATGTTCTTCTGCACCTTCAACATCGGCCAGTATCCCATGGACTGGATTGACGCCGGCGTCGAATGGCTCGGCGGCATCGTCAGCCAATGGATGTCCGAAGGCATGCTCAAAGACCTTCTCGTCGACGGCATCATCAGCGGTGTGGGCGGCGTCATCGTCTTCCTGCCCAACATCATGATACTCTACGCTTTCATCTCCTGGATGGAAGACAGCGGCTACATGTCCCGTGCCGCCTTCATCATGGACAAGATCATGCACCGCATGGGTCTGCACGGCAAATCCTTCATCCCCATGATTATGGGTTTCGGCTGCAACATCCCCGCCATCATGGCCACGCGCACCATCGAAGACCGCAAGTCGCGCCTCATTACCATGCTCATCATCCCCCTCATGTCATGCTCCGCGCGGCTCCCCGTCTACATCATCATCATCGCCGCCTTCTTCCCCAAGAACTCCGCCCTCATCCTCTTCGCCATGTACCTCACTGGCATCCTCTTCTCCATCCTCATGGCCAAGTTCTTCAGCCGCTTCGTCATCAAGGGCGAAAGCACCCCCTTCGTCATGGAACTCCCACCCTACCGCATGCCATCCGCCCGTAGCGTCGGACGCCACACTTGGGAGAAAGGCAAGCAATACCTCAAAAAGATGGGAACCACCATCCTCATCGCCAGCATTGCCGTCTGGGCACTCAGCTACTTTCCCCACCATCCCGAAGTCACCGAAGAGCAGCAGATGGAACTCAGCTACATCGGGCAGATCGGCAAGTTCGTTGAGCCCGTCATCCGTCCCTGCGGACTCGCATGGAAAGAAGGTGTCGCCCTCGTCACCGGCATCGGTGCCAAGGAAATCGTCGCCAGCACCATGGCTGTCCTCTATCACGGCGACATCACCACCAGCGGCATGAGCACCCTCGCCGCCCTCTCTTTCATGCTCTTCGTCCTCCTCTACTTCCCCTGCATCCCCACATGCATCGGCATCAAGCACGAGTCTGGCAAATGGAAATGGGCAGGCTTCACCGCCCTCTACACCACCCTTCTTGCCTGGCTCACCTCCATGCTCGTCTATCAGGTCGGAAGCCTCATCCTATAATCCCAACAAACCATTATTCCCCTCCCCATGGACATCCAATCCATCATCGTCTACATCATCCTCGCCTGCGTGGCCTTCCTCATCATCCGCCACATCTACCGCCAGTTCACAGGCAAGAATCGCCACTGCCAATGCGATTCCTGTCCCATGCGCCCCGGCGAAGACTGCCACTGCGAGGACTGTACCACCAACACACAAAAAGAATCTTGCCCTCACTGTCGGTGATGACGGTTGAGGTGGTTTTCATCCCCCCGCAGAGACATAGTCGGCATATAATCCAATGGTGTATTTCTTCTCCAATTCCAAACAGTGACAGGGGAAAGCAGCATAACCGAAAAGAGAATCATCATTGTTCTATATGCCACCAATAATGTTCATTTACTGTTCTATCGGAAGAAAAAATGGCAAAAGAACATATTTAATGGAATATTTAACATCTGATATCGGAATAAATTGCTAATTTTGTACCCGAAAGAAAAGATGAACATCATAGGGTTAGAGAATATGTCCTCTCCCCAAGGAAGCGCTGGAATATCGTAATATAGACAATAAAGGATGATGAAAAAGATCTTGTTGATGATCATGGGTCTGCTCATGATGTATGCAGCAAATGCCCAAACAGACAGCACGACTGTAAAAAGGAAGAAAGTGGCTGTTGTGCTGAGTGGTGGCGGTGCGAAGGGCATGGCTCACATCGGTGTGATGAAGGTGCTGGAACGGGCTGGCATTCCTATTGACATCATCACGGGTACATCAATGGGTAGCATCATCGGCGGACTTTATGCCATCGGCTACAATGCCCACGCACTCGACTCGATGGTGAGGAAGCAGGATTGGGGTTACGTCATCACCGACAAGGAAGACCTGCGCAACCAAAGTCTCATCGACCGCAAGAAGCAGAACACTTACGGGTTTACCACAGGATTGACAATAGGCAAACGCGACATGAACGCAGGAGGAATCATCAGGGGCAAGAACCTCAGTGAGTTGTTCCAACATTTGTGCATGGGTTACACGGATTCACTCGATTTCAACCATGATTTGCTCATTCCCTTTGCCTGTGTGGCAACAAACATTGTGGACAACAGCGAGGTGGTGTTTCATAACGGTCGCTTGCCACAAGCCATGCGTGCCTCTATGGCCATTCCAGCCGCTTTTTCTCCTGTCAGAATCGGCGACATGGTACTAGTGGATGGTGGCCTGAAAAACAACTATCCTGTCGATGTGGCTCGTGACATGGGAGCAGACATCGTCATCGGCGTGACGCTGTCGGGCAAGCCAAAGACAGCTGAGGATATGGGAGGAACCATGAGCATTGTTGGCCAGATCATCGACATGAACTGTGTAAATAAATATGAGGAGAACAAGGCGATGACCGACTTGTACATGAATGTGGATCCTCGTAGTTTCTCCACTGCCAGTTTCACAACCGCAGCCATTGACTCGCTGATACGTTATGGTGAGGAGGAAGCGATGGCACATTGGGATGAACTGATTGCTTTGAAAAAGCGCATTGGCATTGACGATTCGTTCCGCCCCACGATTCACCAGCCGTTACGTCCTCAGGTGATGACGGAGAAGATGCTCGTGAAAGGCTTCACTTTCGAAAATATGACGCAGCCGGCTGAACGGTTCTTGCGTCAGAAGTTTCATCTGAACAAGATAGACAGTATTGACACAGAACTGGGGCAAGAACTGACCACATCGATGCGTGTTGACCTCTTCTATCAGACCGCAGAGTGCCAATTTGTACCAAATGGTGACGGTGTGAACGTCATCCTCTCGGCAGGCAATCGCAAGTCGATTCAGTTGAATGCAGGCATGCGCTATGACACAGAGGAATATGCAGCTTTACAGTTAGGAGTTGAAATTCCATTCAAATCGGCTGTTCCCATCTTTACAGACATCACCCTCCGTTTGGGTAAACGCTTGATGGCACGTGGAGAAATTACGTTCCATCCCAGCAGTTTCACTCGCCCCACCCTCAGCTATACGTTCCGTGACAACAATATAGATGTGTATGTCAAGGGCGACATCGATTATAACATCCGCTACAACCAATCACAAGCAGAATTCGTGCCCATTAACTTCAACCTGCGCCACTTCAACCTGCAAGGAGGACTACGATGGGACTATTTGTACTACCGCAACAAGTTGGGTTCAGAAACGGCGCAACAGATTTCTTTGGAAAACGAACACTTCATCAGTTATCGTGCTCGTATGAGTTACAATAGCGAAGACGACTGGTACTTCCCCACACGAGGTGCACGATTCAATGGTGAGTATGCCTATGTGACCAGCAACTTCACGAAACTCAACGTCCGTGCAGATGATGGCACCAAATTGGGCAAGAAAACAGGCATGACCGAAATCAACGCCAACTGGCGCATGTCATTCGCATTCAACAAACGCCTGACTATCCAGCCCATGATTTACGGGCGCATGCTCTTTGGTTCCTTCGCTCCCATCATCTTTGCCAACACTATTGGTGGCAACTGGTTTGGGTGCCAGATGGAACAGCAAATGCCCTTTGCTGGCATTGGTCACATGGAATACATGGACGCAAAGTTCATTGCCCTCCAGTTGCAGGCGCAGGAGCGAATTCTCAAAAACCACTTTGTGCTACTCCGTCTGGCTGGTGCACAACATGCCGACAAAACAAAGAATCTCTTCGATAACCAAACCTTATTGGGTGTTCAGGTAGGCTACTACTACCGAACGATGTTCGGTCCTCTGGGGGGCACCTTCGGATACAGCAATCACACCAAGAAGCCGAACATCTTCATCAATCTCGGATATGAATTCTGATTCTACATGAAACTATGATGACTCAACTTGATTTTTTAATAATTATATCGTGACATATTAGTAAAAACCAACCATAAAAACTAAACAAAAATGAAAACATTGAAACAGTTAATCTTGTTGATGATGGCGCTGTCGTTGGGAATGACAGCCTCTGCCCAAAGTAAAAGTGAAGTGTTGCGCGGACGCGTGGACAGCGTGTTGCGCAAGAACTATGAAAAGGGTTCCTATGATACCCTCTATATGAAACGTCCTGACAGCAAACTGACACTGAAACTGAGGGGCAACCTTTCAGGTTTCTATCAGCGTTCCAAGTTCAGCGAGAACGGCATCCGCTACAACGCCAAACTCAACACCGACACCCGTGGAACCATCAGTGCAGCAGCCACCTACTATGGGGTGACGGCAGGTCTGGCACTCAATCCCGCCCGTCTGTCTGGCAAAAACAAAGACATCGAGTTCAACATCAACGCCTATGGCAACCGCTTCGGTCTGGAAGCCAACTACCAAGAGTCCAAGACCCTCTCTGGCGACATTAACTATAATGACGGCTCTTTCCACGTCAACAAGGGTGACGTGAAGTTGACACTTGTCACCGTCACGGGATACTATGCCTTCAACCACCGTCATTTCTCCTACCCTGCTGCCTTCACGCAGTCCTACATCCAGAAGCGTTCGGCAGGTTCATGGCTCGTAGGCGCCACTTATCAGGGCGGAAGAATCAAGACCACTGACGATGCACCCGCCGAGATGGGCAAGACACGCACCACCATGAATACATTTGCCATCGGCGGTGGCTACGGCTACAACCTCGTGGCAGGCAAATGGCTCTTCCATGCTTCCGCACAGCCCACTTTGATTGTCTTCAACGACATTGACATCGAAGAGAACGGTATGAAGCGCGACGGAAAGACTCACTTCCCGGAGATGATCACCAACACCCGCGCAGCCATCGTCTATAATTTCAGCCAGAAATATTTTGCCGGTTCCACTTTCCTCTTCAACACCACCCTCTTAGGCGACAATGATGACTACACGCGACAGACCAAATGGCGTGCCCGCGCCTTCTTCGGTATCCGCCTGTAAATGAAAATTCACACCAGAATGATGGCCAAAAACAGCTATTGGGTGAGCGGAACGAGAACAATTTGTTCTTCCCTGTTTTTTCTATCTCCACCCCGGATATAAAAATAAAATCGTTTTTATTTTGTATTTCGCTCGATTTGTACTACCTTTGCACATCACATTCCTAAAACTTATTAACCTTTATGTTTTCAAGGGAAATATATGCAGAGCGTCGGATGGAACTGAAACGGCAGGTGGGAGAAGGGCTCATCCTGCTGTTCGGCAACAATGATGCGCCCAACAACTACCCGAGCAACACCTACCGATTTCGACAGGACAGCTGCTTCCTCTACTACTTCGGGCTGAAACGCGAGGGACTGGTGGGCGTGATGGACATCGACAACGACCAAGAATATATCTTCGGCGACGACATCGACATCGACGACATCATCTGGTATGGCTATGTGCCGTCGGTCAAGGAACTGGCAGCAGAGACAGGCGTGACACATTCAGCTCCGATGAAGGAGTTGAAGCCCATGCTGGATGCAGCCAGGAAGAAGGAACAGGTCATCCATTTTGTGCCCCAATGCCGCCACGACCTGATGATTCAGTTGGCTGATCTCGTGGGCATCCATCCCTTGCAGTCCAAAGAGAAGGCTTCGGTGCCACTCATCAAGGCCATCGTCGATATGCGTGCCGTGAAGAAGCCTGAGGAGATTGCGGAAATGAAAGCGGCGGCTGACATTGGCTACCAGATGCACACCACGGCCATGAAGCTGTGTGCCCCAGGCGTGACGGAGAAATACATCGCTGGCGTCATCGAGGGCATCGCCATGAGCTTGGGCGACCGCTACTCGTTCCAGTCCATCCTCTCCATGCACGGCGAGATCCAGCATGGCTATCCGAGCCACACACCGATGGAGGCAGGACGTCTGATGCTGTGTGACGCTGGTGCCGAAAGCAAGGAGAACTATTGCTCGGACAACACACGAGTGACGCCCATCTCGGGAAAGTTCACCCCCCAGCAGCGCGACATCTATCTGGCGGTGGAGGCGGCTCACGACTGGGTCATCGACCAAGCCAAGCCCAATGTGAGATGGCTCGACATGCACCTGGGGGCTTGCCGCATCCTGACGGAACACCTGAAAGCCATCGGGCTGATGAAAGGCGACACCGACGAAGCCGTTCGTGTTGGAGCCCATGCCTTGTTCATGCCCCACGGATTGGGCCACATGATGGGACTCGATGTGCACGACATGGAGGGACTGGGACAGAACTACGTGGGCTTCGACGACGAAGTGCAGCCCTCCACCCAATTCGGATTGAACTGCCTGCGCTGCGGACGCCGTCTGCAACCAGGCTTCGTGATGACCGACGAGCCAGGCATCTACTTCATTCCCCACCTCATCGACCTGTGGAAGAGCCAAGCCCTGCACAAGGACTTCATCAACTACGAAGCCATCGAGCCATTCCGCAACTTTGGCGGCGTGCGTTTGGAGGATGACATCCTCATCACCGAAACGGGTTGCCAAATCATCGGCGACCACATCATCCCCTACCACCTCGCCGACGTGGAGGCATTCATCAGCAAACAATAATCATTCACATTATATATAATATATTATAAAGACACATCATATATGAAAAAGACACTGATTCTCGCCGCGCTCCTCATGCTCGGCACCACCCTCTTCGCTCAGGAAGAGAAGAAAAACGAGGGATTCCAGTTCACCGTCGTGAAGGAAATCCCCATCACATCAACCAAGAACCAGAACAACTCAGGCACCTGCTGGGCATTCTCCTCACTCGGATTCTTCGAGGCAGAACTGCTCCGCATGGGTAAGGGTGAATGGGACTTCTCGGAAATGTACCTCGCCCACAAGACCTACGAAGACCGCGCCAAGGCCACCGTTCGTCTGCATGGCGACATGGATTTCAGTCAGGGCGGCTCGTTCTACGACTGCGTCTATTGCATGAAGCACTATGGCATGATTCCCCAGTCGGCCATGCCCGAACCAGGTTCGCTTCAAGGCGATTCCTTACCCAACTTCACCGAGTTTTTCAGCATTCTGGAACCGATGGTGGAAGCTGTGGCAAAAGGCAAGCAGAAGAAACTCAGCCCCCTCTGGTTCAAACCCATCAACGCCACGCTCGACACCTATCTGGGCGAATGCCCGACGGAGTTCACCTACAAGGGCAAGACCTACACACCCATGACCTTCATGGCATCGACAGGCTTGAACATGGACGACTACATCAGCCTCACCTCCTTCAGCCACCATCCTTTCTACGAGCAGTTCATCATCGAGGTGCAGGACAACTGGCGCTGGGGACTCTCTTATAACTTACCTATCGACGAGTTCATGGAGGTGATGGAGAATGCCGTGAAGAATGGCTACACCTTTGCATGGGGTGCCGATGTCAGCGAGAACGGCTTCTCACGTGAAGGCATCGCCGTCTGCCCCGACCTGAAAAAAGCGAAAGAAACTGATGGCAGCGACTACGAACGCTGGTTTGGCCACACAGGAGCCCTCAGCAACCGCGCATCCTACACCGCACGTCCTTGGCCAGAAATCACCGTCACTCAGGAGATGCGCCAAGAGGCTTACGACAATTGGGAGACCACCGACGACCACGGCATGCTCATCTACGGTATCGCCACCGACCAGAACGGCAAGGAATACTTCATGGTGAAGAACTCATGGGGCACCGACTACAAGTACAATGGTGTGTGGTACGCCTCCAAAGCCTTCGTCGCCTACAAGACCCTGAACATCCTCGTCCACAAGGATGCCATCCCCAAGAACATCGCCAAGAAATTAGGAATTAAATAACCCCCAAACCTTTAATGAAGACTATGAAACACATCCAAAGAAGCGCGCTCCTATTATTGTTTACCCTTGGATGCGCCATCACCATTCAGGCACAGAAGCCTTTCCGCTCTGAGGTCATCCGATTCATGGGAGCGGAAAGGCATCTCGACCTGCGCGACATCGTATGGAAAGAATATGAAAATGCGCCAAGCAGCAAACTGCGACGCATCGGCAGCTCATCGTCAGACCAGCAGGGAGTGAGATGGATAGACCGCATCAACAATCTGCCCGAATACATGCAGACATTCCACGAGGAATACGGCAAGAAAGTAGCAGAAGTGCTGAACGGAGGCTCCAACGAACTCTCCGACCACACCCTGGCGATGCACTTCGAAGATGACAATAGTTACCGCATGCTCATGACATCCTACACAAAAAAGATATCATTTGAATTTCCCGCCAATGCATCGGAAGATGTAATTGCCCAATGCGTCTGGGATGTGATGGGACAGGTAGATAATGACACAGGAAGCGAAATCAATTGTTTCATGCCCTACCTCGCGATATCCCTCTCCTACGACTATCCCGAAGCATTCTGGACAGCCAACGGCTATTGGTGGAACTATATGTGGTCATTCTGGTACACATACGATGATCCCTCCAAAGGCATAGGAGAAATCGAATATACTATCGACATCTATTACACCTTGGAAATAGCAGGAACTTATGACCAACGATGCGAGGAATTCCAATCTGGACAATTAGTGATGGATGCGGTCGTGGAATTCAATCAATGCGTGAACAGCATCCTGGCAAACGCTCCCCAAAACTACCGCTACAACACGATTGCCTACTTCAACGAATGGCTCACGACACACAATAGTTACAGCTCTGCATTTGGAAAAGTCGACAACGTTCCCACCATCGTGTGGAGCGCCCTCAGTGCCTTAAAAGGCAGTACGGGCGATTCAGGCCCCGTCTGTGAAGGCTATTCAAGAGCATTCAAGGTGCTGTGCGACAAGAGCAACATCCCTTGCATATTGGCCACAGGTAATGCGAAGGCGAGGCGTTACGACAAAGGCGAAGCACACATGTGGAATGAAGTGCAGATGGAAGACGGAAAGTGGTATGCTGTCGATGTCACTTGGAATGACCCCAGCGATTCCCGCAACATCGCAAAGTCTGGACATGAGGGGGACTTCTGGCTGCTGTTAGGCAAGAAGACGGTCGTGGACAACACGAATTTCAGTTTTGCCGAATCTCATCCTCACGGCATTTTCTGGGACGTCAGTGCCGAATATGAACAGCAGTGGGACTACTCCGTCGCATCGCTCATCAACGACTACCGATACAGTGTGGCGACTGACATCACAGATGTTTCCACCGAATCGTCCACTCAACCCGTATCCATTTTCAGCATCAACGGCCAGCAGTTGTCCACCCCACAAAAAGGCGTGAACATCATCCTCATGAACAATGGCCAAACGAGGAAGATTCTGGCGAAGTAGCCTAAGGGAAGCAAGGGTGCGTCGGTCGTTCGGAAAAGAGATTTTTCATTTGCGGTGAAAAAAAATGAGAAATTCTTTGTCAGTTTCGCAAAATGTCGTACCTTTGCACTCGCAAACGGATAAAGACCTTGTTTGTTTGCGAAAACGGTGCGTTAGTTCAGTAGGTTAGAATACATGCCTGTCACGCATGGGGTCACGAGTTCGAGTCTCGTACGCACCGCAAAGACCGAAGGTTTTCTGAGGTCTATAAACAAAAGGAAAACATTGGTGCGTTAGTTCAGTAGGTTAGAATACATGCCTGTCACGCATGGGGTCACGAGTTCGAGTCTCGTACGCACCGCAAAACCGAAGAGGATTCCAAGCAATGGTTTGGAATCCTTACTTTTTTTTCCCTTCCCTTAAACTTTTGGGCGGCATTTTGGTCTTATAATCACAAACCCAAAACCAAAAACCCAATAAACCCAAACTAACTAAACAACATGGTTATTTCCAAGAAAACTATTCTTTCTCTCGTCCTTTCGATGATGACCATCGCAGCGTTTGCGCAGTCCACTCTGAAAGGCAAAGTCATTGACAGCGAAACGGGTGAGGCATTGATTGCCAGTACTGTTCGAGTCATGAGTACAGACACGACACGCTTGGTGGCTGGTAACGCCACCAACAGAGACGGCTCTTTCAGCGTGAAGAGCGTGAAGGATGGCAATTACATCCTGAAAGTTTCATACGTTGGTTATCGAGATTTCTACAAGAGCATCACGGTCAACAAGAAGGCGACCAAGGGCGAACTCACCATTGGCACCATCATGATGACGGTGAGCGATGTCAAGCTGAATGAGGCTGTGGTGACCGCAGAACTGAAAGAGATGGAGATGAAGGACGACACCCTCATCTTCAACGCTGATGCCTTCAAGGTGCCCGAGGGAAGCGTGCTGGAAGACCTCATCAAGAAGTTGCCGGGCGTGACTGTCGAAGATGGCACCATCAAGGTGAACGGAAAGACCGTGCGTCGCATCCTCGTGGGTGGCAAGGAGTTCTTTGGAAACGACCAGAACATGTCGATGAAGAACCTGCCTGCTGAGATTGTCGATAAGGTGAAGGCCTACGACAAGCAGTCGGACTTCAGCCGCATCACAGGCATTGACGACGGCGAGGAGGAGACGGTGCTCGACCTGACCATCAAGAAAGGATTCCAGCAAGGCTGGTTCGGCAATATCGATGCGGGCTACGGAACGGAGAAACTCTACTCGTTCCGAGGAATGCTCAACCGGTTCTCCGACACGATGCAGGGCAATGTGCTGGGTTCGCAGAACAACACGGGCAGCAACGGTAATGCGACGGCCCGACAGATTGGCGGACGATTGATGTACGACCTGCCCAATGTGGAGGTGGGCGGTAACTTCCGATTCAACTACAACAAGAGCCATTCCTACACGAAGAGCAGCAGTCAGAACTTCGTGAGAGCGGCATCATACAGCAACAACCTCAACCATAACAACAACAGGAACAACAACTTCAACAGCGACTTCCGCGTGGAGTGGCGAATCGACTCTGTCACCACCCTCCAATTCACGCCCCGCGTTTCCACGGGCAAGACCAAGAGTTCATCGGGCAGTTCTTCCGCCACCTTCAACGATGACCCCTATCAGAATGGCGTGACCGACCCACTCAACCAGATGGATCTCATCAGCGACGCCATCAAGGTCAACGACAACAGCTCCACCAACTGGAGCAACGGCGACAACTACAACGTCAGCGGAAACCTCCTGCTCAACCGTCGTCTGGGTGGCGGCCCTTGGTTCGGTCCATCCGCCGAGACAGGCAGCAACGGACGCAACATCAGCCTCCGCATGAATGGTACGCTCAGCGAGAACAAGAGCAAGAACTACAACTGGTCGAACGTCATCTACCACCAGACCGACACCGAGGACTTGACCTTCCGTCTGCGCAACAACCCCAACAAGAACAAGAATTACAGCATCGGATTCACCTACTCCGAACCCGTCTTGCGCAACCTGATTGCACAGCTCAATTACAACTACGAGTACTCCAAGCGCCATTCCGACGGACAGACCTACGACTTCGCCGAGGATGATGAAGAAGGTCATCGCATTTGGGAGCACTACCAGAACTTCGGTTCTCTGCCCGAGGACTATCAGGACTTCCTCAGTTCCAACCTCTCGCGCTACACCGACAACATCAACAAGACCCACAACCTCGAATTCTCCCTCCGATTCATCACCCAGCTGCTCAACATCAGCGCCGGTGTACGTGTCGAGGCACAGAATCAGAAGATGGTCTATCAGTATCAAGGGCTCGACACCATCGCCAGCCGTAACATCTCACGCGTCTCCCCCACGCTCAATGCACGGCTCCGATTCACCCGTCAGCACACAATGCGATTCACCTACCGAGGCAACACCCAGCAACCAGAGATGACCGACCTCTTCAACCTGACCGATAACAGCAACCCGCTCAACATCCGCGAAGGTAACCCAGGTCTGAAGCCATCGTTCACCCACAACTTCAGCCTCGACTACAACAACTTCTTCCAGGCAACCAACCAGAGCATCAACGCCAACTTCACCTACAGCTTCACGCGCAACAGCATCGCACAGCGCACCGAATACTACGAAGAGACAGGTGGACAGCGTTCACGCCCTGAGAACATCAACGGCAACTGGAACACCAGAGGAACCATCGGTTTCAACACCCCACTCGGCTGGGACAAGCTCTCGCTCAACGCCAGCACCAACGCATCGTTGAACAACCACGTCAGCTACCTCTATCAGAATCAGGTCACGTCCAAGAACAACACGAAGGATTTCAGCCTTGGCGAACGCCTCAGCATCACCCTGCGCCTGAGCGACATCGACATCCGCGCCAACGGAAACTTCAATTGGTCAAAGACGAAGAACCAGATGGTGGCAACAGGCAACCAAAACACGTTCAACTTCAACTACGGACTCTCCTCCACGGGTAACTTCCAGAACGGCTTCGGCTACACCACCGACATCAACGTCAGTTCACGCCGCGGTTACTCATCTGCCAACATGAACACCAACGAACTCATCTGGAACGCACAGATCAGCTACCGATTCCTCTATCGCAAGCAGGCAACCATCTCCATCGAGGCACGAGACATCCTCAACCGTCGCAGCAACATCAGCCGCACCATCAGCGCCATGTCACGCTCCGACCGCGAGACCAACGCCATTTACAGCTACGTGATGGCACACTTCATCTGGCGCTTCAACCTCTTTGGTTCAAGATCAGCCCGCCAAGGACTCCGTGAACAGCGCAGCTTCATGAACGAGATGCCAATGATGGACGGCGGCGGCTTCGGTGGCGGCGGCGGAGGCTTCGGCGGCGGAGGCGGCCGTGGCGGAGGCGGCGGCTTCGGTGGCGGCGGCGGACGCTTCTAAGAATTGAAGAATTGAAGAACCTTTAGCTCGGCGTAGCCAATTGAAGGAGAGAGAAAAAAGGAGCACTCGAATCATCGGGTGCTCCTTTTTTTTGAGGTGAGAGGTGTGAGGTATGAGGTGAGAGGAATGTTATGCTATGAGAAACTGTTGCGCCGTTGGCGCCGAAGAAAAGATATAAAAAAACAGATAAAAATATAAAAAAAGACATGTAAGGATATAGAGATAAATCAATTCTATTTTTATTTATTTTTCCCTATTTTTTTATATTTTTGGCTACGCCGAGCTAAAGGTTCTTTCGGCGGCTTGCCGCAATAAACCTTAACCTTTCAATTCTTCAATTCTTCAATTCTTCAATTCTTCAATTCTTCTCATCCTTCGCCTCCTTCACTTGGCAGTCCACCACCGCCGGTGTTGTCGCCCACTTCGCCGCCGGGGTCGGATGGAAGTCCGCCGCCGCCATTGTCGCCGGTGTTGTCGCCCACTTCGCCGCCGGGGTCGGATGGCAGACCGCCTCCACCGTTGTCGTCGCCGTCGTTGTCGTCGCCACCGCCACCTTGGTCGTCGCTTGGTGTGGTGCCGCCGTTGCCGCTGTTAGAGCCAGAGGTGGAACCGCCGCTTGCCATGGCATGCTGGCGCACATAGTCGATGTTCTTGTTCAGGCGGTTGATGAGCAGGGCATACGCCTGCGGGTCATCGTCCACCACGGCGAAGGAGTTGAGCAGGAGGATGAGCGCGCGGTACTCCGGATAGAGCGCCTCGCGGGCATTCTTCACAGCCTGAGCCTCGGGAGCCGCGTCGTTGCGCGAGGTCATGAGCTGGCGAAGCTCCACCTCGATGGCGGCCAGACGCGTCATGGCGCCGGTCAGTCCGAGGGTCGCGGCATCGGCCTGCAGCGAGGAGGTGTTGGACCACTCGTCGGTGAACTGCTGAATCTTCGACCACTCCGAAATCATGTTCTCCGTCGGGTCGATGCGGTGCTTGCGCATGAACGTGTAGAAGCGCCCTGCCGCCGCCTTCTTCTCCGTGTCGAAATCCATCCTGCGGTAGGCATCCACCACGCCCTTCACGCCATACACCAGCTGGTCGCCCTCCTTGTCGAGGTTCGAGATCGCCTCGGTCTCCTCGGCCTTCAGCTGCTGGGCATAGACATCGTCCAGCACGCCGTAGCGGCCGCGGCAACTCAACAGCTGACGTGCCAGCTTGGCAGGTGCGGAGTTCTCTTGGTTGAAAAACTCGTCGAACTGGTCGATGGTGTACTTCACCACACTGATGCAGACGGCATTCGTGGCACGTTGCAGCGCCAATTCTTGTACTAAAGTTGGGATATTTTCCATATTGATATAATTTAGGTTGTAAAAAAATAAAAGTGCCTGTTTTCGGGCGTTTCAGCCCTGAAATGTTAAAATCCGAATGGCCTTGTAGGGGGTACAAGACCCTCCCGACGGCGTCGGGAACCCCTTGTAGGGGGTACAAACCCTTCTCATCATCGTCGGGAGGTTCTTGTGGGGGGTACAAAGCCTTCTCACCATCGTCGGGAGACTTTTGTAGGGGCTACAAAACCTTCTCATCATCGTCGGGAAGCTCTTGTAGGGGCTACAAGACCTTCTCAACGTTGTCGGGAGGGTCTCCCACGGGGGTTATCGTATCATCACCTTCCGTCCGTCCTTCACGTACACGCCTGGTGCGGTGGGCTCGCCCTCCAGCTTCACGCCAGTGAGGGTGTACCATGCGCCGTCGGCGGCAGGGGCGGAGACACCTTCGATGCTGTCAGGCACATAGCCGTAATAAATAAATACGCCGGAGTCTTCGGTCAGAGCCGCGTCGCCAGAGAGGTCGAAGTATCCGCTGAAGGCACGGAGAGTCACATCTTCCTCCACACAAGACCAGAAGTCACCTGATTCATAGTGGAGGACATCTCTGTTCTCACCAACGAAGGTCTTGGGGCTGTAGGTTCCGATGAAGGACACATCACCCTTGGTGGTCTTGTAGGTCTCCACATTGGCTGGCTGGATGACCACGTCGTGGAACACGGGGTCGGTCATGCACTCGTTGCCGGCGATGTTGATGATGTAGGGCACGCCCTTCTTGATGGAAGTGACATTGCCAAAGTCGATGTAGCCGTTGCCGCCTGTGTTGGTGTACTCGCTGAATCCCTTGATGATGGTGCCGGCAGGGAAGTTGGCGGCGATGTGCTCGGCGTCGAGGGAGAACGGCAGGCAGATCACGTTCCAGTCGTCGGTCTTCAGCGTGAGGCCCTGAATCTTCACCGCGCCGAACGTCTTGCCGTTCCATGCCATCAGGTGCGCCGTGTTGTCCGCATCGGCATAGAGAAGGTTGTTGCGCAGGTAGCCGCCCTCGCCGTAGTGGGCGTAGGAGAAACCATGCTCTCGTGAACTATATTTCGTGCCGTCCTCGCCGACGATGGAAGTACAGTCGCTGAACGTGGTGGTATTATCGTAAGCAATACTTGCAGTGCTCCATTCGTCACTGACAAAGATGCTTACCAGCTGAGTACACCCTCTGAACATAGAACCCATATCTTCAACCTTTGCTGTGTTCCATCCAGTGAGGTCAAGAGAAGTCAGAGAGGTGCATTGACCGAACATAGCAGCCATCGTCTTCACATTGGCGGTGTTCCACGTGCTCACATTGAGCGAGGAAAGCTGATAGCATTGATAAAACATATTCGTCATTTTGGTGACGTTGGACGTGTCCCAAGCACGAAGGTCGAGGGTTGTGAGTTTCTGGCAATTAAGAAACATTTGCTCCATGTTAGCGACCTCAGAGGTGTTGAGATTCTCAAGCCCTTCAATGGTTTCAAGAGCGACGCAATCCTTGAACATGTTTCTAAGGTAGGTTTTCTTGTAGTTCTTGCAGCTTTCATCAATGACGGCTTTGGTGATGGTTGCGCAGAAAGCGGTGTTCCATGCGTCGGTTGAATTGAAATAATAGGAACCCTCAGGCTGGTTGTAAAAATCCACACATTTGAATGTCAAGGTGGTTCCGCTGACTTCTGCCACAAGTACGTCCTCAGCTTTCGCTCCCACTGCCGTCATCATCAGCACGGCAAGGAGCATCAAAAATCGAGTCTTCATTTTTTTCATAAACAGAATAGTTTTTAATGATTAATATTTAAGTAAATTGGCATTCACGCACACAAACGCCAGCATCCCGCCACCGACCTCAGGCCGGTGACAGGATGCCGTCGCTCCTTCTCCTGTGTATAGGAGTATTAGTAAGTAAGTAAGTAAGTAAGTAAGTAAGTAAGTAAGTAAGTAGCAAAAATATTGGAATGGCCAAATTTTGTGCAAGCAGAATGCCATTGGCAAGTGTTAAACTTGCCTAAATGGCTGAGGCGCAGCCAAAGTTCGCCGAAGGCAAACTTTTCAGCCATTATTTTCACCACCTTCACATTATTTATATATATTACTCGCTCACTCATTGTTGTGATATTTATTTTTTCTTGTACTTCTTGCCGAACAGGTCAGAATGCGAACCCGTGTTGAGCATGATGAGGATGAGCTCTTGGTCATGCTGCTCCCAAACGAGCAGCCAATCGGGCTGGATGTGGCACTCCCACTGACCCTTACGGTTGCCGTGAAGTACATGGGGCTGATACTTTCCTGGCAGTTTTCCCTCAGTAGAAAGGGTACGGATAACATCGCGCAAAAGCTCCATGTCATAGCCACGACGCTCACACAGCTTCATCTGGCGCTTGAATTCGCCCGTATAACGAATCGTGTACATAACTATTCAAGGCATTCTTTAAACAATTCATCCACGTCTTTGACTTCATACACGCGGCCCTCCTTGAGGTCGAGCATGGAGAGTTCGTAGGACGAGTAGAGCTTCTGACGGCGTGGCAGCGTGATTTTTCCGACGCCCTTCAACATGCTGATTGCTTTCCGAATGTCCTTCAGCATCGACATATCCTCGATGTTGACCAAAATCTGCCCGGGTGCGGGCATGGTTGCTACGTTTGCCATATTTGATTGTTCGTTTTCGTTTTCGGCCACAAAGATACAATCTTTTCCCAACACCACAAAATTCTCCCCCAACTTTTTCACACACATGCGGTTCATCGTCCATCCATGCGATGCCTTTGCGATGTGGGGTCAGCACATCCTGTCGCGATAATCCTCGTAGGTGAATCGGCGGAAGAGTTCAAACGTGCCGTCCTCGTGCAGCATGCCGATGGAGGGATGTCCGATGCCGTTGAACATCGTGGTTTTCACGGTCGTGTAGTGTATCATGTCCTCGAAGATGAGCGTCTCGCCAATCAGAAGTTCGTGGTCAAAATTCCAAGTACCCATGAAGTCGCCGGAGAGGCAGGAGTTGCCGCCGATGCGATAGAGGGTTGAGGGTTGAGAGTTTAGGGTTGAGAGTTTAGGGTCATCGACAACCTCTGCATGACGGATGGCTGGCATATACGGCATCTCCAGGCAGTCGGGCATGTGGCAGGTGAAGCTGGCATTGATGATGGCGGTCTTGATGCCGTGATTCTCCACGATGTCAACGACTTTCGCCACGAGCGGTCCCGTCTGCCAGGCAAAGGCGCTGCCCGGTTCGAGGATGACCTTCAAGTACGGATGGCGGGCATGGAAATCCTGCAAGGTCTTGATGAGCAATTCCACATCGTAATCCTTGCGAGTCATCAGATGACCACCGCCGAAGTTAATCCACCGGATTTGGGAGAACCACTTGGAGAACTTCTCCTCGATATGCTTCAAGGTGCGGGCAAACACATCGCTGCCCGACTCGCAATGGCAATGGATATGAAAACCCTCAATGTCCGTCGGCAACACCTCGGGCAGGTCATCCGCCAAGATGCCGAAGCGAGAACCCGGGGCACAGGGATTGTAGAGTTCCGTCTCTATCTCGCTGTATTCAGGATTGACGCGCAAACCAATGGACGCCCTACCCTTCACCTGCGGCGCAAACCGTTCGTACTGGCTCAGCGAGTTGAACGTGATGTGGCTTGAACAATCCAATATCTCCTCAAACTCGTCCTCTGTATAGGCTGGCGAATAAGTGTGCGCCCTACTGCCGAACTCCTCCTTTGCCAACCGTGCCTCGAACAGCGACGATGCCGTCGTGTGACTGATATACTCGCGGAAAATCGGAAAACTCTTCCAAAGCGCAAATGCCTTGAATGCGAGAATAATCTCCACATCAGCACGACGTGCCACCGTGCGAATCAATTCTAAGTTCTTCCGCAAAAGCAACTCCTCCATCACATAGCAAGGCGACGGAATCTTCTCTATGTTTTGTTCAAGCAATGTCATATCACTTCTCATCTTTCAGTCGATCACTTCAAATTTCGCAAACTTCAACAGCAACTGCTTCGTGCCCACATTCTCAAACTGCACGGTGGCTTTCGTGCTGTCACCCGTTCCCTCAATGCGGAGCACCTCACCACGCCCGAAACGATTGTGGACGATGTGTTTGCCCACAGCAAGGGAGGAGGAAGAAGAAGATACCCTCTCTGTCCTGGCGGACATCTCACCCGTAATGGGGAGAACCGTTCGGCTTGTTGGTGGTTGGGGAACGGAGTGAATGGATTTTTCTCTGCCCATTGTGGAAGACGGCATCGTGGGGATGAAGGGACGAGGTCTCTCTTTCCGTTGCCAAGGCAGTTGCACATCTTCGTCCACGCTCTTCCGAACCGAGAACATGCTCTGCTTCTTGTCCAAATACTTCGGATCTATATCCTTCAAGAATCGGCTCGGTGACGAGAACTCCATCTGCCCATAACGGAAACGGCACTGGGCATAGGAGAGGAAGCAATGGGTCTTTGCACGGGTGATGGCCACATAGAACAGGCGGCGCTCTTCCTCCATCTCACGCGGATTGCCCGACACCATATCGCTGGGGAAAAGTCCCTCTTCCAAGCCCACCACAAACACGGTGCCGAACTCCAAACCCTTGGCAGAGTGGATGGTCATCAGCGTCACCTTCGGCTCATCGCTCCCCTTGTCGCTGTCCACATCACTCATCAGCGACACCTCCGAGAGGTAGTCACTCAACGAAATGTTCTCGTTGCCCTCCTCCATGCGCATATCACAGAAGTCCTGCATACCGTTGATCAGTTCCTCCACATTCTCCTGCCGCGACAGGTTCTCAGGCGTCTTGTCCTGATAGATGTCGGCAATGATGCCGCTCTGCTTCACAATCATCGTACCTATCTGGTTGGCTGGCATCGTCTGTGCATGCTCAATAAATGATGCTATCATCTCACGGAACTGCCCTATCTTCGTCAGCGTTCCCTTGTTCACGCCCAATCCATACAGTTCAGGATTTCCAATCACCGTCCATAGGCTCACTTCATGATGCGTCGCTGCATCCAAAATCTTCATCACCGTCGTCTGTCCGATGCCTCGTGCCGGGTAGTTGATGACACGCTTGAAAGCCTCCTCGTCATTCGGGTTCACCGCCAGACGGAAATAGGCAATCACATCCTTGATTTCCTTGCGCTGGTAGAACGAAAGCCCTCCATAGATGCGGTACGGCAACGCCTCCTTGCGCATCGTGTCCTCGAACACACGGCTCTGTGCATTCGTCCTGTACAGAACGGCGAAATCGGAATACTCACACCCCTCGCTCCGCTTGATGCTGCGGATGGCATTCACCACCATCTTCGCCTCCTCCAAGTCCGAATGCGTGTCCATCACATGCAACTTCTCCCCTCGGTCATTCTCCGAGAAGATATCCTTCTGAATCTGGTGACTATTCTTCTTGATGAGACTGTTCGCCGCCTCCACAATATTCTGCGTCGAACGGTAATTGCGCTCCAACTTAAAGAGTTTCGCCCCCTCATATATATTCTGGAAAGTCAGTATGTTGTCGATATTCGCCCCACGGAAACTATAAATGCTTTGTGCATCGTCACCCACCACACACACATGCTGATGCTGACGAGTCAGTTGCCACACAATGCGATGCTGTGCAAAGTTCGTGTCCTGATACTCATCCACCAGCACATACCTGAACCGCTGTTCCCATTTCGCCAACACATCGGGATGCTGCTCAAATAATAGATATGTATAGAGAAGAATATCATCAAAATCCATTGCATCGCTCTGCTTGCATCGATTGCAATAGCGCAGGAAAATCTGCCCCAGCATCGACATGTTATGCCGTGCATCAGATTGTCGGTTCGCAGGATTCGACACATACTTTTCAGCCGTCACCAGCTGGTTCTTCGCATTCGAGATGACACCCAACACCGTACCTGGCTTATATGCCTTATCATCCAGCTCCATCTCCTTGATGATGGACTTGACCAGACTCTTGCTGTCTGCCGCATCATAAATCGTGAAGTTGGAAGAGAAACCAATGCGCTCATGCTCCTGACGCAGAATACGAAGAAAGATGCTGTGGAACGTACCCATCCACAACATCCTTGCATAATCCACACCCACAATCTTCGCAATGCGATCCTTCATCTCACCTGCCGCCTTATTCGTGAACGTCAAAGCCAAAATCGACCATGGCTGATAACCATGCTCCATCAGGTAGGCAATCTTATAAGTGAGCACCCTCGTCTTGCCAGAACCAGCACCAGCAATCACCAAGGCAGGTCCCTCGCAATATTCCACAGCCTTTCGCTGCGGCGGGTTGAACGTCTCTAAGTAATTATTCATTCTTCTTAAACACCGACACCTTCGGCATCTTCACATACTTCCCCTTCTCCGTCGTCTTCATCACCTGGTCGCCCACTAAGCGCATCTCCATCGTGTTCTCATCAATCAGACGGAACTCCACATCCTGCGCATCATAGCCGATGTCGCTCACCATCCTCACCACAGCCTTGTTCTCCTTCACCTCCTTCACCTTCAGAATCACCCAAGTGCCGTTCAGTTCACCCTTCACATACCCATACGTGTCCTCCCCTTCGAAGTCCTTCAACGGGATCTTCTTCTCCGCCAGATTGATGACCATCGAAGCTTTCAGAGCCTCACATTGAAACATGCCCTGAAACTGTTCCTGCGCCCAACCACTCAAAGCAGTCAGCGCCACACTCAATGCCAAAAGATATCTTTTCATTGTGCTTCTGTTTTAATTTTGCGACAAAGGTACGATTTTTTTCATAATTCTTCGTAACTTTGTCGCTCAAATTCTTTTCTCATGGATAAATACAAACTCATAGCAGTCGATTTGGACGGAACATTGGTGAGGAGCGACCAAAGCATCTCGCCTCGCACCATCAATACACTGGTGAAAGTGCAGCAACAGGGTGTGAAGGTGGCTGTGGCTTCTGGACGCCCCACATTTGGCACGGCACATGTGGCTGACACCTTGCGTTTGGAGGACTTCGGAGGCTATGTGATGAGTTATAACGGAGGGGAGATTTACGATTGGGGCACGAAGTCAAGGTTGCATGCCCAAACACTGGATAAGGACATTATACCTTATATATATAAATGTGCAAAAGAGCATGACCTGCCCATCATGACGTACATCGACAAAGAAGTGGTGAGCGAGGTGGAGAATGATGAATACATCAGCTATTCGGTGATGCGCAACCGCATGACTTTTCGGAAGGTGGATGACTTCGTGGCAACAGCACAGGGAGCAGGCATTGTCAAATGCATCATCGTGGGTGACCCTACCCTTTTGCCTGCTTTGGAAACAGAGATGCAGAAAAGGCTGAAAGGCAAGGCTGGTGTGTTCCGTAGTGAGCCTTTCTTTCTGGAAATTGTACCAGAGGGCATTGACAAGGCAAGAGGACTCTCCATCCTTCTCGACAAAATTGGTGTGAGGCGTGAAGAACTCATCGCATTCGGTGATGGCTACAACGACATTCCCATGATTCAGTTTGCAGGTATGGGTGTGGCGATGGAAAATGCGGCTGAGGAAATAAAGAATGCCGCCGACTTTGTTACACGGAGCAACAACGACGACGGCATTGTGTATGCTTTGGAAAAATTTATTCTTCGTCCTCAGGATATGCCTTGTTGATGGCGGTGAGGGCATTGAGCGTCTTGGGGAAGCCGATGTATGGAAGCATTCCTGTCAAGACAGCCACCATTTCTTTCTTGCTGATATCCACGTTCTTGCAACCAAAACCATGCTGTTCAAGCTGTGGCTGTGCAACACCCATTGATGCCAAGAGGCAGAATGTAACGAGTTCACGATGCTGCATGTCGATGCCGTTGCGAGTGTAGAAGTCGCCGAAGCAGTAACTCTCGAGGAACTCCACGATGTGCTCCTGTCCCTTGGGGCATTCCTTCTCCATCTTTTCAGCTGTGCCTGCACCGAAGATGCCATCGATGTATGCACGTCCCTTCTCACGACGATTCTCTGGTGTGGTGGTTCCCTGATTGGAGAGAGGCAGTTTGATGTCGTTGTCGTCAAACACCTCGTTCATTTCAAGGAGGAAGTCAATCATCTTCGAGAAGCCCACATAAGGCACCGTCTGATAGATGACCTCACGGATTTCACGTGGCTTGACACCCACATTGAGGCACACATCCACATACACCTTGAACTGGCGCATCGCATTGCAGCCAATGGTGCTGGCAAGGATGCACATACAACGGGTCTTTTCCAATACTGGCTCTTCGGTGAGTTTGAGCGCCTCATCGAAGGCAAAATTATCGAAAATCTGAGTGAGTTCAGGATCACGCTTGAGCGTGTTGACTGAGTTGCGCTGAGAGAAGAGTTTTCTTATCTGCTGACGCGCATATTCGCTGATTCCAACTTCTGTCATGGTTATACTTTAATTTTATGTTTTTGCAAAGATAATTCTTTTTTCTAACAGAAAGAACATTTTTCGACTTTTTTCACTTTTTTTTACGGTTAAAGAGCGTTTCTGTGCCGTTTTGAGGGTAAAACGGATACCTTTTTCACTTTTTCCTTTTCGGCTACCAAGAATATTCGTACCTTTGCATGACATTTAAAAGAAACTACTAAAAAGCATTATGGGTATCAGCAAAAAGAACAACGATACATCAAGTGTGAATAAAGCTATCAAAAGATGGTGGATTGTGACTGGCATCATCATCTTTCTGATGTTCTTTGGCGTCTTCGCCATTTCGCAGGGCTGGTTAGGAAAATTGCCCCCTGTGAGCGACCTTCAAAACCCCATCAATAAATACGCATCCCGTGTTTATTCATCGGATGACAAACTGATTGGCACATGGAGTTATGCCAGCGAGAACCGTGTGATGGTTCCTTTTGACTCTCTGCCCGAGAACCTGGTGCATGCATTGGTGGCAACGGAGGATGCCCGTTTCTACGAGCATTCAGGCATTGACGTCAAGGCCATCGGACGTGCCATCGTGAAGCGTCTGATGATGGGTCAGCGCAGCGCCGGTGGTGGTTCGACCATCACGCAGCAGTTGGCGAAACAGCTCTATTCGGATGTGGCAAAGACCGACGGGGCACGTATGATGCAGAAACCTATCGAATGGTTCATCGCCGTGCAGTTGGAGCGCTACTACACCAAGGAGGAAATCATGACGATGTACCTCAACTACTTCGACTTCCTCTACATGGGTGTGGGCGTTAAAAATGCTTGTAGAACCTACTTCGGCAAAGATCCTATTGACCTCAATCTCAATGAGTGTGCCACACTGGTCGGCATGTGCAAGAACCCTTCGCTCTACAACCCCTACAAGCGTGGCCCGAAGGGTGAATACCTGCAAAGCGAACGTTGTATCGAACGCCGCAACGTGGTGCTGGGACAGATGGTGAAGGAAGGTTACCTCACCCAAGCAGAGATGGATGAAGTGAAATCACAGCCACTCTCCCTTCTGCCCAAACCCAAAATCACGTCCCACAAAGAGGGTGCCGCTCCCTATTTCCGAGAGCACCTGCGTGTCATCATGATGGCCAAGCGCCCTGAGCGTAGCGAATACGCCTCATGGCAGGGACAGCAATACCACGATGATTCTGTGGCTTGGGAAACTGACCCTCTGTATGGCTGGTGCAACAAGAACACCAAGAAAGACGGTTCACATTATAATATCTACACCGACGGTCTGAAAATCTACACGAGCATTGACACCCGCATGCAGAAGATGGCAGAAGAGGCAATCTTCGAACACGTGGCAAAATATCTGCAACCTGCATTCGAGAACGAAATCAAATATTCGAAAACAGGACCATACAAGTCCATCACGATAGACAAGATGAACATGATTATCGACCGCTATGTACGCCAGAGCGAGCGTTACCGTGTGATGAAGGCAGACGGACATAGTGACGAGGAAATCATGCAGGCATTCAACAAGCCCATCGACATGCGCCTTTTCAAGTATGGCAATTCTTACGACACTCCTGAGGTGGTGGAGATGCGCATGAGTCCTCGCGATTCCATCATCTATTATAAGAAGTTCCTGCGTGCCGGAGTGTGCGCCATCGACCCTCAGAACGGACAGGTGAAGGCATATGTGCCTGGTCTCGACTTCGAGCACTTCGCCTTCGACAATGTGCTGGGTCCTGGTCATCGTCAGGTGGGTTCTACCATCAAGCCCCTGCTCTACTCATTGGCACTTTCCAGCCAAGGGTTCACACCATGTGACTATGTGGATGCAAGTCCTAAGAACTACGGTGGATGGACGCCCAAGGGAGGCGCGCTGGGTATGGTGCCACTGAAAACGGCACTCGCCCACTCAAACAACCACGCTTCGGTTTATCTGCTGAACCTCATCCGTCCACAGAACTTCATCAACTTCCTTGACAAGCAATTGAAGATTTCCACCTATACGATGCAACCCAACCTGACCATCGCATTGGGTTCAGGCGACGTGAGCATCGGCGAAATGGCCAGTGCCTACACCATCTTCCCCAGCATGGGTATCCACTACTCCCCTCTGCTTGTCACTCGCATTGAGGACGCTGACGGCAACATCATCGCCAACTTCACGCCACGCATGAACGAAGTGTTGTCGAAAGAGAAAGCCTGCCAGATGATTTACATGCTCAAAGCCGTCATCAACGAAGGTACAGGTCGTGCCCTGCGAGGCGGTGCTTACCACATCACAGGCGATTTGGGAGGCAAGACGGGTACTACCAACAGCAATGCCGACGGTTGGTTCATCGGCTTCTGTCCCAAACTTGTGGTTGCCAGCTGGGTAGGCGGTGAAGACCGCGACATCCACTTCGGCAGCATGGCCTTCGGTCAGGGTGCACGAGCAGCCTTGCCTATCTTCGGCAAACTCATGAGAAAAATCTACAACAGCAACCTCCTCGGAATTAGCGAGAAGGATAAGTTCGACATTCCAGAAGGCTACAAACCCTGTGACAACGAACTGATGAGCCTTCCAAGTGCAGAGGGAATCCTCCATCCGATAGAGGAAGACCCTGTGGAATACGACGAAGAATTCTTCTAATATGAAATTCATCGGAATTATACCAGCAAGATATGCCTCCACCCGTTTCCCTGCCAAACCTTTGGCAATGCTGGGAGGCAAGACAGTCATCGAGCGCGTCTATCGTCAAGTGGAAGGAGTGCTCGACGATGTGTGTGTGGCGACAGACGACGAGCGCATCATGGCAGCCGTCCAAGCCTTTGGCGGGAAAGCCGTCATGACCAGTGTCAACCACAAAAGCGGTACTGACCGAGTGCAGGAAGCCTTCACCAAAGTAGGTCAAGGCTTCGATGTCATCGTCAATATACAGGGCGATGAACCCTTCATTCAGGCACAGCAACTCGAAGCCATCCGCCAATGTTTCGACGACGACAGCGTAGATATTGCCACGCTCGTCAAGCCCTTCAAGCCCGAAGACAGATTTGAAGCATTGGAGAATGTAAACTCCCCTAAGGTAGTGGTAAACAAAAAGATGGAAGCACTCTACTTCTCGCGTAGCATCATACCTTTCACCCGAGGGAAGGACAAGGCAGAATGGTTGAGCGGCCACACCTACTACAAGCACATCGGACTCTACGCCTATCGTGCCAACGTCTTGAAAGAGATCACTTCCTTGCCCCAGTCAAGCCTTGAACTGGCAGAATCCTTGGAGCAACTCCGCTGGCTCGAAAACGGCTACAAAATCAAGGTCGGCATCAGCGAAATAGAAACCATCGGCATCGACACCCCCGAAGACCTTGCAAGAGCAGAAGAGTTCTTGAAATCACACTAATTCACTTCACAAACCCCTTCGACCGCCATTTACCAGATTTCCAACGGCGCAGAAGGATGACACCACGGATGTTCTCGTCAAGGGCAAAACCCACCCACATACCAACGAGACCATAACCGAGGGGAATGCCTATGACATAACTCAATCCCACAGCCACTACCCACTGGAAGATGACGCCTATCACAACCGGATAGACAGCGTCGCCCGTCGCCCGCAACGTGCCGCAGGCAAAAATGTTCGACACACGACCAATCTCCAAAAAGAAATCGACAACGAGCACCCAAACACCCATCGTGATAATCTCCTCATTGTCTGTAAAAGCACTGAGGATGGGACGTCCCAAAATGGCAAGGAGTGCCGAACCCGTGAGCGTGATCAGCATCGACCTGCGATAAAAGTAATTGCCCAAAATAAAGGCGGCCTGATGACGGCGCTGCCCTACGAGATGCCCCACCAGAATGTCCCCACCCTGCGTGATGCTGATGCAGAACAGAAAGACAAACACGATGATATTGGCACAATAAGTGCGAGCAGCCAACGCCTCGTTGCTGATCTGGTTGATGAAAAACGTGATGACAACTTGCGACAAGCTATAAGACAAATTCTCACTCATGGCAGGGATGCCGATGTGCAACAAGTGACGCAGTTCACGCCAAGGAATAGGACGGAAATATTCGATGGGGAATCGAGGGATATGTTTCTTGAAATGAATGATGGCAAGTAACACCATCGCGATGGCACGACTGGCAGCAGTAGCAATGGCGGCACCCTCAACACCCAACTGCGGGCAGCCCCAGTGTCCAAATATGAGGGCATAGTTGCCCAAGATGTTCAGAACATTGACGATGCCCGTCACCACCATTGGATAGACCACCTTGTCGGCACTACGCAGCGAGGCAGAAAACGTGAGCGACAATGCCTGGAAGAAGGAAAGCACACCCGTCAGTCGCAGATACACCAATCCGTCACCCATCAGTTCTGGACGCAATCCCATCAACAGCAGCAATTCCTCTGCAAAAAAGAAGAGCAACACGCTGACCACAAGACCGAGCACCAGGTTCACCACCAGCGCCATACCCACCACCTGCACCAACCGTTTATGGAGTCCTGCCCCAATATATTGCGCACAGAGGATGGCAGCACCCATCGAGAAGAACTGATAGACAAGGAAAACAAGCGACATGAGTTGGTTGTCAAGCCCCACAGCCGCCACGCTATTGTCGCTGTAACGGCTCAACATCACCGTATCGACAGCACCCAACAGCATGACCAAAGCTATCTCGATGAAAACCGGGATGGTGAGTACCTTCAATTGTCGTTTCAAGGAGTGTTTGTGCATGTAAGACCTCTAATTACACAAATTTTCGTTTGCAAAGGTAGTCATTCTTTTGCACTCTGCCAAATTTACCCATAGATTTGCCCTAAGGCACGTGACAATCTGCCTTTAAGCAAACGACCATTTGCCCTAAGGCACATGATGGTGCGCCCTTAGGCATTTTCCCGTTTATGCTGAGTCAAACTCCCTTTTATGTTGGGCGGATGCCCCTATCCTGTTTATGGCAAAGAGTTTCCTTACGACTAACAGAGAGTTTCCTTACGAGAAAAGCGTGGTTTCTTAACGAGAAACTATCTCGTCCCTCAGTTGCACTAAAATCGTGCTGCCAATATCATATCACTTCCCTAAATCATGAGCATGATGCCGGATGGTGAGAAGATGTTGTAATGTGGTGGGGGCAAAGGGATGAGGCACTACGACTTGATGACAGAGTATGATCGTTATCATGTTGTCTCAGTCCGCTTATCGCTCAATATCGGTACATTATTCTGAAATAAGGAAAGGTTATCAGAAAATAAGGAAAGCGTAAACAAATCGCTTCGTTTACGCTTTCCTTGTATCTGTCTTTATTATGTTATCTCAGCCCTTAGGCTATTCCATTTCGGTTATTCAATCGTCGTGATGAAGAACCTTATTTCTTTTCTTCCTTCTTGGGGGCTTCCTTGGTGTAACGCTTGTTGAGTGCCTTCACCACTTCGTCAGTCACGTCATAGGCTTCGTTGGCATAGAGCACGTTGTCGATGCCTGACGACTTGCAAAGGATGAAATCGTAGCCCTTCTCCTTGGCATAGGACTTGGTGAAGTTCTGAATGGTGTCGGTGAGGGCTTGGAACTCTTTCTGGTATTCCTCCTGCAAGGAATTGCTCAAACGGTTTTGGAGTGCTTCGAGGTCCTGCTGGAGTTTGGCCAGACGCGCCTGCTCTGCCTCGAACTGCTGCTGGGTGAACTGGTTGCTCTGATACTTGCGGTTGAACTCTTGCATCTGGGCTGCGAAGCTCTTGCCCTTGGCATTGATAGTTGATTCAGCGTTAGCGCGCTTCTTTGTGAATTCCTCTTCGAGATCCTTGCACTTCTGATACTGTGAGGTCAGCGTATCAATCTGTACAAATGCAATCTTATAACTCTGCCCGCCTTTGCTCTGAGCCTTTGCTGGCGCAGCCTCTGCTGCTGGTTCGTCATTGTTAGGTTGGTTACATGATGCGATGGTTGCAGTAGCTGCCACCATCAAAAGTCCGCCGAGGACGAGTGTAGTAATTTTCTTCATATAAATTAATAATGTATAATTTCAATTTTCTTTAATTGCATAAGGTGATTTATGTCGCATGGCGAAGTCTTGGCTCTGCACACAGGTGATGCCCCGTTTACGCATCTCCTTAGACTGACTGACATGTGTCTTGACAAAACGGCCATTCTTCTTCAAAAGAATGCGGACACACAGTAAAAGTACTGCTCCACCAATAATAATAATGCCAAAAATGAAGGCATACATGAATATTGTCAACATTATTTCTTACCTTTGCAGTCAAAATCAGATGCAAAGATAGGAGTTAAATAGATAGCCACTATCTGCGCGCCCCATTTTTTAACCTTATTTAGGAAAAAAATGCCACACAGCGCATAAACCTCTACATTTTATGGAGAAGTCAGAACAACAAAAATATCCTAAGGGACACTTTCCCCTCCACCTCACCATTGATGCCAGGAAGTCGGACGGAAACGCTCTCATGCTGCTCCAGACCTTTATAGGGATGGCGGCAGAGAAGTACTCAGTAGCCATTGTGGAAGAGCTGTCAGGCGATGCCGCCGAGGCTCAATCCGTCATTTCCGTACCCTTTCCTCATCGCGAAAACATCCGCATCGACTATAACATCTTTGCCAGCGAGATGGAGGACAAGTACGGACTCGGTCTCTACTTTCACATGGAAAGCGCTTTTTGAAGCTTCTCGTATTCTTTCTTCGCCTTCTCCATCAGTTTCAGGAACTCGGCATCGTTGTGCAGACGTGCCAACGTGTAAGCAGCAGCCAGACGGCCGGCCTGCACATCGCTAGCAAAATGGAAACCGAGAATGGTGCGGCTACGTCCATATTCATAGCCACGGGTCAGAATAGCATTCTGACTATTCGGCATCACCTCCACCAAAGCAAGCGCAATCCCCCACCCTAAGATGGAATGTGAAGAGGGGTAGCTGGACGAGGTGGTGTAGTGATCGTTCTGTTCTGGGATAGCGGAACTTTCGCCCAACCTCACAAAAGGACGTGTACGGAAACCCGTTGATTTCATCTGTGTGGAGGTGTTGCAGAGTTCCGTGAAGGTCTTCTTCACCAAAGCAGCAATGGCAGGCGTCTCCTTTTCTCCCAATGTCAGCCCCACACATGGCGTGTAGCAGTTGAGGAAATCCTTCTCCTCACAAGCCGCATCCTCTAAAGCCTGTTTGCCACGCTCCGTCTCACGTTCCTGCTTGGCCTGCCAATATGACACCACATCGCCATAGTAGCGATAGGAAGCCGTGTCAACGGGAGCGTCCAAAATCCGCTCGCCCCTCGGATAACCCACCTCTATCTTCTTCGACTTGATGCCCTTGATGCGACGGTACTCAGCACGAGCCTCCTCCAAATCCTCCTGATATTCAGGCGTGGTGTGCATCCTTGCAACGGCTGCTGATGCCGCCAGACGACCTGCATCCACATCACTCTGCCAATGCGCTCCCACAATGATACGGCTCTGTCCGTACTCAAAACCTCGACGCAAGATGGTGTCCTGCAATTCGGGAGCAATCTCTACCATAGCCAACGCAGAACCCCATCCGAACGCTGTATGTCCAGAGGGATAGGAACCATTGCGACGCAAATCATTCTCATCATCGAACTGGCTCGACACATGCTCATTCAGACGGGCAAAGGGACGCACACGCATATACCTTCTCTTTGCCATGCTGGTAGCCTGATTACTCGTCTCACCCACACGTTTGATGAACCGGTAGATGGCTGGGGTATCCTCCTTGCTGATAGTAATGCCCATCGCCTCGCTGAAAACCGTCGCCATACGGTCAGCACCATAGAGTGATTCCCAACTCGCCTGCTCACCACGAGGTGTGTTGCGGACAGACTTTCCCCAGATGAACTGCTGGAAATCATCCACAAAAAGCAGACTTGCCGTGTCAGGCGGTACAGGCAAATAGACACACGGATTCGGCAATTGGAAAATATTAAAGTAAGGCGAGTCCTTCTTCTCATTCTCCGTTTGAGCCCCAACGCTCAATGTGCCGCAAAAGATAAGGATGGCGGCAAGCATCCATAGTGATTTCTGTCTCATTGTTCCTTGAAATGTATATTTTCGGCAAAATTACGGCATTCTCTTGGAAATGCCAAAGAATAAAGGGAAAAAACTCCCAGCAGAGAAAGTCACATTAGTGAGATTGGCGACGAACAACGATATATTATTTCTCTTCATAATATCATTTATAGAATTATTTTCCTTTATTAAGCATTCTTCTTGGGCAGATTTTCCAAAGAGCGTAACTTTGCATCGGATTTCAAAAACAAAGCAATTTATTAACAACAAAAAAAAATTATACAACTATGGCAAAAAAACTTCACATCGAAACATTGGCACTTCATGTAGGCCAGGAGACTCCAGATCCAGCAACCGATTCACGCGCAGTGCCTATCTATCAGACCACTTCTTATGTGTTCCGTAATTCACAGCATGCAGCCGACCGTTTTGGGCTTCGCGATGCAGGTAATATCTATGGCCGTCTGACCAACACGACGCAGAGCGTGTTTGAGGAGCGTGTCGCTGCCCTCGAAGGTGGTGTAGCTGGCTTGGCTGTGGCTTCTGGTGCTGCTGCCATCACATACGCACTCCAAAACATCGCCCAGAATGGTGATCACATCGTGGCAGCCGACAACCTGTATGGTGGTTCTTACAATCTTATCACCCACACGCTCACAACGCAAGGTGTCACAAACACAATTATAAATGTGAACGACCTTCAGGCGCTGGAGGCAGCCATCCAACCCAACACCAAGGCGGTGTATGTGGAGACCTTCGGCAATCCTAACAGCGACGTGACGAACCTCGATGCCATCGCTGAGATTGCACACAAGCACAACGTGGCTGTGATTGTCGATAACACGTTCGCTCCTATCATCTTCAAACCGATCGAGCACGGTGCCGACATCGTGGTTCACTCTGCCACGAAGTTCATCGGCGGTCATGGTTCTTCACTCGGTGGCGTGATTGTGGATGCAGGTACGTTCGACTGGAAAGCCAACGCTGACAAGTACCCAACCATCGCGAAGCCAGACCCATCTTATCATGGTGCCGTATTTGCTGACGTGGCAGGTCCAGCAGCTTTCGTGACTCGTATCCGTGCCGTCATTCTTCGTGACACAGGTGCCACCATCTCTCCATTCAACGCATGGATCCTCCTGCAAGGCGTAGAGTCTCTCCCACTCCGCATCGAGCGTCATTCTTACAATGCTCAGAAGGTGGTAGAGTATCTGAATCAGCATCCAAAGGTGAAGAGCGTGAGCCACCCATTGCTTCCCTCTCATCCTGACCACGACCTATACAAGAAGTACTTCCCCAACGGTGGCGGCAGCATCTTCACGTTCGAGATCAAGGGCACACAGGAAGACGCTTGGAAGTTCATCGACTCGCTCCAAATTTTCTCACTCCTCGCCAATGTGGCTGATGTGAAGTCACTCGTCATCCATCCTTATACGACCACGCACTCACAGCTGAGTCCTGAGGAATTGGAAGAGCAGCACATCACCCCGACCACCATCCGTCTCTCTATCGGTGTGGAGCATATCGACGACATCATCGCCGACCTTGACCAAGCATTCAACCAAATCCCATAAACAAGTGACGAAAAGGGTTAGCATCATACCATAATCGTGGTATTTTGCCACCCTTTTCCGCCCAAACATTTTACACATATATATATTATTAGTACCTTTGCATCATCAAAAGTAACAAACAAAACAAAAAACTTCATAACTATGGCTAAAATTGCAAAACAGCTCACCGAACTCGTGGGTAACACTCCTCTCCTTCAACTCAATTCTTATTCCAAGAAGGAGAATCTCAACACCAACATCATCGCCAAACTCGAGTACTTCAACCCTGCTGGCTCTGTGAAAGACCGCATTGCCCTCGCCATGATTGAGGATGCCGAGAAGCGTGGTGTCATCAAGAAGGGTGCCACCATCATCGAACCAACCTCTGGCAACACTGGTGTAGGTCTCGCTTTCGTCAGTGCAGTGAAGGGCTACAAGCTCATCCTCACGATGCCTGAGACCATGTCCATCGAGCGTCGCAACCTCGTGAAAGCATACGGAGCCACCGTCGTACTCACCCCAGGTTCGGCAGGCATGAAAGGCGCCATCGCTAAGGCAGAGGAATTGCGCGACGCCACCCCAGGTTCCATCATTCTCCAGCAGTTTGAGAACCCAGCCAACCCAGCCACCCACTATGCCACCACAGCAGAAGAAATCTGGCGCGACACCGACGGTAAGATCGACATCTTCGTAGCTGGTGTCGGAACAGGTGGTACAGTAAGTGGTATCGGCAAGCGTCTCAAGGAACTGAACCCCAACGTGAAGATTGTGGCTGTTGAACCAGAGACATCTGCCGTGCTGAGCGGTGAGGCTCCAGGTGCTCACAAGATTCAGGGTATCGGTGCAGGCTTCATTCCAAAGACTTTCGACCGCAACGCTGTTGATGAAATTTTCAAGGTGCCTAACGATGGGGCTATCCTCACCAGCCGAAAGATTGCCGCATCCGAAGGTTTGCTCGTCGGCATATCTTCTGGCGCATCTGCCTACGCAGCCACGCAGCTCGCCAAAGACCCTGCCAACAAAGACAAGGTCATCGTAGCACTCCTGCCCGACACAGGCGAACGCTACCTCTCAACCGTCCTCTACGACTTTGAGAACTATCCATTGTAAATAATTGATTTTCAATAAATATATAAATATCCTCCAAATCTTCTCATAAGGATTTGGAGGATTACATCTTTGCAACCACATATGAACGAAAGGCAATGAGTGAGACTACGATTCGGCAAAACCAAACACAGAAAAAAGCTATCATCATTGGCGCCACCTCGGGTATAGGACTCGAGTTGGTCAAGGTGCTCACCTCCCAAGGTTGGCAGGTAGGCATCGCTGGACGTCGGCAAGAACGATTGCAACAAATTCAGAGCAAGAACCTCGACGTGGTTGCTACTGAGTGTATCGATATCACCAAGGAGGATGCACCTCGACGTCTCCTTACCCTCATCGGCAAGACCGGCGGCATGGATCTCTATTTCCATAGTGCGGGCATCGGTTACCAAAACCCCTCCCTCGACACCGACAAGGAGATGGCGACCGTTGCCACCAACGTAGTAGGTTTCACACAGATGGTTGATACCGCCTTTCATTATTTTGAACAGCACCCCGACCACCCAGGACATCTTGCCGTCATCAGCAGCATTGCTGGTACCCGTGGACTCGGTGCCGCACCCTCCTACTCTTCCACAAAACGCTACATCAACCACTATATGGAGTGCCTCACCCAACTCTGCCACATTCGAGGCATTCACCACATCCATCTCCACGACATCCGTCCTGGATTTGTTCGCACACCCCTTCTGGCAGACGGACACCACTACCCTCTTCAACTCGATCCACAAAAGGTAGCCCTCTCCATCGCCAAAGGCATACGTCACAATCGTTCCATCATCACCATCGACTGGCGATATCGAATTCTTGTTTCTATCTGGCGTCTCATTCCCAGATGGTTATGGGTGAGAATACCCGTAGTCTCAAAAGGATAAAAAGAAGGGAAAGCCGACACTCACGAGAGGAACGCCTCTGCCTTGGCGATGGTGTCAAGTTTGCCAACGTCAAGGAGTTGGAGTTGCGGGTCGAAGTGGCAACGGATATCCACCTTGTCGCAGATGGAAAGGTAGAAATCGATGATGGAGAACTTGCCCTGCCAGGCTTCCATGAGGGGAAGCAGGGAGGGATGAAATACTTGGATGCCGGAGAAAGCGAACTTGGAGAGATGAGAGGTTTGCGCTAAGGCCTTGATTTCGGGGAAGGGCGACTTGATTTCTCCTGTGGCGATGTTGGTCCATCCGACGAGACGGTTGGTGTCGTCGAAAAGGAGATAACGCTGAGTTTGGCGCTGAGACACAAGGAGGGTTGTGGTGGAGGTAGTGAGCACCTCGTTATAAAGCCCGAGGAGGTCGGCATTGGAGAGGATATCGACGTTATGAACAAGAATAGGCTGGTCGTTGGAGAAAAGGCGGGCAGCCTTTTTCAATCCCCCACCCGTCTCGAGAAGCATATTGGTCTCGTCGCTGAAACGGATATCGATGCCGAAGCCATTGTTGGCATTGACAAAGTCGATGATCTGCTGAGCGAAGTGGTGAACGTTGATGACGACTTCTGTCACGCCGATACCTTTCAGTTTCTCAATGAGAATCTGCACAAGAGGCTTTCCATTGATGGGCACCATCGCCTTGGGCATGGTGTCAGTAAGGGGTTTGAGTCGGGTGCCGAGACCGGCAGCAAAGATGAGCGCGTTCATGGAAGTTGAAAATTGAAAATTGAAAGTTGAAAGTTGAAAGATGCGATTGAGCGAGTGCAGAGGTCAAACTCGTTTGAACTATGCCGAGCGTAAGCATCTTCGGCGAAGCCAAAGTTAGAGGTGTTAGGTATGAGGTGTGAGGTGAGACGTGATGCCTTGTTCACGATGGCAGATGTGGACTTCCACGCCAAACTTCTTGTGGATGTGTTCAGCCACGTGCTGGGCACTATAAACGGAGCGGTGACGACCACCTGTACATCCAAAGGAGACTTGCAGATTCGTGAAGCCACGTTCGAGGAATCGGGCAACATGGAAATCAACGAGTTTATAAACGCTGTCGAGGAAAGTGAGGATTTCGCCGTCGGATTCGAGGAAGTCGATGACGGGCTGGTCAAGTCCGGTAAGGGGTTTGTACTCGTCGTAGCGTCCCGGATTGTGGGTACTGCGGCAATCGAACACGTAACCGCCTCCATTACCTGTCTCATCTGCGGGGATGCCTTTCTTGAAGGAGAAAGAGAAGATGCGGACAACGAGAGGCGATTTGTTCTCATGACTCAAATAGGAGTTGTCACTCTGCAAATAGGCAGCCACCTTGGCTTGTTTGGCGGCTTCCTCTTCCCTACTCTTTTCCTCTTCATCATTCAGCGTGACGAGCATCTCACATACTTCTTTTAGATAAGGGTACGCCTCACAGACGCCAAGCGAAAGTTCCTTCTGTAAGTTAGTGATGGCGAGTGGGATGCTATTGGTGAAGTAAGCCTTCTTTTCCCAAAGTCCCCGATAGCCGTATGCTCCCAACACCTGCAAGATGCGGAAGAAGACGAAGAGGTGAAGACGGCGATGAAATGTTAAATGTGAGATGTTAAATGTGGAACTTCCGTCTGTCCTCTTACATTTGACATTTGACATTTGACTTTCAACGGCATCGAGATATTCCTTGATCAGGAGGTTGCGCACTTCGTCGGAAAACTTGGCAGAGGACTGCCAAAGGAAGGAGGCGACATCGTAGTAGATGGGACCTCGGCGACCACCCTGAAAATCGATGAAGTATGGCTTGCCATCTTTCAACAAGATGTTGCGCGACTGGAAATCGCGGTAGAGGAAAGTGTCGCTCTGCTCTCCCAACAGGTCATCAGCCAAACGCTCAAAATCCTGCTGCAACTTGTATTCGTTGAACTCAATCCCTTTCAGTTTCAGGAAGCAGTACTTGAAGTAGTTGAGGTCGAACATGACACTCGTCCTGTCCATCTCCTGCTGAGGATAGCAGCGGGAGAAGAAAGTGGAGGAATTAGCGGTGAGAGGCAGAAGTTGGAAACGGGGCAATTCACGGATGGTGGCTTTCAGCGCATCGAGTGCCTCGGCATCCAATGTGCCATCTTCCTGACGATGTGCAGCCAAGAAGGCATAGAGCGACACATCGCCACAATCCTCCTGCAAATAAACCATCCTATCGTCTGACACCGCCAGTACGGCAGGAACGGGCAGATTCCCCTCCTTGAAACATTTTGCCAGATGAATGAATGCCTCATTCTCCTCCTGATTCGTGCCGATGACAGCAATGAGAGCATCCACACGGAAGTACTGACGATTGCTACCAGCACCAGCCAAGGGCACAATGCTCTGCGGCTCCTTGCCTGTCAAATCCTTATATAATTGTATAATTCTTTCCATAATCTCTTAACTCTCAACCCTAAACGCTACACTATTCCTTCCTCTTCCAGATGCTCATCACTTTTCCATGCACGGCAATGATGTTGAAGATGCTGACGATGACCAGCAGAATCACGCCCACAAGGAGGGCTTGTCCGATGCCCGGCACTTCAATGTCGGGGAAGAAATTCTCGAACATCTCGAGATAGATGCCTCTGACCACCAGCATGATGACCACCGCCAAGATGAGCACCAAAACATTCAGTCCGACGGTCAGTGCCTGATATGGGAACGAGACCTTGGCAGGCGAATAGCCGATGAGCAAGAGGTTTTCCAATTTCGTACTGTTCTTCTGTACGAGGAGGAAGACGCTGAGCATCAAGATATAGAACGAAAGAATGCTGATCACCACGCCCACCATCATGACGATGCTGACAATGACGCGCAGGATGAACGTCGTCTTCGAGGCATCCAGCTTATCCTCATCCGTCTCGTAGTTGTGGTCTTGCAGGAAGCTCGTGATGCGGTCATCCGTCGGGTTGCTCACTTCGACAATCAGACGCGTCGGCTCTTTGGTGGCATCTCCACTGGCATACTGCTGATTAGCCCACTGCATGAACTGCTCAGGCACAAGAATCGTGTTCAGACGCTGCGAGAAGCCGACAATCCGACCATAGTAATCGCCATGTTCTCCGTTCCCGTCTATCTGAATCTGGAGTTTCATCGCTCCAAGGATGCCTTCGCTGAGTTTAGGAAGTCCCTTGCCCTGCGCATAGCCGAAGTTGTAGAGGTCGAGGTAGTTCTTAGGCAAAATGATGGGAATGTCGGCGCTGCCCTCCTGGTAGTGCCAAGCATCACTCTCCACATCCACGAAATCATCGGGGACGCTCTCGAAGAACATCTCGGTGGAGAAACTCACGAAACCCTCCACATCGAATCGGGCACGTACATTATAAGAACTGGGGGTGAAGGCACCGATGCGTTCCACGAAAGGCTCAGCCTTCAACTCGTTGATGTCCTCCTCGTCAAAGGTGTTCTGTGCACCCGTCAGTCCTGACAGGGCACCTATCTTCTTGTTCACAATCAGATAGTCCGCCTTCATGAAGCTGTCCTCATTGTCGAGCGCCTTGTAGTCGTTATAGAACTGCACACCCAGCAGGATGATGACCACGCCGACCAGGTTGGCGAAAAAGAATCCCACAAATTGCGGAATGCTAATGTGCTGCCTTAAAAGTTTCCAAACCAAATTCATCTTCATCACATTTTAGAGGTTAAACACTTGGTCGTAAGGCAGGTCGATATGCTTGCCAATACTGGTCAGGATAATGCCAGCCCCCTGCTTCTTCGCCTCCGCTGTCATGATTCGACCCATGATGGCAGCGTTAGTGTCGTCGAGGTGGCTGATGGGCTCATCCACAAAGAGGAAGTCGAAGGGCTGACACAAGGCTCGGATGAGGGCGACACGCTGCTGCTGACCGAACGACATGCGTCCCATCTTGGCATTCAGCTTGTCAGAAATGCCCAACATCTCAAACCACTCCAGCACCTGCTCCTTCGTCTGATGACCCGTCAGTTTGTTCTTGATGTCCACATTCTCCCACGCAGTCAGTTCGGGGAACATTCTCAGTTCCTGCCACAATAGGGCGAAGTGCTTCTTGCGGATGTCCGTCCAGCGAGCCACCGAGTACTTGCGGATGTCCTCGCCGTCGAAAAGAATCTGTCCTTGATAGTCGTGGCGATAGCCATAGATGTAACTGCACAGCGATGATTTGCCCGTGCCCGAATTGGCTTCCACGAGATACAATTTTCCCTTCTCAAAATCCACCCGTTTGTGCCAGATGTCGCTCTCGATGTCAGAGCGACTCTGGAACACATTCGGCAGGGTGTCAATCAGTTCTATCTTGTTCATTTAAGTAATTGCTTCAAGAAATTCTCGTCCTTGTCCTTCAGCTCAACAACCAGCATGCCCTCATCGGTCGTTTCGCTCTTCAGCACGATGGACTTCAGTTTGTCAAGCACATCAGCCACGGCAGCCATATCCCTGTCCTTCTGAGCCATCTCCTTGAACGGGATCTTCGCCAGGTTCACATATATATATACCTTGCTGTTCTTGATGTCGGACTTCTTTTCGAGCAACGGATTGAGTCCATTGCCTTTGCGGCTGGCATTCTCTGACGAAAGGAAGAGATCCTTGTCCTGAACGCCCCAGAAATACGTTGCTTCGTCCGTGGTGAGTTCATACTGGTTCTCGCCATTCTTCACCATTGACATTTCATATTCCTTCATCGTCTCCATCCAGTCATCAACGTCGGCGAGGAAGTCTGAGTTCTTCAGGTTGGCATAGACGATGTATTCAGGATTGTCCTGCTCCACAATGTCGTCAATTTGGAATTCCACAGCCATATCGCCATCCACTGACATCAGCATCTGCTCAATGTCGATGGCACGTTCCAACATGAAGAGACTTTCCTTCAGAGACTTGTTGTTCTTAATCTTATCCAGCATCCACTCACCCTTCACATTCATGCCGACCCAAATCAGCGCATTGTCTGCCACGCGGTCGAGATATTTGCCCTCGATCTTGCCGACGTTCTTCTCAGCCTCCTCAATCATCGCCTTGCCTTGGTCGTTGGTACCCCAAACCTTGGCCTTGAGCGTAGCCTGGCCATCCTCAAAGTTCAGGCTCATGAGCGCATCCATATCCTTCATGTCCACCGACGATGGCATGACGGCTTCCAGCGCATCCTTCAGAGCAGCCTTGCTCAACTTGCCGTTCATGTAGAGCGACACATCCTGATCTTCAGCGTTCATGCGGCTGAATGCCTCCGTGCTGGCGAAGCTGTCCGACTCCTTCATGGTCATCAGCTCTTTTGCCATGGTGGCTGCCTTGGATGCACCCTTGTTCTCCATCGATGCCAACAGCAGGAAGGTGTTCTTGTCGTAGGCAAAACTGATTTCATCCACCAGCGTGCCGGTCGTCAATCCATCCTTCTCTGAGATTTTCGATGCCATGCCCTGCTTGTTGAGCATGTCGAGGAACTCCTTCAGGTCGGCCTCGTCACCCGTCTTCAGGGTCATGCCGACTGTCTCCTCGCCCACCAGGAAGATGTAGAGCGGTGTGCTGAGGTCGAAACCCATCTTCTGAGGATCGTTCATGTATTCCTTCACCACCTTCAGGTCTTCGCCCTTCACAGACGAAGCGATGGCGGCGTCAAGCAGCATTTTATACTTCGAGTTCTTGAAGTCTGCCTTGTCGGCGATGGACTGGACATCCACTTTCATCACCAGCGTGGCGTTTGCCGGGATTGCCTTCTGATACTCGGTGTTGGTGCAGGAGCACAATGCCATGATGACCAGAGCCATCATCGAAATGAAACGAATTTTCTTCATAATGCTTTCGGTTTTAATTGGTTAATAATATCATTGGTTAATAATATTCATAATGTGTACAGCCACCAGCGCTGCCGTTTCCGTCCGCAGCCGACTCTTGCCCAGCGTGGCGCTCTGGAATCCCATATTCTCCGCCATCTTCACCTCTTCGATGGAGAAATCCCCCTCAGGTCCCACCAACACAAGCACGTCCTCGCCCCTCCTGATGGCATCCTTCAGTGCCACCTTCTCGTCCAGTCCTTCCTCCTCGTGGCAATGGCAGATGAACTTCTGCATCGGCTTGCCGCTTTCCTCCTCTCTTTTCTTAATGGCTTGCACAAATGCCTTAAAGTCTGTCATCTCGTTCAGCACAGGTTTCCAGGCCTTGTGGCTCTGCTTCATGGCGGAGATGAGGATTTTCTCGATGCGTTCCGTCTTGATGACCGTCCTCTCCGACCATCGAGTCCGCAGGAAGGTCAGTTCGTCGAAGCCTATCTCTGTGGCCTTCTCTGCCAACCACTCCGTCCTGTCCATGTTCTTCGTCGGAGCCATCGCCAGATGCAGATGCGGCAACCATTGACGTTCCTGAGGCAGCGTCTCCTCGATGCGATAAAGGCAGCGCTTCTTCGTCGCCTCCGTCACGACGGCACGGTAGAACACGCCCTCGCCGTCCATCAGCATCATCTCGTCGCCCATCTCCATCCGCAACACACGCACCGCATGCTGAGCCTCCTCCTCGGGCAACTCATTCACGCTCGCAGCGTCAGGCACATAAAAGAAACGAACCTCCTTCATTACTTCAATTCTTCAATTCTTCAATTCTTCAACTTTCCACTCTTGCATACGCAGGCAAATCAATCGACGCAAAGTCCTTGTCGAGATATTTGAAATACCCCGTGATGCCAATCATCGCCGCATTGTCAGTCGTGTAGGAGAACTTCGGGATGAAGATTTTCCACTTGTAGCGTCTGGCATGGTCGCGGAAAGCATTGCGGAGCCCGTTGTTGGCACTCACGCCGCCAGCCACAGCCACCTGCTTGATGCCCGTGTCCTTCACCGCCTTGCGCAGTTTCTTCATCAGGATGTCCACGATGGTCTTTTCCAGCGATGCCGCCAAGTCCTCCTTGTGGTGCTCGATGAAGTCGGGATCATCCTTCAACCAGTCCCTCAGATGATAGAGGAACGAAGTCTTCAAGCCCGAGAAACTATAATCATACCCCGCGATGTCGGGTTTCGAGAATTCGAACGCCTCGGGATTGCCCTGACGCGCCAACTTGTCGATGATAGGTCCACCCGGATAGCCCAGTCCCATCACCTTCGAGCACTTGTCAATCGCCTCGCCAGCCGCATCGTCGATGGTCTGTCCCAGAATCTCCATGTCCTTGTAGGAGTTCACCTTCACAATCTGGCTGTTGCCACCGCTCACCAAGAGACACAGATACGGGAATGAGGGCTGGTCGTTGTCGTCCTCGCTCTCACGGATGAAGTGCGCCAGCACATGCCCCTGCAAGTGGTTCACGTCAATCATCGGGATGCCCAGACTTCTGGCAAAACCCTTCGCAAAACTCACACCCACCAAGAGGCTGCCCATCAAGCCCGGTCCTCTCGTGAAGGCCACCGCATTGAGGTCCTCCTTCGTGATGCCTGCCCGCTTGATGGCGGCATCCACCACCGGCACGATGTTCTGCTGATGGGCACGGCTCGCCAACTCAGGCACCACCCCACCATATTCCTCGTGCACAGCCTGCGAGGCAGTCACATTGCTCAGCAAGATGCCGTCCCTCAGCACCGCCGCACTCGTGTCGTCGCACGAACTTTCTATTGCAAGTATATACATATATCAGTCCCAAGTGAAAGCTCTCACATCTTACATTTTACATTTAACATCTAACATCTTCCCTCTTCCATCTCACATCTTCCTTCTTCCATCTTCCATCTCAAGGTAACTTTCACTTTTAGTTTTTAGTTTTTAGTTTTTAGTTTTCCAATTCTTCAACTCTTCAATTCTTCAATTCTTCAACTCACCACGCCAACGCTTCCAATCCATCCTCAGTCATCACATACGTGTGCTCCCATTGCGCCGAGTCGCTGTAATCGTCCGTCACCACCGTCCACTCATCGTCGCTATCCACAAACACCTGCCAGCCACCCGCGTTGATCATCGGCTCGATGGTGAACACCATGCCCGGCACCAGCAGCATGCCCGTGCCCTTCTTCCCGTAGTGCTCCATGTCGGGGTCTTCGTGGAAGGCGTTGCCCACACCGTGTCCGCAGAGGTCGCGCACCACCGTGCAGCCGTTCTTGTGCGCATGCTTCGTGATGGCGGCAGCCGAGTCGCCCACAAACGTATAGGGCTTGCAAGCCTCGGCACCAATCTCCATGCACTCCTTCGCCACCTGCACCAGACGCTCCCTCTCGGGCGTCGTCCTGCCGATGATGAACATACGGCTCGCATCGGCAAAGTAGCCATCCAGAATCGTCGTGCAGTCCACGTTGATGATGTCCCCCTCCTCGAGAATCTCCTCCTCGCTGGGGATGCCGTGGCACACCACCTCGTTCACACTCGTGCAGCAACTCTTCGGGAAGCCCTCATAGTTCAGCGGCGCAGGGATGCCCCCGTGCTGCGTCGTATAGTCATACACCAGCCGGTCAATCTCCAACGTGCTCATGCCCTCGCGGATCTTCTCCGCCACCAGGTCCAGCACAGCCGTGTTCAGCACACCCGCGCGGCGGATGCCCTCAATCTGCTCCGGCGTCTTGATCAGTTCACGTTTCGGCACCAGGAATCCCTTATTCTGGAAATACAGAATACGCTTGTCCATCTCCGTGAGCGGCTCACCGCTCCTCACGTGCCAGTTCCTCGGGTTTTTCTTCAATAGTCCCATTTCTTCACTTCCATCGTCATTAAACACTGCAAAGTTACAACCTTTTTCCCACACATACCACCAAAAACACCGCATTATTAAATTATTTTCAGAATTCATTTGTTCAAATCACTTTCTTTTACGAATTTTGCAGCCAGAAATACCAAAACAAACCTATCAATGAAAACTCTCAAAAACGCACTCATCGCACTCCTCGCCATCGCAGCCATCGCCTGCAACGGCGACAAGAAACCCAACCTGCCCGAACGCATCGTCGAAGACGTCGACCCCAACACCGGCATCATCTCCCTGCGTGACTACACCCTCGGCGACACCATCACCGTGGCTGGAAAGCCCTACCGCTACACCCTCCGATTCGAGCACGTGGACAGCATGCCAGTCCTCATCAACCCCCAGGGACTCGAATACCACGAGAGCCGCGCCACCATCACCATACAGCGCGCCGACAGCACCACCCTCTTCAGCCGCACCTACACCAAGACCAGCTTCCGCGACCAGGTGCCAGCCGACTTCCTCAAATCCTCCACCGTCGTCGGAGTCAACTACAACTACATGAAGATAGACGACCACTCCGCCTTCTACTTCATCCTCACCGTCGGCGACCCCGACGAGACCTCCGACAACATGGCATATCCCCTCGAACTCAAAGTCGCCCCCGACGGCTCCACCTCCATCAAGAAGGCTGAGAACCTCGAAACCGAACCCCTCAGCCCAGGCCTGAACATCGACCCCAGCGAAGACGCAGTCTAACCAACGCCTTCCCATATCATAGCACAAAGCAAGGAGCACCCGACACAAACGGATGCTCCTTCTTTTGAGGTGTGAGGAATGTAAAAGACCCTCTCTGTCTTTCAGACATCTCCCCCATAATGGGGAGAGCCATCCGGTTAGTTCCCCTCGTGGTTAGAGTTTAGAGTTTAGGGTTTAGAGTTTAGAGCTTAAAGTAACTTTCAACTTTCTTCCCTCTTACATTTAACATCTAACATTTTACATCTCAAAGTAACTTTCACTTTTAGTTTTTAACTTTTAGTTTTTAGTTTTTTGAGGTGTGAGGTGAGAGGTGTGAGGAATGTTATGCTATCTGAAATTGTTGCGCCGGTGGCGCCGAAGAAAAAATATAAAAAAACAAATCAAGATATAAAAAAATGTTTTTATTTATTTTTCCCTATTTTTTCATATTTTTCCTTCGGCGGCTTGCCGCAATAAACATTTTAAATTTAACATTTAACATTTAACATCTACAACAAGTTCCTAAAGAACGATTGAACGGATTTAGCAGATTTTCATCGCCGCAACGCGGCTCAATCTTTTCAATCCGTTCAATCCAGCCGTTCACGGCGATGTTAGCCTTCGCCACCTTCACTTGGAAGCCCACCGCCGCTGTTGCCGCCGCTGTTGCCGCCAGAGGATGAGCCACCCGAAGTCTCGCTGGTGCCCTTGGCTGCCGCAATCTCAGCCTTGGTCTTGTCCGTCCAAGCGAACTTCACATCCTTGCGGAGCTCGTCGCGGGTGAAGTCGCCAGTGCTCTGTGCCAGGAGCTTCACGGTCTTCACGGCTGCACCCGTCTTCTGACCCTCAGCCAGCGTGCCGATGGATGCCATAGCCACCTTGTCCTGCTCAGCGTCGTAGAGCACCTCCAACGCGTTCGACTCCACCGTCGCCTTGAAGATGGCCAGGTTGTCGATCTTCACCGTGTTGCCCATCAGCACCATCTCGCGCACGCACTTCACGAAGTCCGTCAGCACACCCAGGATGCTGCCCTCCGAGAACACCGTGTTGTGCTCAGCCATGTGGCGCGCCATGTCCTGAATGCTCAGCGACTGTTTGTAACTCACACGGGCGTAAAGCTTGCCCGCCTGTTCGGTTTCCGAACTCTCGGTCACCTTACTCAAATAAAGTTCAATCATAACTGTGTTTATTTTATGTTTGTGTTGTGTGCGGACAGCTACATCGGGTGCCCGCGTCCCGCCTTTTTCACTCTGAAATGATATTTTTAGTTCACACAGATAGCACAGAAATCACAGATATTTCTCTCTCAACCCTAAACTCTAAACCTTTCAATTGCAAAGTTACGAAATATTTCTCAAATATCCAAACAATAATCGAATTATTTTCAAAGAAAAAACATTTTTTTTTAGAGTGATGGTTTAAGTGCCGCCTATGGGGAAATAAGGCAGGGTTATTGGGCAATAAGCGGCCTCTACTGATCAATACTCGTCCCCTGTCGAACGAATACTTTCCTACTTTTCTACTTTTTATCATTCCACCTTTCAGGAGTCCGTTTCAGGCGCCCTCTTTCTCTTTTTCTTCCAAAAAAGTTTTTTTGATGAAAAATAATCTTTATCTTTGCACTAAAACACGTTGAGTCGTGAAAAAATAAAAATATGGAAGTCTCGTCATATCGTCCACGAAATGCGGGCCACGACTATTATGGTTGCGGAACATACTTGATAACACTCGTTGTTAGCGGCCGCGAGCCCCTACTTTCTCATTTTGTACCCGACAACGGTCACAAAGCCGCCACACTTGCTCTCACGCCACTGGGAGAAGCAATACAGGAGGCATGGCAGCACATACCTGCCCGCCAGTCGGCACATGGGAATCATGTCAAGGTACATGCGTGCGTATGTATGCCCGACCATTTTCACGGCGTACTCGAAGTGCTGGAGCCGATGCAGTGGAGTCTTGGCGATATCATTCAAGCTTTCAAGGCTTTCTGCACCAGTTGTTGGCAGCAGGGGATGGGGCTTCCATCCTCTACGAATCGACCGATATCGGTTGATTGCAAGAGTGATGATGCACCCGACTGGCTGCGCGAGAAGGCTGCTTTGCACAGTAATGAGGGCGCCCTAATACGCAGCATGTCGAAAAAACAGCGGCAAGAGTATTACTCTTTGGTTGGGCGTAGCCAAAAGCCGCTCTTCGATGACAATTACGATGACACCGTATGTCTTGACGAGCGTCATCGTCAGGCGATGATAGCCTACGTGCATGACAATGCGAGACGCGCGCTGTTGAGGCAGCTCTTGCCCAACTTCTTGAGCCGATGTCTGCATGTGCAGATAGGTGATCGCAGCTATGCTGCCTTCGGCAATCTATTCCTTCTAAGATGGCCTCGCAAAGTGCAGGTGATGTGTCACCGTCGCCATCCTGTGAACCACCTTCCTTACGAAGAAACAGACGATTATGCACGTGAGCGCAGAGAGTGGGAAAAAGCCATAATGGAAGGTTGTACCGTCATTGTCACTCCTGGCGTATCTCGCGGAGAGCAACTGATGAAGAATGAGTGCATGGAACGTGGCTTTCCACTGATACATTTGCAGGCAGCACCGATTGGCCAGTACTGGAAGCCAGAGAAAAAACGCTTTGAGGCATGTGCAAGAGGCACACTGCTCATACTTGCCCCATGGGAACTTGAAGCAATGGGTGATGTCGGTCATGTACCTGCCGACAGCGACTACAGCCGTTTTCACAATCTCAACACGCTGGCTGCCGAAATATGCACTTTCGAAGGAGAAGCAAAAATAATTAGATAAAAATAATACTGGTGAAAAACCATTTCCATTTTCCACCATTCGGCCAAGTTGATTTGTGAGAGAGAGGCAAAGTGACAGATGTGACAGTGGTTTTCTATGAAGCATAAAAAAAATGCTTAAATACCTCGCATACTTATATAAGGTATTTAAGCATTTTCTACTAGAAGTCTATAGAATCATCTGTCACTTCTGTCACTTTCAGGTGATATCAGAATGCCAACTCCGGGTCTTCTCTTGTTTCGAGGACTTCGATATCGGCTTCTGGAACCGTATTGAAAACACTTTCCGAGCGTTCACGCTTTTGATAATCGTAGTCTGCAAGCGACACGCGATAAACAGTTCCCCGATTGCAGTGTTTCTTGTCGAAACCGAGGTGTTTCATCGCCTTTCCTATCTCAATGGTATTGAATCCTTGACCACGAAAGCCTCTATCATTAAGTTCTTTCAAGAGTTCGCCTGGCAATAAATTTTGCGTGGTGCCACACGTGCCTGGTTGACGAACAAAAGAACGGAGCGCCTCTTCACAGTCATTCAGCTGCATGTATTCCCTATTGTGTTCTTTAATAAGCTGATACTCATCTTGCGTTGGTTCCAATTGATAACCATTCTTCAGCAAATACAATGCCTGAGCGTAAGCTCCGTCATGATTGATCGGGAATTCATTCAGGTTCTTCGTACCCACGATATCAATTCCCACAAATCGGCGGTTACCCTCCTCCTCGCGGATGAACTGTTGAAAGTTGGTCGTGGCAATGGTTGATGCCAGTCGGTTGCGCGTCTTGCTGTAACGGTCGTAGGAAGCACGGAGGTTGGTCTGCGTAGAAGTGAGCAAATACTTCAGCATATTGCTCTTCGAGTCAGAGTTGATCCGTATCTCATCAAGAATGACAAGCAGCATCTTGGAGAGAATCAGCATCGTGTCCGTGTTGAAAGGGTCGTTGGGACGGACCTCTGTCCAATAGAATCTCAGCATCGATGGAAGGATGTGCTTGCAGAAGAAAGTCTTCCCGATATTCTCTGGGCCACAGAAGGTTGGCAGCAAAGGGTTCTGGCCGATAAGTCCCAACCAAAGTGCCACCATACAGACAAACCAACGATGGAACACCATGTCGTAGAATTCAGTATCCTCAGGATTTTTGAACTCCATGTGACCCACAAACATTTCATGGATGTGGTCGGGGTCTGTTTCAGGATTCCAAGGTGAAAGGCTGTCCAAATAATCTGTAACAGGATTGTAGTCAACTGAGAAGTCGCTGCTGTCAATGAGAGAACGCAACATGTTATCACTCACACGCAACCCTTCCTCGCGCAGCCTTGTAATAATAGTGTTGACCAGCCGGTCATCCACCTCTGCCCACGAATCACCATCAGTGGAATATTCCACCTTGTCGGTCAAGGTGTTTTTTCGCCACTGATACTGTGCTGTGAGTTTCTCCTTGATGCTCACGATAAGATTCTTTTGTTCCTCCTCCTTCTCCTTTGTGCTCTTGGGGCGACGACCACGAGGCAATGAGGTGTCGATGCCGTTGTCCTTTGCCAACTTGATCAAAGTGCCCAACGTGATGTCACCACGACCCGTGCGCAAGCAGTTGTCGAAGCACTTGTCGCACTCTTTGTACTGATACTTCGGGTACTGACGACAGATGGTGTGATAACTCTCGCGGGCTGCCTCACCAAGAGAGGCACATGCAAAAGTAACGTTGATCCAATCATTGTACTCTCTTGTAATGTCGCAACCACTCTCAGCGATGCGACGTGCCACGAGCTCAAGATGCTCGAGGTCTGTAAATTTGTTCTGTTTCATTTGATTAAATATTTATAGTTGATAAAACATTTTTCATCCCAGGGAAGATAGCACGCACGACACACGTCGCTGCCCGACTTGTCAGGATCGTATCCATAAGTAAAACCCACGTAACGTCGAACCTGTTCAAATTGGTCGCGGAAAGGAGCATCTTTCACCCATTCGGGTAATTCCACCACCCACTTTGTACCAAGTCCAGAAGGCGAAACGAAAGCCAAGGCAGTCGTTATGTTGGTGTCTTCACATAACATGTTTTGCAATTCACGAGCTTCTTCCATCGTAGCCAAACCATCTATGTCGATGGTCAGAAAAGGTGAACGTGACACAATACTACGGGCATTGCGATAAATGAAAACACCTGAAAACGTTGCATATTCAAAGTTAAGTGCTTTGAATTGTTGTTTCTGCTCTCGGGGGGCCGTTCCCATCATGGCACGAAGTTCTTCCGTTGCCCTACGAGCACGCCCCGATGTGATATACTTATACACCCACGCGATGTCCTGCGTCTGCTGTGGGTGTTGCCGTGGTTTTGCTTTCTGTTCAGCTTCATCCCACCACCCACAAGGGAAAATGCTGAAACGATTATTTTGTATAATCATAATTAATTTGGTTTTTTTTCAGCGAAGTTATGACGCTTTTCTTGTTCTAGTATTTTATCTATTTACTCACACACAAGCGACAATTGCGTTTGGAAATTTTTCAACAAAGATATTCATCATTAATTATCATCTTTTATATTTTGTTTATTTCCCAATTTTTCGCAAGATACTACGGATCTTTTCCGATGTCAAGGGCAGATGAACGGAGGCTCGTGAGTCATCCGCTCTGCCCAAGAGAAAAGGGAGGATTCACAACTCTCCATATCGGTCGATTTCCATGTACAGGTTTACCAGCAGTTCATCAATATGTTTGATGAATGTGCGATGCTGACATTTGCCAACCACATAGTCCTTCAAAGCCTCAATGATGAACTGCTGAACACGATGGTCATAGCCACGCAACTGTTCCAAAATGTCGAGTATTACATCTTGACACACAATTGGCCACAACTGATACAGCGACATGGTAATATCCCAATCGATAGGCATCACCTGTCTGAGGTCACTCACCACGACTGTACTACTGTCTGTTTTCACTCTCTTGCTGCCACGACGGGCAGACTTAAAAACCTTCTTTGTCATATTTTTAAAGGTTTTAAGTTGCAAAGGGAACTATTCACCCTTGCGGCTTGAACCCTCTTTGAAAATCCAAGTTACAATACGGTCGTTATGCTGTCTGAGGTTTACCACATTTCTGTTATGACTGTTTTAGCATAATTTTCCATTTATAAGTAATATTTTTATTACCTTTGCATCCAATATGAAAAAAACATTATTTGAAAAGAGAAGGGGGCATGTAGGCAGACTCCTTCAGAGAGAACGCAAATGCCTGCATATTGAACAGAGCTATCTCGCCAAGAAGATGGGTGTCAGACAAGAACAGATATCCAAAATTGAGGTGGGAAAGAGAAGGATTGATATCATTGAATTAATCAGTTACTGTGAAGCGTTGAATTACTCTTTGACAGAGGTTGCCTGGAAAATAGAAACTTATCTGCATGCTGAAGGATTACTTCCACCTCCTAAAACAAATATCAAGAAAAAGAAGATAGGAGTAGAAGTGTCTTGGTGTGAGAACAAATTCTCGGCATCTTTTAGAGAGTTTTTACCCAAAACTGTAGTGTTAACAGCAAACACGCTCGATGATCTACAGAAAGAGGTCAAGAAAAAAATAGAAACCCTTGTTGATGCAATGACTAAAGTTGGTGGCAAAGTGCCACGATGGATTGAAAAGAATGAGTATGAGTTTGAGTACAAATTCAGTGATGCCACATCGTTATTAAAAGCCTACGTTCCTAACTATTTATCACTCGCAGCTATCAGCCGCACTTCGGGAATTAACCAGAACCTGCTTTCCCAATATGCGAATGGATTCAAAAATGCCCGACCTGATCAGATGAAACGTATTATGGATGCAATTCACAAAATTGGCAAAGAACTGATGGCGGCTGTGTAATAAGACTTTTATGCTCTGAAAGGAGTTTTACGGCAAGTTTCGATGAGAAACTTGCCTTTTTTTGTAATTTTTTTTGCAACAGATACTTTGTTTACAAAGAAAATCTCTACCTTTGCCATCGGTTCGGGGGAGAAATCCTGGACTATAACAAAGCATTCGCTATTATTTCGCGCATAGCCAAGAGCGTCGGAAACTCTATTAGGTATAACAAGCACAGAAATAATATGTGACAGGTGGACTATAATGGTTCTTCTGTTTCTCGTTGTATATAGCGATGCACACGCACAGCGTGATGCATCCTGCAAACGAGACAGAGGCTCCATCCGACGCCGCCTCTTGCTATGCGCAATGGAGCATCACGTTTCTTTTGTGTTATAGTGTGATTGATAGTCAATGCTAACCTAAAACTATCAATCGATTATGGCTAACACTAATCTCGCTAACGCTAAAACCGCAAAGAACGATGAGTTTTATACGCAGTACACTGATATCCAAAAGGAGATGAATGCCTATCTGGAATACAATCCAAATGTGTTCCGTGGAAAAACTATTCTATTGCCTTGCGACGATCCTGAGTGGAGCAACTTCACTAAGTTCTTCGCACAAAACTTTGAGTCGTTTGGCTTGAAAAAACTCATTTCAACTAGCTATGCTGTAGAATCAAAGAAGATAAAAGAATGGAAACCTACGCTCTTTGAAACGGAAAGCCCGTATTATGATGCAGACAAAAGTCGCACAAATGGTAAGATATTCATCCTTGACAAAGACATCAATGGTGATGGTCGTTTTAATATCAATGACTTGCAATGGTCCTATCTTGAAGGTGATGGTGACTTTCGTAGTGACGAAGTGAAGGCTCTGCGCGACGAGGCTGATATTATCATCACTAATCCACCGTTTTCATTGTTCAGAGAGTTTTTTTCCTGGATTATGGAAGTAAAGAAACAATTTGTGATTATCGGTAATATTAATGCTGTCTCCTATAAGGAGATTTTCCCATATATAAAAGACGGTGAGGTATGGTTGGGTAGTTCGTATTTTAATAGAGGTGCTGCTTTCTTTATTGCAAATGCAGATTATTATGATCCATCGAAAATGTCGAACCAGAAGAATGCTTTCTTCCAAGATGGTCAATTCTTATGGAGAGTGAATGGGGTTAGATGGTATACGAATATTGATCACGGACGCAGACATGAACCTCTTCCATTGATGACAATGGAGGATAACATCATTTACTCCAAGCATAAAGAAGTGAAGGGAAAACAATATGCTCATTACGAAAATTTTGATGCTATCGAAGTACCGTATTATGATGCCATTCCCTCTGATTATGATGGAATGATGGGTGTTCCTCGTTCGTTCCTTGATAAGTTTTGCCCAGAACAATTTGAAATAGTTGGCGTTGACTCTACGGACTTTTCCGAGGAACTTGGCATTGCTCCCATCGGAGAAGAATGGATAAGAAAATACAAACAAGCAGGTGGAACAGGTCATATGACTGCCAACATGAGGAACCTTGTTCTTATTGTAGATGGCATGCCAAAAATTAGTTATGCAAGAATTATTATCCGCAAAAAACAATAGAACTATGCAAACGACATTGATGACAGACCTGACGGTCAAAGAAATATGTGAGGGCTTTGTTTACAATCAGTTGGAAGGCAAAGGTCTATTCGGATGGTCTGGTAAGCTAACCATTCAGCCAGAGTACCAGCGCAACTACCTTTATGCGGAAAACGATGGCAAGAAAGAGGTGGCTGTCATAGATAGTATGTTGAAGGACTACCCGATTGGCTTGATTTATTTCAACGAGCCTGAAGAAGGTCGCTATGAGATATTGGATGGTCAGCAGCGCATCACCAGTATTGGTCGCTTTGTGACAGGGAAGTTTGCCATTAAGGACAAATTCGGCATGGAGCAATACTTTTCAGGCTTATCCAAAGAGGAACAAGAAAAGATTCTTGATTATCGTCTGCTCATATACATCTGCAATGGTGCTGAAAAGGAAATTAAGGAATGGTTCGAGACCATCAACATTGCTGGTGTGCCGTTGAACAAGCAGGAACTACTGAATGCCACCTACAGCGGTCCATTTGTGACATTAGCCAAAGCAACATTCAGCAACTCCCGAAATCCACAGCTACAGAAATGGGGATGCTATGTCAGTGGTAACGCCAACAGACAAGATATACTGCACACGGCATTGGCATGGGTGTCGAAAGGTGAAGAGAATGTGGGAGGTTATATGAGTATTCACAGGCAAGACAACAGCATTGAGGAACTGAAGACCTATTTCGACACTGTGATAGAATGGGCGAAGACGCTATTCGGTGAGCCGAAAAGTGAAATGCGAGGTTTGGAATGGGGAGCCTTCTACGAGCAATACCATACAAATTCGTACAATCCAGCTGCATTGCAACAACGTGTGAATGAACTCTATGCCGATGAGTTTGTCACTAACAAGAAAGGCATTTTTGAGTATCTATTGGGAGGTGAAATCGGGAAACAACTTCTCAACATCCGCATTTTCGAGGACAGCGTGAAGAAAACCGTCTATGCCCGTCAGACCAATGAGGCTCAGACATTGGGCATTTCCAATTGTCCAGAATGCGCCAAGGGACATGAGAATGTAAGAACCAAAATCTACAAATTCTCAGAAATGGATGCCGACCATGTGACCGCCTGGAGCAAGGGCGGTAGCACAGACATAGAGAATTGTCAGATGTTGTGTAAGACACATAATAGAGCAAAGGGAAACAGATAACTAAAAGTGGCTACAGGTTACAAGAAATAAAGTTCCCCTCCACCATATTGCAATATTGACTTCGTCGAAATTGCCGACGCTTAGCAGAGCTGATGTAAGTGTCACTTTGTATTTGCAATATTGCATTGCATTCATTTTTATCAGAATTAGTCACAAAATTAGCACCCGTGCAACCAATCGCTGCACGGGTGCTTTCATTTATTCATTATTTTTCTTATCCTTCATGTGGGCGATTACCAACCCTCACTCGGATCACCATACTCCACCGTCACCGCAGCCTTGTTCACGGTGAAGACCTTCCCATGGAGTCCCGAACTAGATTGTCTCGTACCAAGGATGACTTCATATTGGCGAGAAGACCAGTCGATTTCACCATTATCCCCTTCACGGAACCAAATCGCCCGATAGCCTGATCCAAATACGAGATGGGAGATGGCAAATGTGGCTGTGCCGCCATCGTCAGTCGTGACGGTCGGGATGTAGGCTGAGATATCAGCAGAGGAGGAATTTGGAGAGTAGTCATTTTCGTCATCAGCAACCACAAACCCGACGACATATTTTGTATTTGCCTTCAGCCCTGTGATGGTGCAGTTGAAGATGGGATAGTAGGCTACATCCAGTTTGAACGTGTTAATGTTCGCTTCATAACAGCCGTACACATACATAACCGAGGTCATGAGCTTGCCCACCGCATCGGAGGCATCTGCTGCAAGGGAATATTTCTGGTTGTAATCGATACTGAGATCAGAGGAAAAACTGAAAAGTTCCGCAGGGGTATCCTTGTGAATGAGGTAGCAAGTGGGAGCGTTATAGTAGTCCTGTATTGGGTCTTCGGGATGCTGCACCACGTAGTCGGTCTTCTCCTGCCAATTCCAGTTGCCTTTATTTTCCACGAAGGAGAGGTCGCCCGAGAACGTGGCGCTACAGCCATCATCACTGACGCTGACAAGTTGGAGCACGCCGCCCATACGAATTTTGTTCCTCTCGATGTCGCCCGCGATGAAGAGCTGGTCGCCCTCTGTGAACTTGAGGGTGCGCGTCGCTCCATCCTTAACCACCGCCGAGCGTGTCCCCTCCCCTATTCCAGCACCCACGGTCACATGAACCTTGCCCGTCGGGGGAGCAGGGGGAGTTTCCATCACATCATCGTCCGACGAGCAGGAAGCTGCTGTCATCGCCAGGGCTGCCGACACAGCCAGCACGCCCATCATATAGAAAAGATTTCTTACCTTCATCCTACCAGTCCTCCTCTTCATAAGTTACACTCATTGTAGCTTTCTTCGAGCTGATGGTTGGCGTGCTTGTCGGGCTCGCCTGCTGCATCATCGGCTGATGATCCAGTTCCACGACCTCCATCCGGGGCCGCTCATACAATTTTCTTTGTTTCCCCATAATTGGTTAGTTTTTAGATTAGAACTCAACGGGGTCTCACGGTGTACGTCCATGTGTATGTGCCGTCACCGTTGTCGGTACGGGCACTGCGGGTGACGATGTAGTTATACTTGTAGCCAAGTCCGCCAGTAGCATACGGAAATTCATACGCGTCAGTACTCTTTGCTGCTTCAGTGGTGGCGGGGTAGTTCGCCGCGATGATGCCGCAGTTGTCAGGATCGGCAGTCGTGATGGTGAGCGTGCCGTCGCCAATGAGTGCCAAGCCGCCCACGCACTTGATGAAGTTGGCTGGGGCATTGTTGTTCCATTCAACGGGCAGTTTGCTGAGGTTCACGCTGTTATTGCCGTTGATGGTGATAATGGTGGACAGTTGTGGGTCGTTGCCCGTCGATTCGATGAAGTTGCCGACCGGTGAAGTCGAAGTCTGATTGACCTCAATATTGTTGAGGGTGATTTCGACTGAGTAGTCACTGAACTCCAATCGTTCATTGTCGGTGGCACCGCTGACGGAGACCGTTACATTACTTTGAGTGAATTGATACACTCCCCATTGGTTGGGGCTATAGACCGTCGTTCCATTGGTGACGGTGAAAGGTGTGCTCACGGTGTAGGTCCACGTGTATGTGCCGTCGGCGTTGTTGGTGCGGGCACTGCGGATGACGGTACTACCCGTAGCAGCGAGCTGTTCGCTCACGTCGCATTGGCCGGCTTCTGTGTTCTGGTTGTTGGAGGCTTTATAGTTGGAGGCATAGATGCCGCAATTGTACTGGGACCTCGACGTGACGGTGAGGGTTCCGTTGCCGCAGAACTTGACGGTGTTGTCGCCATTGCCGTCGTTGATGGCTTCTTTGTTTTCAGCCAGACAGGTGATGCTGTTGTTGCCCTTCACGCTGATGGTGGCTGCCACATCGTCCCCTGGGTAATTATACAGTACGATGAAGTAACCGTTCGCGTAATCACTTGTCGTGTTGGTGACTGTGAGACCCTCTATATTGACAAAGTTCTCGGCACCCTGCAGGACAATCCTCTTGTCATCGCCTGCGCCGCTGACGTTGATGTTGCAGCTCGACGTGAACGTGTAGGCGGAAACATTGTTTGTGGTCTCGGGCTCAGGCACAGCGGCACTGGTGTTGCTCGTGATGGAGAACGTATCCCATGAGCGGCTCACATTGTAAATCTTGTTGGTGCCGGAACCTGCCGTGAGCGTCTTCCTGCCGAGGTCGATGACTCTGGTGGCATAGTTCTCGCTCTCAATCCGAACCTGATGGTAGTAGTTGCCACCCGTCTTGCCGAAGAAAGCGAAGGGGAAGGGCCTGTCGGCATCCTGCTTTTCGAGCACACGTTCAGTCTGCTTGGTGAGGTTGCTGAGGCTGGAACCGCTCCAATAGCTCACCGTGAAATAGCCCGTCACCGGCATGTTGGTGATGGTGCAGCCCACGATGCAGCCTGAGGCAGGACTGAGCGAGAAGTCCTTCGTGCTTGTATTGTATTCCGCCTTCACTTCAAGCAGCGAAGTCATCAGGTCGTCAACACTGCTGCCTATCGCAGCCTCGTTGAAACAAACCTGCTTGAGGTCGGGATCGATGAACATATTGCCCGACGCACGGTCGTGGAACAACGTGGCAGTCGTGCCAGCCAGCGGGTCGTTGTTACCAAAGTCATATGTGTCTGGAACCAACTTGTAGTTATCATTTTGTTCAGTCTCGGGGTTATACGTGGCTGTCATCTTATACACCGTGAGGTCGCCCGAGAACGTGGCTTCGGTGGTGCCATTTGCGGTCGCTTGGTTGTCGAGGAAGCCTGCTATATATTTCTCAGGAAACACCCCATCGGGAGTAATCCTGCCATACACATATAGCTGGTCACCCGTAGTAAACTGGAGGGTGCGGGTCGTCTTGCCCCCGACCGTCACAGTCTCCACCGTGCTACGTGTGCCGGCATTGTCCACACTCGCACCCACGCTGACATGGATGGTCGAGACACCCTGCGGCGCCGTTTGAGTCACGTCATCATCGCTGGAGCACGAAGTTAAACCCGTCGTCAGCGACATACTCGTCATGAAGGCTGCGGCCATGACCAGCCAGCCCTTTCTGCTGATAATCTGCTTCATTGTCTGCTCATTTTAGATGATTGTTACTCGTCCCAGTCCACCTCTTCATAAGTTACACTCATTGTAGCTTTTTTAGAGTTGATCTGATGACTCGCATCCTGCATCATCGGCTGATGATCCAGTTCCACGGCCTCCATCTGTGGCCGTACATAAGTTCTTTTTTGCATCCCCATAATTGGTTAGTTTTTAGATTGATTGATTAGTAATTCGCTGGCAAAGATACCACCTTTTCCAAACACCACCAAAAAAATGGGGGAAAAATTGCATGGTGGGCAAGACCGCAGCTAAGAAAGGCGTCAAGTGTCATCGTTTTCTGCACGATGTAGAAATTCTTTTTCACAATCCAATCATCTTATCGGGATTTTTCGTACCTTTGCACATCAAAATGACAGGACAATGAAGAATAGACTGACGATATGGATGGCGGGCGCCATGATGCTGGCTGCCTGCGACAAGGCCCCGAAGTTTCAGGTGGAAGGAACCATCGAGGGGGCCAAGGACTCGATGCTCTACCTCACGCAAAGCACGCTGGACGGGGTGCAGAAGTTGGATTCTGTGAAGCTGAAAGAAGACGGTGCATTCTCCTTCAAGGTTGTGGCTCCAACGGAAGCACCAGAGTTTTATGCCTTGCAAATCGGGGCGCACGTGATCAACTTCTCGGTGGACAGCACGGAGAGCATCACCGTCACCGCCCAACTGCCGACGATGGAGCGCGACTACAACATTGAGGGCAACGAGAGCAGCAAACGCATCAGGGAAATCAGCCGCATGCAGCAGGACGTGCAGGCACGCATCGTGGCCTTCGAACGGAACGAGGACCTGCTGCCAGGCGACCAGCGCGACAGCATCGAGCACGCCTTGACCGCCTACAAGGAACGCATGAAGACGGACTACATCTTCGCCGACCCGGCATCGGCGGCTGCCTACTATGCCGTGTGCCAGAGCATCACCGACCTGGGTGGCACCTTCATGCTCTTCAACCCGCTGACCGACCGCAACGACGTGAAGTGCTACGCCACCGTGGCGAACGCATGGGACAATGCCTACCACGATGCTCCGCGCACCCAGCAAATCTGCAATATGACCATCAAGGGCATGGACAACACCGCCGCCCCTCAGCAGAAAGTGCTCGACGTGGACGAGAGCAAGGTGTCGGAGACGGGCATCATCGACATCACCCTACCCGACATCAACAGCCGTATGCACAGCGTGAAGGAACTGGCGGGGAAGGTGGCACTCATCGACTTCACCATCTATGGGGCGAAGGAGTCGGCAGAGCGCACGCGTCTGCTCCGCTCCCTCTATGAGAAATACCACGCTCAGGGCTTTGAAATCTACCAGATATCCCTCGACGAGGACATCCACTTCTGGAAATTCTCCTGCGAGAACCTCCCCTGGATCTGTGTGCACGAGACCGACGGCGCCGCCACTAATATATATAATGTGACGGACTTGCCCACTTTCTTCCTCGTGAACCGCGAAAACGAGATTGTCCTCCGCAGCGACTTCATGGAAGGCACCTTGGAGGACAATATATTAAAGCATATTTGAAGTGTGAGGAATGTATGCTTTGAGAAACAAACGAGCAAGGTATCCTCTCACCTCACACCTCATAACTCATAACTCATACAAATTCTTCGCCGAGGTTCAGCTGAGCGTCGTTGACAAACTTGCGGATGTTCTTCTGGTCGCCCTTCTTGCAGATGACCAGTACGTTTCCTTCTTCAACGACTACATAGTCTTCAAGCCCCTGCACCACAGCAACGTGTCCGTCGGGCAGCTTGATGATGCAGTCCTTGCAATCGTAGAGCAGCGACTTGGAGTCGATGACCACATTGCCCATGTCCGACTGGGGCAAAGCATCATGCACGGCTTCCCACGTACCGAGATCCGCCCATCCGAAGTGACAGAGCATCACAGCCACATTGTCTGACTTTTCGAGCACGCTCTGTTCGAGACTCATGTTCGGACACTTGGTGAAAAGCTCCATCAGCTGGTCGGCAATGTAGTCGCCTGCGCTGTATTTCTTCACCACCCGCTCCACGATGATGGCAAACTCATCGCCACTGGCACCCTTCAAGGCTTCGAGGAACGTGTCGGCGCCCCACATGAAAAGACCTGTGTTCCACAAGAACTCGCCACTCTCATAGAAAATCTTGGCGAACTCGTTGGCTGGTTTCTCTGTGAAACTCCTCACCTTATAGATATGTGCATAGTCCTCCAGCTCGTCAGCCATCTGGATGTAACCGTATGACACCTCCGGACGGCTGGGCTTGGCGCCCATCGTCAGCTGCACATCGTTGACGCCCACGAAGTCCAAACCCCGCTCCACATCCTTCATAAACGCCTCATGATCCGTGATGTTCTGGTCGGAAGGGCTCACGATGAAGCGACCCTCTGGACAGCGGCGTTTCACTTCCAGCGCTGCCCACGTCACTGCGGGCACCGTGTTGCGACGCATCGGTTCCATGAGGATGTTCTCATACTTGATGCCGGGAATCTGATCCATCACCAGCTGACGATAGCTTTCGTTCGTCACGATGATGATATTGTCTGTGCTAATGAAACTGGCGAAACGGTCGTACGTCATCTGCAGCAACGTCTTGCCCGTCCCCAGCACATCAATGAATTGCTTTGGCTTCTTCTCTCGACTCATCGGCCACAGGCGAGAACCCAGGCCACCAGCCAAGATCACACAATAATTCCTTTTATCCATAATCACCTTATCGATTTAGTCAGAAAATTAGGTTAGTATTCTTTTATGTTTATGTTTTATTTCTTGGGTTGCGTCGGTTCGTTCTTCTGTTGCTTGGAGGCACCCGAGGTGGCATCTACCTGAGGTTTCTCGGCTGGCGCGCCATCGCTCACCACCGTCGTCTCATATCCTGCCTTCTTCATGGCAGCAACAATCTTCTTCTGGTTGGTCTTGTCAGCATCGTAGGTGACCAGCACCTGCTGCGCGGAGAAGTTGGCCTCCACCTTCTTCACACCCGCCGTCAGTCGCAACTGATCCTTCACCTTCGCCTGAGCCTCCACACTCTGTACGGCTGGCGATGTCTTCACCACCAGCACCTTCCATTCCTTGGCCATTGTCGTGGCACACATCATCAGCGCCACAGCCATCATTGTCATTGTCTTCTTCATATAGTCTTGGTTTGTTAGATTCAAATTCACTCGCAAAGATACACATTTTCTGTGACCTATTACCCATCTGAGCAATTCAAACCCAAATTTTCCATTTTTTTAACTCTTTATTCTATAAATTTGCGTACCGATGGCAACCCCCAAGGTACTCACATTCGGAAAAATCAAAATAAATTTTGTTTTTCTCTCACTTAGTCGTAACTTTGCATCCGTTATGAGCATATCCATTGAATTGAAGAACCTGACGACAGGTTACAAGTTGAAGAGCGGTGAGAAAATCATCGCCAAAGGTTTGAACGCATCCTTGAACACCGGTGAAATGACTTGTCTGCTCGGTCCCAACGGTGCAGGCAAATCAACCCTGCTCCGCACCTTAGCAGCCTTCCAGCCTGCTCTGGGCGGTGATGTGACGGTGATGGGGCAGAACATCAAGAAATACCAAAGCAAGGATCTGGCACGACTGATGAGCGTGGTGCTGACCGACAATTCCGATATCAAGAACATGACAGCCGAAGAAGTGGTGGCAATGGGACGAAGCCCATACACTGGATTCTGGGGGAAACTGCGCGAGAAGGACAAACTGGTGGTGAAGAAGAGCCTCGGATGGGTCGGCATCGAGGAACTGGCTCCCCGCAAGATGCAGACTCTCTCCGACGGAGAACGTCAGAAGGTGATGATTGCCAAAGCCATCGCCCAAGAGACACCCATCATCCTGCTGGACGAACCAACCGCCTATCTCGACTATCCAAGCAAGATAGCCATGATGCTCCTGTTGCACCGTCTGGCGAAAGCTTTGAAGAAAACCATCTTCATGAGCACCCACGACTTGGAGCATGCGCTGCAAGTGGCAGACCAAGTATGGTTGCTCGACCATGAGAAGGGGCTGACCACCGGCATGCCCGAGGACCTGAGCATCGATGGCAGCATTGAGCAGTACTTCGCCAAAGAGAACATGCAGTTCGACCGTGAATCCTGCACCTTCTCCATCGAGTACGAAACAGCAAGAGACATCATCATGGAGGGCAAGAAGGACTCGCTCGAATACCGCCTCTGCTGCAAGGCTCTGATGCGCAACGGCATGAATCCCGTATCATCGGCAGAGGGCACCAACGCCAGCACCGACGTGACCATCAACGTGCCTGGCGACGGAACTTACCGCCTCATCGAAAAAGGCAAAGAAACCATGAAGGTGGAGAAGATGGCACACCTGCTCCACATGATTGTACCCGCCATCACCAAGTATCACATATCAGCCATCCGAGAGGCTGCCGACATGAATCAATATGAATAGGCTATACGTTTTCACCTTTGCGATGCTGTGCGCCTGTGCATCCCTCTGGGCACAAGAGACAATGGAGCAGGACATGTTTGAGTCGATGAAAGACAATGACAAATCTGTCGTCGTCGTTGTACACAAAGATACAAAGAGCGGCATCGGTCAACGAGGCATAGACCGCCTCACCCTGCGATTGCATGAGCTCTATCCCAATTGTGACTATCGTGAGGCTTGCACCAATCGAGGGGCGATGGAACAAACACCCGACCCCGACGAGCTTTTTAGCCAACTGGAAAAAGATGGATACACCCACGTATTGGTGCAACCTTCTTGCATCACGAACGACCTCGACATGCAGTATCTGCGCCACATCGTGGAGACGGCAAAGGGGAATTTCAAGCATCTGCGTTTGGGCGAACCACTGCTCAGGGACTTGGCAGATTATCAGCAGGTGGCAGATATCGCCATCAACACATTCAGTATGCCCAAAGAGGTGAATGTGCTCGTATGCGATGGCGATGGTGAAGAAGACGCTTCATACATGATGCTTGATTACACATTGCGCGACAAAAGCAATGGGAACTGGCTTCTCGCCACCACGAACGGCATCCCCACCCTCGACCATCTCATCAAGGTGTTGAAGATGCAGAAGATCAAGAAAGTGCATCTGGTTCCCTTCAATGCCGAAGTGAACAGCGCGATGCGTGGCGAATGCACAAAGAAACTGCAACAGGAAGGATATAAGGTGACGACTGAACCACGCACATTGGCGGAGCAAGAGGGTATCATCAACCTCTTCGAACAACACATCCGTCAAGCGGAGAAGCATCGCCGGCTAACCCCCAAAGAACAGAAAATCATTACTCGATAAAGACCTCCGTGGCTAAACCCTATCTCGAAATACAAGGACTGACGAAACGCATCGGACACCGAGTGCTGTTTGAGGACATCTCGTTCACCGTGAACGAGCGGGAGCACATTGGGCTCATCGCCAAAAACGGAACGGGCAAATCGACCCTCCTCAGCATCATTGCTGGCAAAGAGGGCGATGATGGTGGTACGATGATTTTCCGCAACGGTCTCAAAGTGGGTTATCTGGAACAGACACCCACCATCGATGCCAACGAGATAGTAGGCAAGGACGAGGAATTTCAATTGCGCTACAAGCAGTTTCTCACCCAGATGAAAATCACGGAAGAGGAGGCGAACCGACCTGCTGAGCAGTTGAGTGGTGGACAAGTGAAGCGCATCGCCCTGTCAAGAGTTTTGGCTGGGGAACCCGACCTGCTCATCCTCGACGAGCCCACCAACCACCTTGACCTCGAGATGATTGAATGGCTCGAAAACATGCTCAGCCGTTCGACAATGGCAATTCTGATGGTGACGCATGATCGCTATTTCCTCGACCGCATCTGTTCGAGCATCATCGAGATGGATAACTCGCGGCTCTATCCCTACAAGGGCAACTACTCCTACTATCTGGAGAAGCGCCAGGAGCGTATCGACAACATGAATGCGGAGATAGCTCGCGCGAACAATTTGTATAGAACAGAATTGGAGTGGATGCGCAGCACTCCTTGTGCCCGCAGTTCGAAGGCTCGTTACAGGATTGAATCTTTCTACGAGCTGGAGAAACGTGCCAAGCAACGCATTGAAGAACGCAACGTACGATTGGAGATGGGCGGCACATACATCGGCAACAAAGTGTTTGAGGCCAAGAACGTCTGCAAGGCTTTTGGCGAGCACGTCATCCTCAAAGACTTCAACTATAACTTCACACGCTACGAGAAATTAGGCATCGTGGGCAATAACGGAACGGGCAAATCGACGTTCGTGAAAATGCTGCTCGGCATTGAGCCACACGACAGCGGTAGCATCAGCATCGGCAAAACGGTGCGCTTCGGCTACTATTCCCAGCAAGGAATGGCTTTCAGGGATGACCAGAAAGTGATTGATGCCGTAAGGGATATTGCAGAGTACGTGGATATGGGCAACGGAGAGAAACTGTCTGTGAGCCAATTCTTGCAGCATTTCCTCTTCTCCCCAGAGGAACAGCACAGTTACATTTACAAACTGAGTGGTGGCGAGAAAAGGAGACTCTATCTCTGTACCGTGCTGATGAAAGCCCCCAACTTCCTGATTCTCGACGAGCCCACCAACGACCTCGACATCGTGACCCTGCAAATCCTCGAGGATTATTTGAAGAACTTCCGCGGATGCCTCATCATCGTCAGTCACGACCGATATTTCATGGATCGGGTGGTTGACCACACGCTGGTCTTTCACGGCGATGGCAATATTCAGGATTTCCCTGGCAGTTACAGCCAATACCGCGACTGGAAGGAACAGAACGGGAAACAACTATCGGCAGACAAACCTCAAATCAAAGAGGAGAAGAAGCCTGACGGACGCAACCAAAACCGTGCCCGCCGCCTCACTTTCAAGGAGCGTCAGGAGTTCAATCAATTGGAGAAAGACATCGCCATCCTCGAAGCCGAGAAGAAGCAAATCGAGGAAGCCCTATGTGGAGGGACCACCTCGGTGGATGAAATAACTCAAATGAGTAAACGCCTCCCCACCCTCTCCGAAGAACTCGAAGAGAAGGAAATGCGCTGGCTCGAACTCTCAGAATTTGCATAATATAAGAACAACAATGAATATCACCTCAGCCTCCTACATCGGCTCGAAGCCAACCCACACACAGTGCCCCACCGACGGACGTCCCGAGTACGCCTTCATCGGTCGAAGCAATGTGGGCAAATCATCCCTCATCAATGCCCTCACAGGCAGAAAGAATCTGGCACTCACCTCCTCCACCCCAGGCAAGACCATGTGCATCAACCACTTCCTCATCAACGAACAGTGGTACATCGTCGATTTGCCTGGCTATGGCTATGCACAACGTGGCAAGAGTGCGATGGAGAAACTCAAGACGATGATCAGCAGTTATGTGCTGGAGCGTGAGCAACTGACTTGTCTCTTTGTACTGATCGATATTCGCCACGATCCGCAGAAGGTGGATCTCGCCTTTCTGCATTTCCTCGGCAGCAACGGTGTTCCATTCGCCATTGTTTTCACCAAAGCCGACAAACTCCCCGCTTCCAAAGTGAAGCCCACTACGCAGAAATACCTCGATGTGCTTCGCGAGGAATGGGAGGAGTTACCCCCCTATTTCATCACCAGCGCCACTAACAAACTTGGCAAAGATGAACTCTTGGATTACATCGAAAACATCAATAAAACCCTATAAAAATCGCTCGGGAAGGATTTCCTGAGCATTTTTTTTGCCAAAGTATTTGTAGAGTCAAAAATAATCCCTACATTTGCACCATCTTTTTGGGACAACCGAACACATTTAGGAAGATAAACATTGTCTCAAAAACACCAATCTCATCATTCATTCTAACTATTTATACGGTCTTGCGGTTTTACCACAATGATGTAGTCTTATAGGACTTATCACCTAAAACCATACAAACAAGAACCGCAATTCCGAAAAACCATACACATTTATGTACAATTTAGAAGAACTCAATCGCAAAGAGAAGGAAGAATTGCTCAGCATCGCGAACGAACTGGGCATCAAGAACGCTGAAAAGATGGACGACCTGACGCTCCGTCTCAACATCATTGATGAACAAGCCACGAACTTTGCGTCTACAGCGGCAGCCAGCGAGAAAAGCGGGCGCAAGCGTTCGCGTGTCAGCATCAAGAATGTTGACCGCGTATATACAGCCAATCAGGATAAGGCTAAGAAAATCGATAAAACCATGAAGGTGACCAAAGATGAGTCTATGTTCGCCTCCCTCTCTGAGGAAGAAAAAGCCATGCTAAATACTTCGGAAGTGGAAGCAGCTCCCGTTGCTGAAACAGCTACCGAGCCTAAGAAGCGCGGACGTAAACCTAAGGTAAAGGAAGAAGCTGAAGTCAAGACTGATCAGAAAGATGACAATATGATAATAACTGAAGATGTTGCACCTACTACTGATGAGAAGACAACACCTGCTGAGGCTGTAACTCCCAAGAAACGTGGCCGTAAGCCCAAAGTAAAGGAAGAGGCTGATGTAGAAGTGAAAGCCGAAGAAAAAATGGAGGAAGAGATGCCTGTACAGACCTCTTTTGATTTTGTGCCTGAAGAGGCTTTCACTCAGACAGATCGCCCCAAAACCATCTTCTCCAGCGAAGAAGCAAAGGTTAAAGGTCAAGCCTCATCCGACTTCATCATCCTACAGGATGTGCCTGCCGACAACTCTTACACACCTGTTCAGAATGTCTTCGACCGCTTCGAAAGCCGTCAACCGATAAATGACCAGGAGCCAAGGTACGAGGAACCCACATTCGACGACTTCGTTCCGATGATACAACCAGTCAAGAAGGAAAAAATCGTCAAAGAGAAGCCCTATGAGTTCGACAACATCATCCGTGTAAGCGGCGTCTTGGAAACCGTTGATAACTATGGATTCCTGCGCAGTAGTGACTACAATTACTTGCCATCGCCTGATGATGTTTACGTGAACTTACAGCAAATCAAGCATTACGGATTGAAGACTGGTGACGTGGTGGATGGATTCGTTCGTCCGCCCAAAGAAGGAGAGCGATTCTTTCCGCTCGTCAGCGTGGAAAAGATCAACGGATGCGACCCCGAAAGGGTGCGCGACCGTGTGGGATTCGAATTCCTTACCCCACTGTTCCCTGACGAGAAATTCAAACTCTGCAAAGGATACGACGACAGTATGTCATCACGCGTAGTTGATCTCTTCTCTCCTATCGGCAAGGGACAACGTGCCCTTATTGTGGCACAGCCCAAGACGGGTAAAACCATGCTGATGAAGGACATCGCCAACTCCATCGCGGCCAATCATCCAGAAGCTTACCTAATGATGCTCCTCATCGACGAACGTCCCGAGGAAGTCACCGACATGGCGCGCACCGTGAATGCAGAAGTTATTGCCTCCACATTTGATGCCCCTGCTGAGAACCACGTGAAGATTGCAGGTATTGTACTCGAGAAAGCCAAACGTATGGTGGAAAGCGGACACGATGTCGTCATCTTCCTTGACTCCATCACCCGTCTGGCACGTGCCTACAACACCGTATCACCAGCATCGGGTAAGGTACTCTCTGGTGGTGTGGATGCGAATGCGCTCCATAAACCCAAGCGCTTCTTTGGAGCTGCACGAAACATTGAAAACGGCGGTTCACTGACCATCATCGCCACAGCCCTTATCGACACAGGCTCCAAGATGGATGAGGTGATCTTTGAGGAATTCAAGGGAACCGGTAACATGGAACTGCAACTCGACCGCAGTCTCTCTAACAAGCGTATCTTCCCTGCTGTCAATCTCACAGCATCATCCACTCGCCGCGACGACCTGTTGCAAGATCAGACAACGCTCAACCGCATGTGGGTACTTCGCAACCATATTGCAGATATGAACGCCAACGAAGCGATGGAGTTCCTCAAGAAGCAAATGGAACGAACGAAAAACAACGAAGAGTTCCTGTTCAGTATGAACGGATAAATTTGGAATTGAAGAATTAAAGAATTGAAGGATTGAAGTTGGCCATTCGGCATGTTTCCACATCGCGTTAGCCAAAAACTTCAATCCTTCAATTCTTCAATCCTTCAATTCTTCAATCCTTCAATTCTTCAATCCTTCAATTCTTCAATCCTTCAATTCTTCAATTCTTCTTATTTTCCTTCACACAGGGTCATGTATTCTTTTATGTCCTTGTTCTGCTTGAACTCTTCGGGAGCCTTGCCATAAATCTCGTCGATCTGCGGCGTCGTGGTCGGGAAGCCGAACTGGTTGTAGGCATTGTCGCACAGCACCAGGAAATACGTCAAGCCCAGCACATTGTCGAAGTTCGATGTCACGAAGTCCGTCTCCAGCTTGTCAATTTCCATCCGCAGACCACCTTCTTCCTCGCCCAGTTCACGCAGAATCTCATCGTGGTCATAGCCATCAAGAATCATCTTGCTCTCCTTCCTCGGCAGCTCCTGCAGAAGGAACATCAGCGAGTCGCGCTTCGTCATGAAGGCGTAGAACTTGTCGTTCAGGGGCGTGCCCTCCACCTTCATCGCGTAGTTCAGGTCCACCACCCTGATGTTCCCCTCCTCCAGAATGATGGGGATATTGTCGCCACTGTTGCCGAAGAACATTCTGACGCACATCACTGAATCCACCGAGCCCGACATGTTGAACGACCCGTGCAGAATCTTGCAAGAGTCCACCACCCTCGTGTCCGACCCGCCGATCGGACGCAGATAGACCATGTTGCCGTCATAGAACGACTGCATCGAAGAGCCCGTGATGTTGTAACTCATCGTGCATGCCGTCATCACTGCCATGACCGCCAACACTCCCAATGATATGTGCAGAATGGATTTCATCTCTTTCTTTCGCGTTCGATTGCTTGTGCAAAAGTACGAATCCTTTCCCACTCGCCCAAACCATTTAGCATTTCTTAATACTATGTTAATCTTTTTTAATATAAAACAAAAAAAATCCTCCAAATCCTCTTTATCCGTCACAACGCAGCGTAGTTTTATTTTCAACTAATCCGCTAAAACGGATGATTCAGAAGATTTGGAAGACTTTTCTTTCTCAACCTTATGCTGTGATAGAACCAGCTATCAAAATGAGCACGAGGAGACCGAGGATGGCGTAGAGCTCAGGGAACACTGCGAGCACCATCGTGGTACCAAATGCGTTGTGACCGCCACCGATGGCTGAGATGCCGTTGGCGCATACCTTTGCCTGACGGATGGCTGAGAAGAGGGCCACGGCGCCGAGTGCGAGACCTGCACCCAAAACGGCACAAGCGGCAAACATGCTGATGTTTTCAGTCACGAGTGGATTGAGGATGAAGAAACCCACGAAGCCATACAAACCCTGAGAAGATGGGAGGGCTGCGAGACCTATGTAGGAACCGCTGGCTGATGGGTTCTTCTTGAATGCGCCGATGGCGGCGTTACCACAGATGGTCACGCCATAGGCGGAACCGATGCCGGAGAGTCCTACTGCGAGGGCTACACCGATGTACGCTAAAAGTACTGGAGACATAATCTTAGATGTTAAATTTTAAATGTTTAATGTTTAATATTTTGTTTTATTCTTTGATTTCTTTATTAGGGTTACGCTTCTGTTTGCATTTATGAATGATGGCTGCGAATATGGCTCGAATCTCTTGGCAATCCAGAATGATTGAATCGTATTCCACATCTGTCAAGAATCCTGTTCTGTGGAGCAATGTCAACCAATACTTGGTCTCATTGCTCTCTTTCAAGGATATGGAACATTTATGGATAAAATCATCATTGGATTCTGCCCCAATCGCTTCGCTATAATTCGCTCCGATGGAGGTTCCACAACGCAACAACTGTTTACTCATTGTGCATTCATGCTTCTCATCTTGAAGATAATTACACAATCGCACGATTCGTACAGCGAAGTCAAGAGACTTTTTGTATGTGGGGTTCAACTCCATTTCGGCAGAAGCCATACATCTCACACTCACATTTTACATTTCACATTTTACATAACCCGAAAGGGTTTATATTCTTTTCCGTTGCCTTCAAAGTCGGCATTCTTGAAGTACTCCACGAAAGTGAGTCGCATGGGGTGCACGAAAGATGAAATCATGCAGAGACCGAAGTTGATGCCGTGACCGAAGAGCAGGATGATGATCATCACCAACTCACGCACCACTGGCATATCAGGACTCATTTCCATCGCCAACTGGTTGAACACAGATCCAAGCACACCACCCGTCAATCCGAGCGCAAAGAGTCGGATGTATGACAAGAGGTCGCCCAGCAATCCTGTGGACATGCCGTAGGTTGCCCAAAGTCCTGCACCGAAGTTGCTTCCCACACCCAGTGCCTTGCCCAGCGCAGAATCCTTCTTGTAGGCATTCGGGCTATTGAGGAAGAAGATGCCGAGAGCAGACAATGCGATGAGTCCGTAGAGCACATACTGCACTGGCTGTGAGAGTTCTGCACCGAAGAGTGGAAGTCCGAAGAGGATTGTAGCACTCAGGAGCGCCACCACCCACGAGAACTTGCCCACACCATAAATGAAGCCATAGTTTTTCACCGCCTTGCATCCAGCCAGCGTCATACCCAGCAACACCTGGATGAGACCGATGATGACGGAGATGACCATCATAGGCGAGTAGCCGAAGAAACTTCCCTTCATTGAATCGTTGATGAAGTATGGCTGCATGGGCTTGATGAACTCCCAATCCACCGTCGAGAGGTCGATGCCGAAGAAGGTGCCTGTGACGAAACCACAGATGCAAGTCATACCACCCAGCAATGCACCAAGCTTGCCGTATGCAGCCAACGAAGGCTTCGCAAAGATAAGTGCAATGCTGGCACCGAGAATCAGCAAGCCGTAACCCATATCGCCCATGCAGAGTCCGAAGAAGAGCATGAAGAATGGGGCAAAGAACGGTAGAGGGTCGATGTCGTGATAGTTCGGCAATGAGTACATGCGCAGAATAGGCTCGAAGAGTGATGAGAACTTGTCATTCTTGATCTGGATAGGCACATTGTCGTCGAATGCAGGATCTTCCATCTCATAGAAAATGTGCTGCTTTTCAAGGTAGTCCACTACCCCATCAGCCTTCTCTTTAAGTGTCCAACCGATCATCAGCTTCACGGCACCATCAACGATATTCTCATTGCTCAGATGAACTTTCGATAGTTGAATGTCATTCTCGTTAGCAATCTGACCAGCCTCGATAGACGCACGATCAACAGCATTCACTTGCAACATCTGCTCATGGATGCTCGCTAACTGCTCACTGAGTACCTTGCGTTTCTCCTGATAGACAGACAGCGATTCGTCTGGAAGGAACAGACGCTCTGCTGTAATCTCAGGCTCATTTTCCTCGTTGGAGAAGGCCACAAAATAGGTCTTCTTATTGATTTCGTTGATGGGTGTGGCGAAATACTTCTCTCCCCACTCCGCCTTATACATTTTATTATTGACAGCGTAGAAGTATGGTTTGTAGCCCGACTTCTCCAACTGACGGATGCTGTCCCAACTGAATTCGCCAAAAGGTTCTAGCTGAGAAATAGCGTCATCGGTGGCATCGATGCTATGCTTCACGCTGTTCTCCTCTGTGAGCAGACGTTCCACCGTGTCAATCAATGCTATACCCTTGGAAGCATCAGCAGGCTGAGGAGTGTAAGTAGCATCCGATTCATATGAATCTACGGCAAAGTCGAGCGCCTTGAGTGCCTCCTTATAGCGCACATCAAGGTCAAGACCTGCTTGCAGTTCGTCGCTGGTGGCACCCTGCTGCAGTTCCTCCACATGGATGACACCCAATTCGCGGATGTCGCTAATGAACTTGTCATATTCCCCACTGGTAATGAGGAACGTGAGTTTCTTCATGTCTTGTATCATACTGCAACTGCCTCCTTTCCTTCGAGAGCATCTTGCTCCTCTTCTTTCTTCTTCCGTGCCTCTTGCAAGGACTTCAGAATCTTTTGAGAAGACTTAGAGAGGTTCTCCTCGTCCTCCATAAATCGCTTAATCTTGCGTATCGCCTCCTGATAGCCAGGTATCTGGACTTTCTCAAAAAGATTCACCTTTTGTGTGGTCTTGCGACGCGCATGGTCGAGAAGTCCCAACTTGGCAAGCACGAACTCACGTTCCACAGCGGTCTTGGCCAGACCTTGCAACAGATTGATGCCATCAAAATACCATTTCGGAGCCGAAAAGAGTCCGAAAGGTTTTACGTCCAATTCGATGTTCAGGAGTACAGGCACACGAACACCCGCCACTTTCTTCACATCAAGCTGCACGTCTTTCAAGCTGACCAGCGATGTGTCGAATTCACCCCAGAGGGCATACATCGACTCGTAGCCGCCAATCTGTTGTTGCAGTTTCTGCTCCAAGGCTTCCGCTTCTTCCTTGCTACGCTTCACCTCCAAACGCAACGCCGTCTCCTTGTTCTTGATGATAGGCAAGGTACGTTGTCGCATCTTCAGGTTCTTCTCAATCTGCTGAAGCGATGTCTTGTTATATTGAAACTTAATCGCCATAAATTACTTCCAATAGATGTCAGTAAATTCTTTCTTGATATTGACCTCCTCAAGTTTAAAGTATTTCTTGAAAAGCGACCACGTAACATCCAGCATTTCAGTCGTATCGAGATTGACATCAATAGCAAGAAGTTTACCGGCGTAGTCTTTAGCAAAGTCCAGACAGCGGTTGTCGTAGTCGGTTAAGTCAAAACCATTCTCCATCTTTGTCTTGGCATTGGCTGCATCAGAGTAAAGACGGATAGCTGCATTCATCACCTGAGAGTGATCTTTACGTGTCTTCTTACCAGAAACGAGCTGCTTCAGACGTGAGAGTGAACGGAATGGGTCAACGATGACCTTACCGATATCAGAGTCACGACGCAGGTAGAGCTGACCTTCCGTGATATAACCGGTGTTGTCAGGTACAGCGTGTGTGATGTCACCACCCGACAATGTCGTCACAGCGATGATGGTGATGGAACCACCACCAGCACTCTCTGGGAACTGCACAGCCTTCTCATAAATCTTTGCCAAGTCTGAATAGAGTGAGCCAGGCATAGAGTCCTTCGATGGAATCTGATCCATACGGTTCGACACGATGGAGAGTGAATCTGCGTATGAGGTCATATCCGTCAGGAGCACCAATACCGTCTCATGCTTCTCTACAGCGAAATATTCAGCAGCCGTCAATGCCATATCAGGCACCAACAGACGCTCCACAGCAGGGTCTTCGGTCGTATTCATGAAGGCAATGATGCGGTCAAGGGCACCAGCATTCGAGAAGGTATTCTTGAAGAAGTAATAGTCGTCGTTCGTCATACCCATACCACCAAGAATAATCTTATCCACCTTCGCACGGAGAGCCACCAATGCCATTACCTCATTGAAAGGTTGGTCAGGATCCGCGAAGAAAGGAATCTTCTGACCAGACACCAACGTGTTGTTTAGGTCGATACCTGCTATACCCGTAGCAATCAGTTCTGATGGTTGTTTACGGCGTACAGGATTTACGGATGGACCGCCAATCTCCACGTCCTTACCTTCAATCTCAGGACCTCCATCAATTGGGTTACCATATGCATTAAAGAAACGTCCTGCCAACTGTTCGCCCACTTTCAGCGAAGGAGCTTTACCCAAGAACACCACTTCGGCGTTCGTAGGGATGCCACCCGTACCTTCAAACACCTGAAGGGTAACGTCATCGCCCACAATTTTCACTACCTGAGCCAACTTACCGTTGATGGTGGCAAGTTCATCATATCCGACTCCCTTCGCTTTGAGAGAGACGGTGGCCTTTGTTATCTGGCCAATCTTTGTATATATCTTCTGAAAAGCAGTAGCCATAGTCGTTTATGCGGCAAGCATTGCCTTGATTTGTGAAACAAAGTCGTTATATTGTTCGCTCTGGAACTGCGAGTAGTTCATCTGCTTGCATAGGTTGATGAGCTTGCGGAAGTAAGCCACGCAATCTTCAAAATGATCGAAATGGAAATCCGTCTCGCATATTTCAGTCACCAAGTCGAGGATGGCCTCCTGACGCTCCAGCGAAGTCACAGCGTCCACTTCATCGAAGGCATCCTGCTGCAGGAGCACAAAGTCGATGATTTCAGACTTCCAGAACACCACGTGATAATCCACGGGCACACCATCATCACCCAAAATGTTGATCTGTTCGGCAATCTCCTTACCACGCTGCATACGAGTCTTCAGTTCAAGCACCTTGGGAATCCACTTGTCATTGATCTTCTTTGAGATATACTCAGCGAACTCTGGATATTCCAGATACTTGGAATAGGAATCAATGGGGTTCACAGCAGGATAACGCTTCTTATCCGCACGATCCTGTTCCAATCCGTAGAAGCAGCGAGCCACTTTCTTTGTGTTTTCCGTCACAGGCTCCTTCAAGTTACCACCGGCAGGTGACACCGTTCCAATGAAAGTGATGGAACCAATCTCACCGTTATTCAGATATACATAACCGGCACGTCCGTAGAAGTTGGAGATAAGAGCTCCCAAGTCCATAGGGAATGCGTCAGGACCAGGCAATTCCTCCATACGGTTCGACATCTCACGAAGCGCTTGAGCCCAACGAGATGTGGAGTCGGCCATCAGCAAGACGCGCAAACCCATTGAACGATAGTATTCAGCCATCGTCATAGCTGTATAAACAGATGCCTCACGAGCTGCCACTGGCATGTTCGAGGTGTTAGCGATGATAATGGTACGCTCCATCAATTTGCGACCCGTGTGTGGGTCATCCAATTCTGGAAACTCCGTGAAGATTTCCACAACTTCGTTGGCACGCTCACCACAAGCGGCGATGATCACGATGTCTGCTTCAGCTTGCTTAGAGATAGCGTGCTGGAGCACTGTCTTACCCGTACCAAAAGGTCCAGGAATGAAGCCCGTACCACCTTCTACGATAGGATTGAATGTGTCAATCGTACGCACACCTGTCTCCAAAAGCTTGAATGGACGTGGTTTCTCCTTATAATTGGTCATTGCGAACTTCACAGGCCAATGCTGTACCATATCAACCTTCACTTCAGTACCATCGGCCTTTTCAAGCACAGCCACCACATCATGAATCTTATATTTACCAGCATTGACGATGCTCTTCACTTTTGCCTTTCCTTCCATCTGGAAAGGAGCCATAATTTTCAGTTTCTGGGAGTTTTCCTCCACCTCACCGAGCCATGCAGAAGCTTCCACCTCGTCACCCACCTTGGCAAGCGGTTCAAAATCCCATTCACGTTCCTTGTCAAGCGGTTCAGTGTACTGACCACGCTTCAAGAAGACACCTTCCATCTTGTCAAGGTCATTCTGCAAACCGTCGTAGTTCTTAGACAGCATGCCAGGACCCAACTGCACTTCCAGCATGTGTCCTGTAAATTCGGCTGGCGCACCAACCTTAAGTCCACGTGTCGATTCAAACACCTGAACATACACGTCATTGCCCACCACCTTGATGACCTCGCTCATCAGCTTATCGCCACCTGTTTCAATGTAGCAGATTTCACCCTGCTTCACAGGACCATCGACAGCCAGCGTCACCATGTTGGCAATCACGCCACTAACAGTTCCTTTTGTCATATATTGTTATTTGATTTTATTCTGATTTCCGAGTACTCTGAATACTCTGATTATTCCGATTATGCCATCAAGTTCCTCACGTGGGGAGCCTTCGCCTGGAATTCTTCGGGCACTCTCGCCTCACCTCTCAGATTCTCTATAATCTGACGGAAAGTTTCTTTACCCGTTTCCACATCCAGCTTGTCCCAACGTGCCAGCATGTCGAGTTTGCAGAGATAAGCGAACACGGCCTCGATGGAGAAGATGTTGAAGAAGGTCTTCTCCTCCAACCAGAGCCACTTGAATGTGTCCATCTTCCGCTCCTTCTCCACTGGATCTTCACACTCCACAATCTTCATCAAGTCCGCCACATAGTCATACTCTGCAGTCAGATTGAAGTCTTTTGTGTTGTTGGTGAGAATCATCTCAGTCACCTCGTCCTCGCCCTGGATGTAGTCAGCGACATTCCATCCATTCTTGCGTGCTAGGAAAGCCGTGAGGATGTTGGTGATGTCCAGATTAAGCTTGAACCACTGGCGCACCATCTTGTTGGGGCACGTCTCAATCGCATACTGATAGAACTGGTAGAGCATATCATCCTCAGGGAAGTAGCCCTCCTTGTCCTTGTTATATGCGTAGTCACGAGCAAACATACTCATGAAGGCAGGATAACGATGCACGTTGAAGTTCATCTCCCTGGCCGAGGTCATCAAATCGACATACTGTTCCATGGTCAGGTTGCCGTTCTGCTCTATCTCCGCATTCGGGTTCTTCAGCAGCTTCACAAGATTCACACAGTCGTTCTTGAGGAAGAAATAATAGAGCACCTTCTTGTCGCCATCCGACAAGACCGCATCCAGTTCATCTCTCAAGTCCTCTATGCTGATCCCACGCTTCGTATCCTCCAGCGTGATGTCAGGCAGACCTGCCATTAAACAATAATAATTTCCCATACCTTAGAAAATCATATCCACCAGCTGTGGACGCAAGAAATTCTTGAAATACTCCTCAAACTCAGCCTCACCGAAGTTCACCTTGTAGGAACCGTCGGCAGGAGACACCGTGAACTGTGTCTTTTTGCCATTCACTTCTTCAATCGTCACACCCTTGTCCAACAGCGCCTTTGCCTTCTTAGCGAAAAGTGCTTTCAGGTTCTTGGCATCCTCTGTCGAGATAACAATATCTTCATTGGCGCCCCATTTCTCAGCCAGTTTCAACATAAACTCGTTCATGAAGTCCTTGTCGTTGGCCAATTCTGCAGCAGCCTCTTTCACGACCTTGTCACCCACCACATCAGCGATTTCGCTCTTCAGCGCGTTCAAAGCCTGGGCAGCATACATCTTCACCTCGCTCTTCATATTCTCCTCCATACCCTGCATATTCTTCTTGGCCCCAGCCTCAATTTCTTCGGCTTTTGCCTTTGCCTCGGCAACAATCTGAGCCGCCTTCTCATTGGCAGCAGCAATGATTTTCTCAGCTTCCGCTTGACCCTTCTCCACTCCATCTTTCAGGAGCTTCTCGGTCAATTCTTGAATCTTATTTTCCATATATATAATAATGTGTTAATTTTTATTTCTTTGCAAATTTACACATAATTTACGAATTACGAAATTCACTTTCCTAAAAAAATCTCATTCCATCAACAAATTCTCTCACATATACACACAAATCACCTCAACAGAGCCTAAATTTTTCCGTTTTTACTCATCCCTAGATACAAAAAAGAAAAGGCTCAACTTGAACGGTTGAGTCTTTTTTATTTGGAGGTGCGTACCCGATTCGAACGGGTGTACACGGTTTTGCAGACCGTTGACTAAGCCACTCATCCAACGCACCAGATAGTGTGCTTTTTGTTTTAGCGAGTACAAAGGTAGTGTAAATTGTACAATTGGCAAAGTTTTAAGACATTTTTTTTGCAGGAGAATTGTTTTTTTTCTAATTTTGTGCCCTATTATGAGCGTTTTGAAAGAGAAAGTAGAGCGTTTCATCCGCGAAAACAACTTGTTGTCGGCAGGTGCACGGGTGGTAGTCGGCTTGAGTGGCGGCCCCGATTCCGTGTGTCTTGCGCTGATGCTTCATGAGCTGGGTTATGAGGTCGTGGCGGTGCATTGCAACTTCCACCTGAGGGGCGAGGAAAGCATGCGAGACGAGAGGTTTGTGGAGACGTTGTGCCAGCAATGGGAATGGAAGCTGTACAAGAAAGACTTTGAGACAGCGAGATATGCCAAAGAACACGGGATGAGCATCGAGATGGCCGCACGTAAACATCGGTACGATTGGTTCCGAAAACAGAAGGATGAAACTGGTGCTGAGGCGATTGCGGTGGGGCATCATCAGGATGACAATACAGAAACCCTGTTGCTGAATTTGGTGAGAGGTACAGGCATCAAAGGATTGTGCGGGATGCAACCCAAGCACGACGATGTGGTGAGACCCCTGCTCTGCCTGACCCGACAAGACATTCAGAATTATCTACACGCCAAGCGGCAAGACTATGTGACTGACCACACCAATATGGAGGACACCTACGCCAGAAACAAGGTGCGGCTGAATATGATGCCAGTGATGGAAAGCATCAATCAAGGAGCGGCAAACAACATGGTTTCCACTATGGAGAACCTGAACGAGGTGATGAAGGTCTATCAAGAAGCCATGAAAGAGGCCATCAGCCAATGTGTTGAGGAGAAAGAGAATGGAGAAGTATGCATCCATATCGAAAAACTCAAACGCCAGCCCTCCCCTATCTCGTTGCTGCACGAGGTGCTCTCGCCCTTGGGCTTCAACAAAGCACAACTGAAAGAAGTGCTGTCAGCCCTCAACGAAAGTGGAAAGGTGTTCGTTGCCAACGGACGCAGATTACTGATTGACAGGACAGCACTCATTGTGGAGAGGGAGAAAAACGATAACTTTAACCTCTCATCCCTCCACTGCAAGACTTTACCTGTTGAAAAAGTCACGTTCAACAAGAGTCCCAACTACGCCTATCTCGATGCCGACAAGTTGCACGGAGAGTTAACCCTGCGCACGCCTAAAGAAGGTGACACCTTTGCCCCCTTCGGGATGGGTGGCAAACGGAAACTGGTCAGCGATTTCCTGACTGACCTGAAACTGAACCTCTTTGAAAAAGAAAGGCAGCCCCTTCTCATGGATGGCGAAGAGATTGCCTGGGTAGTGGGTCGAAGAAGTTCCGACCTATATCGGGTGGACGATGACACTAAACGAGTCATCTCCCTGTATTGTGACATCGCTGCAATTCATTGCTGAGCCACAAACTCATCGTTCTGTTCCCTGTAACCATTGAAGATATTGATGTCCACACCACAGTGGATACATACCATGTTTTCTCAGTCCCAGCACACACACCAATGGGCATCATTTGTTTGTGTTATAGACTCATTCATTAGCCGTTCTCTCTCTGTTTTTGTAAGTTTTTGTATAAATATAGCAATATCTCCATAATTATCACTATCTTTGTCGTCAATTAATGATAGAAAATCACAAATAAAAGAAATGAATACAATATTTGCAAAACTGATAGCGAAAACGACGGGCATCAGCGAACGACAAGTGGCTGGTACCATTGGGTTGTTGGAAGAAGGATGCACCATTCCTTTTATCAGCCGATACAGAAAGGAAGTGACGGGTGCGCTCGATGAAGTGCAAGTGGCCAGTGTGAGTGATCAGTTAGAGAAGTTGAACGAGTTGGCGAAACGAAAGGAAACCATCTTGAATACCATCGAAGAGCAAGGTAAGCTGACATCCGAACTGAAAACACGCATCGAGGGTTCATGGGACAGCACCGAACTGGAGGACATCTACTTGCCCTTCAAACCAAAACGTAAAACCCGTGCTGAGGTAGCTAGACAAAAGGGATTGGAGCCTTTGGCGACTTTCTTGATGTTGCAAAATCCGAATGCAGATGTAGAGAAGAAGGCGAAGGAATTTGTCAGTAAAGAAAAGGGTGTGATGAGTGTCGAGGAAGCGATACAAGGCGCACAGGACATCATTGCCGAACAAGTGAGCGAGAGTGAGGAAGCCAGAAACATCGTACGATTCAATTTCAAGAGGGATGCAGTCATCACTTCCGTGAAAGTGAAGTCAAAGTCCAAGACGAAGGAGGAGGAAGAAGAAGAATGGGAACAAAAGGCGCAGAAATATCGCGACTATTTCGACTTCTCTGAAAAACTTGCCAAGTGTGCCTCTCACCGCCTATTGGCGATGCGTCGCGGGGAAGCTGAGGGTATTTTGCGAGTGAGCATCAGCGGTGACGATGAGCGTTGCCTCGACCGATTGGATAGGCAATTCCTGCGCAATTCGAGCAAGAGTGCCGAACTCGTGTGGGATGCCATTGAGGATGGCTATAAGCGTCTGCTCAAACCTAGCATCGAGACAGAGTTTGCCAACCTCTCGAAGGAACGTACCGACCAAGAGGCCATTCGCATCTTTGTGAAGAACCTCGAGCAATTGCTCATGTCGCCTCCATTGGGTCAGAAGCGTGTGTTGGCTCTCGATCCGGGTTTCCGAACAGGTTGCAAGGTGGTGTGTCTTGATGCCGAAGGCAACCTACTCCACAACGAGGCCATCTACCCCCATCCTCCCAAGAACGAACGACGTGCCGCTGCTGACAAGATGTGGACACTCACCAAGCAATATAAGATAGAGGCTATTTCTATTGGTAATGGAACTGCAAGCCGAGAGACAGAAGAATTTGTGCGTTCTTTAGGTCTGCCCAAGGACATTCAAATCTTTGTGGTGAGTGAAGATGGTGCCAGTATCTACTCTGCCTCAAAAGTGGCACGAGAGGAATTTCCTGACTACGATGTGACCGTACGTGGAGCCGTCAGTATCGGTCGCCGCCTCATGGATCCATTGGCAGAACTGGTGAAGATTGACCCCAGCAGCATCGGTGTGGGACAATACCAGAAGGATGTGGATCAGAAAGAATTGAAGCATTCACTCGATCAAACCGTAGAGTTGTGTGTGAACAAGGTGGGGGTGAATGTGAACACAGCCAGCAAGCATCTGCTCACCTACATCTCTGGTCTTGGTCCTGCTATCGCTCAAAACATCGTGACCTATCGAGCAGAGAACGGTGCCTTCACTTCTCGTAGGGAATTGCTGAAAGTGCCGAAGTTAGGTCCTAAGGCTTATGAGCAGGCAGCCGGATTCCTGCGTGTGAGTGGCGGAAAACAACCTTTGGACAATAGTGCCGTGCATCCTGAGAGTTACCCCATCGTAGAGCGGATGGCCAAAGACCAGCATTGTACGGTGGCAGAACTGATGGCGAGCAAGGAAATGCGTAGCCGTATTGATATCCACCACTACGTGACGGACAAAGTTGGCCTCCCCACCCTCCAAGACATCATGCAGGAACTGGACAAACCAGGTCGTGACCCTCGCCAGCAACTCGCTGTGTTCGAGTTCTCCAAAGACGTGAAGGAATTGGAAGATGTGCAAGTGGGTATGATTCTTCCAGGCATCATCACCAACATCACCAACTTCGGCTGTTTTGTCGATGTGGGTGTCCACACCAAAGGACTTGTCCACATCAGCGAACTGGCTGACCACTTCGTGAAAGACCCGTCAGAAGAGGTGCAATTGCATCAGCACGTCAACGTGCGTGTTATCGGCGTTGATTTGCAGCGAGGCAGAATGCAACTCAGCATGAAGGGCATCTAAACAAGAATTCAATGAAGTAATGAAGAAATAAAGCATGAAAGTAATTGTATCGAATGAGATTGAACAAATATGCCCTGAATTTGTAGGAGCATGTCTGGAGGCAGAAGTGGTCAACACGCCATACAATGAGATGTTGTGGTCAGAAATCGAGACGCTAGGAGAAAAGTTCCGCAAGGAATTGACTACCGAGTCGTTGAAGGAACTGACCAGCATTTCTGCAACAAGAAGGGTGTATAGGGCTTTCGGCAAAGACCCATCGAGATACCGCCCTGCTTCTGAGGCGCTGATACGCCGTGTACTGCAAGGTAAAGAACTATATCAACGTGATACACTGGTAGACTTGGTAAATCTAGCTTCCATCGCCTATGGTTACAGCATCGGTGGATTCGATGCCGATAAGTTTGTGGGCGATACACTCACCTTGGGCATCGGACGTGAAGGGGAACCATACGAGGGGATTGGTAGAGGTTTGATTAACATTCAGGGGCTTCCTGTATATCGTGATGCTCAGGGAGGTGTAGGTACCCCCACCAGCGATAATGAGCGCACAAAGATGTCGCTAGAAACCCGTCACCTATTGGTGCTCATCAATGGCTATGACGGCAATGAACAGCGTGTCAAGGAGAATGCAGAGTATATACAGACTCTACTTAAAAAATATGCCCAAAGCGACGGCGGAACATACTTTATTTATTCGCCTAAATACAGGTAGTGCGGGGTACCATAAATTGTAATATCACATATTTTAGGTATTGCGTAGTGTGTAAAATGTGCGTAACTTTGCAGCGGATTTGGAATTACATGAGAACTTCGAATCTTTACTCATAATGATAAACCTGTGTCGTGAGACACGCTATTAGTATTACGTAAACCATAAAATGTTAGAGGCTAAAAGACCGCTTCTCTTGTTCGCGAGGAACATGGGAAGCGGCTTCTCTTTTTTGCTGACGAATCATCCTATTTGTAAAGGATGTCGCGGACATCATGCCGTCCGACAAATCGGCTCATATCGACATTGCCACGGATGCCTCGCACGGAGCCTGTGGCTGAATATTGCCAGAGAACATAGTCGTTGTCGTCGTAAAGGTCTGGCTCGATGAAGGAATAGGCAGCAATGAAGAACTTGTAGGCACGCAGACGCGAGTTGCTGTGAATGTGCTTGTTGTAGAAGTTCTTGCCTGTATAGATGATGGGCTTCTTGCCATACTCACGTTCCAGCAATTCACAGAATTCGAGCAGACGTGACTGTAGGACTGCATCTGACACGCCGTTGGTGGTTTCGATATCGACCACTGGTAGGAGGTCTTGCTTGCGAGTCTCCACACGCGACATGAAATTGTCGAACTGACCTTTGGCTGGGAGTTGCGGACGGAAGAAATGATAGGCACCCACTTTGAGACCCACTCGCTTGCACTCGGAGAAGTTGTAGCGATAGGTGTCGTCCTGATTGCCTGTTCCCTCTGTTGCTTTTAGATAGACATAGGTGACTTTGGGGTCACGTGCCACTTCGTCCCAGTCGATGCGTCCCTGGTAGTGGCTCACGTCGATGCCATGTGCCTCGCTGCCTCCCGTGCCTCTGCCGCTTCGCACTCCTTCACTGGCAAAGAGAGGCATTTCCAAGGGTTTGGGATGTCGGTCGGGACGTGCTTTACTGGCAACGGGATCGGGTTGGATTTCCGTCACGACAGTCTCAACATGTTTCTGTTTCTTGGGTTTGTCCTTCTTCTGTGCATGGAGCGTGCTGACACACATTGATGCGAAGAGGGTTAATATAATATATATGTACGCGCGATATACGTTTGTCATGTGCTATGATGAATTTGAGTACAAATGTAGTCTTTTTCGTCCGAATTCACAACTATTATTGAAACTCTTAACTTTTTTAATGATTTTAAAGACAAAAAATGGCGTTCATGTCTCAAATTATGCCTAATTTTGCCACAAATTTGCAAGACTAGGCATGGAGAAGCAACAAACATACTGGTTTGTGTTCATCGGCAACTCGTTGATGCTGGAACATGAGGGCTATGAGTATCGGGTGCCGTGCATGGATGAGCCGCCGTTTCCCATGAAGGAGTGGACTCCCCGTCAGGAACTGCCTCCCATTGATGGCGTTCCCTGCATGGCTTACAGCCTGAACACACCTCCTGCCGACATGAAGGGAATGGTGACCGTGGGGCTGAGAGAGTCGTGGGCATTGCTGCCCAAAGCATTCTACAATGCGGCTGGCAAGGCTTCGGAATTGTTGTATTGGGATTCGAACACCAAGTATTGCGGTGTGTGTGGTGCTCCCATGAAACGTGCCACTGCCATTAGCAAGCAATGCACCAACTGCGGCAAGGAAGTGTGGCCGCAGGTGAGTCCCGCCATTATTGTGAGAATCAGACGTGGAGATGACATCCTGCTGGTGCATGCGAAGAATTTCAGACGCAGTGAGATGTACGGATTGGTGGCAGGATTTGTGGAGACAGGCGAGACGCTGGAGCAGTGTGTGAAGCGTGAGGTGGCGGAAGAAGTGGGATTGGAAATCAAGAACATCAGATATTTCGGGAGCCAGCCTTGGCCCTACCCTTGTGGCATCATGATAGGCTTCACCGCCGACTATGTGGGGGGTGAGGTAAAGGTGCAGGAGGAGGAACTGAGCGAGGCTGGGTGGTTCAATCGCGACCACCTTCCAGCCATTCCCGACAAGATGTCGATAGCCAGAAAATTGATTGACGACTATATAGCAGAAGAGAGACCTGACTAAATAAACAAATGTTCAACAATCAATCAAAACATTAAAGCAATGAAAAAGAATCAAATCGCATGTTTGACGTTAGCCACTGCCCTCTTAGCAAGCAGTTGCACCAGTTCCTATCAGGCCGCAGGCGGCGTGACTGGCGCAATGATTGGCAGCCATGTAGGTAGCGCTGTGGGTGTATTGGCAGGTCATGGTCACTTCCGTGGTGAGAGTGCCGCATTGGGTAGCCTGATTGGCATGGGCGTCGGCGCCATTCTTGGTGTGGGCATCACTTCTCAAATCGAGGAACAGGAAAGGGCGGAAGCACGCCGATATGAGGGTCGCAGGCATTCCAACGAGGCTGCCCAGTATGACCGATATGATGACAACGAAATTGGTTATCAGACCAGTGGCGGTTACCAGGGAGGCTACCAAGGAGGTTATCAGGGTTCTGTGCCCAACCGCAATTATCAGATTGGTCAGGGCACTATGACTTCATCCGTGCTGAGTATCTCCGAACTTTCCTACATGGATGCAGATGGAGACGGCTACATATCCAAGGGGGAGACCATTGAGGTGGAGGGATTTATCACCAACACATCCAATTCCGTCTTGCGTGACATCGTAATTTGCCTGAATGTGAATGATCCAAAATCTTTCAGCGTGTCACCCTCGCTAACCACCACCTTGCAGCCAGGACAGAAGATTCGCTACACAGGTCGTGTGCATGGTAACCGCACTCGTGGCCACACCTCATTGGGTATCAGTCTGACTACGGATTATGCAGGAAAATCCTACACAAGCAATACTTTGTTTGTAGGGGTGAAATAGGGTTCAAAACGCTCTTAATATGAGGGATGACGCCCTCATTCATAAGATGATTTTTGCCCATCACACTTCGGTGGTGGGCAAGTTCAAAAAGGACAGTTTTCCGTTACGGATAGGGAAGGTGATGTCAACACGACCTCTCACCTTCTTTTTTCCTGATGTGGCAGGCTTGAACTTCATCTTCTTGCACACCCTTACTGCCTCAGCATCAAGCATTTTCGTCATTGAACGAATCACCTGAGTCTCCTCCACATTTCCCTTCGCATTGACAATCACGGCAACGACAATTCTGCCATCCACGCTCTCGCGGACAGAGGGATTCTTGAAGTTTTTTTGAAGGTAAGCCTTCACCGCCTCCTCCCCACCCTTGTACTGGGGAGGCGTGACGCGTTCCTGCCGTTGTTGCGTCTGCTGACGGGGTGGAAAATCGAAATAAAATTGTGCCTGTGCTGATGCCGTCCAAAGCAGAAGGAGCAGCAGGATGAAATGTCGCATAATCGTATCGGTTTGATGTTTACGGGTTCAAAATTAGTGGAAAGTTTTCGTTCTGACAAGAAAAATCTTCGGAAAGATGAAAAAACATTCATTTCTTCAATAATGTATCAGAAGAAATGCCTAACTTTGCACTCCGTAAGGCAAAAAGATTAATCAATAAGTTTCAATCATCAAATAAAGGACAGAAGAAATGGCTGACGTAAAGAAAATCAAGACCGCACTCGTGTCGGTATACCACAAGGACGGGCTGGACGAACTGCTCGCAGAACTGAACAAAAATGGGGTAAAATTCCTTTCTACAGGGGGTACACAAGCATTCATTGAGAGCCTTGGCTATCCATGCCAGAAAGTCGAGGACTTGACTACATATCCATCCATCTTGGGAGGCCGTGTGAAGACACTGCATCCAAAAGTGTTTGGTGGCATCCTGGGACGTCGTGAACTGGAAAGCGACCAGCAGGAAATGGCTAAATATGAGATTCCAGAAATCGACCTGGTCATTGTTGACCTCTATCCCTTCGAGGAGACCGTGGCATCGACCAACGACGAACCCACTATCATCGAAAAGATTGACATTGGCGGCATCTCACTCATCCGTGCAGCAGCCAAGAACTTTAACGACGTGGTGATTGTGCCCAGCAAGGCTGAGTACAAGCCTATGCTCGACATCGTCAAAGCACAGGGTGCAGAGACCACGAAGGCACAGCGCAAGCAGTTTGCCGAGCGTGCATTCGCCACTTCCAGCCATTACGACACAGCCATCCACGCATATTTCGCAAAATAAAGCAAGCCTTCCCCATCCCTTTGCTTAGGAAGGGGAAATGGCAGGGAGAATATATGGTAAATTGTAAATAGTCAATTTGTAAATAGATATGGGATTTTTCTCTTTGACACAAGATATAGCGATGGACCTCGGAACCGCCAACACCATCATCACTTGCAACGGTAAGATTGTGGTGGACGAGCCATCGGTGGTTGCTCTCGACAAGAAGAACAACAAGATGATTGCCGTGGGCAAGAAAGCCAAAATGATGCACGAGAAGGTGCATGAGGGCATCCGTACCTGCCGTCCGTTGCAGAACGGCGTGATTGCCGACTTCTATGCCTGCGAACAGATGATGCGCGGACTCATCAAGATGGTCAAGACGGGTCATCATCTCTTCACTCCATCTCTCCGTATGGTCATCGGCGTTCCTTCTGGCTCGACTGAAGTGGAACTGCGTGCCGTGCGCGACAGTGCTGAGCATTCTGGCGGACGCGATGTCTATCTGCTGTTCGAGCCAATGGCTGCCGCTATCGGTTGCGGCATCGACGTAGAGGCTCCAGAGGGTCAGATGATTGTGGACATAGGTGGTGGTTCCACCGAGATTGCCGTTATCTCCTTGGGCGGTATCGTGAGCAACAACTCCATCCGTATAGCAGGTGACGAACTGACAGCAGACATTCAGGAATATATGGCACGCCAGCACAACGTAAGGGTGTCTGAGCGTATGGCAGAGCGCATTAAAATCCACGTAGGTTCAGCATTGACCGACCTCGGTGACGATGCTCCTGAGGATTTCGTGGTGCATGGACCAAACCGTATCACAGCCCTTCCATTGGAAATCGCTGTATGCTATCAGGAAATCGCTCATTGCATCGACAAGACAATAGCCAAGATTGAGACCGCTGTGCTCCAGGCACTCGAAGCCACTCCACCAGAATTGTATGCCGACATCGTTCACAACGGTATTTGGCTGACAGGTGGTGGCGCCTTGCTGCGTGGTCTTGATAGACGTCTCACCGAGAAGATTCAGATTCCTTTCCACGTGGATGACGACCCATTGCACTCTGTGGCAAAGGGTACAGGCATCGCATTAAAGAACGTCAACAATTTCCAATTCCTGATGAGATAAACGCGTAATGCGTGCACTGATTGACTTAATCATACACAACAAGCATTGGTTTGTGTTCCTGTTGCTGGAGGTGATCAGCCTTGTCTTTCTCTTCAGTGGCAATGGATACCAAAAGAATGTATATTTCACAACTGCTAATGACGTAGTAGGCACCACCTACAACGTCATTAGTGGCATTACGTCATATATCCATCTGCAAGAGGTCAACCAAGAATTGGAGATGACTAACGAGCAACTGCGCAAAGAGGTCTATCTGATGCGTCAGCAGTTGGAGACGATGCAGCAGGACAGTGTGAAACGCATGCCGGCATTGCCCAAGCAGTATGACTTGGTGAATGCACAGGTGGTCAACATGACCCTCCACAAGACCAACAACCTCATCACCATCAATAGGGGTGAGGCCGACGGCATCCGTCCTGAGATGGGCGTCATTTGCTCACGCGGTGTGGTGGGCATCGTCTATATGACCAGCCGCCATTATAGCATCGTCATGCCTCTCCTCAATGTCAACAGCAAGATCAGTTGCCGTCTGCGCACTTCGGAGTTCTTCGGTTCGCTCGTATGGCAACGTGGCTATTCCAACATCGCCTATGTGACGAGTGTGCCTCGCCATGCTCCTGTCAAGAAGAAGGAGATTGTGGAAACCAACGGTTATTCTGACATCTTTCCACCAGGACTTCCGATTGGTGTGGTGCAGGATATCGGCGATTCCCCTGACGGCATGTCCTACTTCCTGAAGGTGAAACTGTTCACCAACTTCTCTACGCTGCGCGAGGTGTCGGTCATCACCAACTATGATGCCCCTGAACGTCGCACGCTGGAAGAGATGGCGACTGACCCTGCAAAGCAAGACAGCGTCCTTATCAATCAAGAGAAACAGAAGGAATTGGAGAAGGAACAAGCCGCTTCCATCATTCCAGTCACAACTAATGAGAACCCCATAAATACCGATACTGTCAGATGAATTCAATCGTTCTCTTGCGCATAGGCAGGCTCTTCATCCTGCTGCTCTTGCAGGTATTGGTGCTCAACAACATCCACCTGTTCGGCTACATCACTCCGCTTGTGATGGGCTACATGGTGGTGTGCTTCCATCGCGGCACATCGCGTGTGGAAATACTGATTTGGGGATTTGCCATCGGTCTGTTGTGTGACATGTTCAGCAACACGGCAGGCATGGGAGCAGCGGCGTGCACGCTGATTGCCATGATTCAGCCCGTCCTGCTCGATAGATTGTCGCCACGCGATTCGGAAGAAGGCCTCATCCCGTCGATTACCTCATTAGGTTTTTGGAACTACACCTTCTACGTGTTCCTGCTAATGCTGGTATTGCATGGCTGTTTCTATCTGTTAGATGCTTTCACATTGGTGGACTGGCCATTGACCCTCCTTTCCATCGGAGGCGGTTCCGTATTTGCCACCCTCATCATCCTTTGCATCGAGTTGATTGTACATGCTCGGAGAGACCCTGAGCATCATTCGTAAAGGCCATGAAGAACCACGTTTACGATTATCGTCAGTTTGTTCTTGCCATTATAGCATTGGTCATTGTCCTCTGCTATATCATCCGTCTGGCTTTTCTGCAACTGTCGGACGAGGAGTACAAGACGCGTGCTGACGACAACGCTTTCTTCAACAACGTCATCTTCCCAGCCCGTGGTGTCATCTACGACCGCAACGGCGAATTGCTGGTTTTCAACCAACCCGCCTACGACATCATGGTCATCATGCGGGAGGTTCAGAATCTCGACACGCTCGACTTCTGCAAGACGCTTGGCATCACTCGGGAGAAGTTCGACGAACGCATGGCCATCATCAAAGACCGCAACAAGAATCCCGGATATTCCACCTACACGCAACAGCTCTTCATGCCACAGATATCCTCGGAAGAGTATGGTGTCCTACAAGAAAAACTTTTCCGATTCCATGGCTTCTACATCCGTGAACGCACCATCCGACGATACGCCACCGACCATTGTGCCCACATCTTGGGCGATGTGGCGGAGGTGTCGCAAGCCGAGGTGGATAAAGATGATTACTATGACCCGGGCGACTACATCGGCAAGCAGGGTGTGGAGAGAAGTTACGAGGCAGAACTGCGAGGTGTGAAGGGCGTGCAAGTCCTGTTGCGCGATGCCCGAGGACGCATTCAGGGGCATTACCGCAATGGTGCACTCGACCGCAAGCCTGTGCCGGGCAAGAACCTGACACTTTCCATCGATGCCAACCTGCAAGCCTTAGGCGAACGGCTGATGGAGGGAAAGATGGGAGCCATCGTTGCCATCGAACCAAAGACTGGCGAGATTCTCTGCATGGTAAGCGCCCCAAGTTATAATCCGCATCGCATGGAGGGAAAGCAGCGAGGCGCACAAATGATGGAGATGCAGCGTGACCCGATGAAGCCGATGTTGAACCGAGCCATTTCGGGAACCTATCCTCCAGGTTCCACGTTCAAGACATCGCAGGGATTGACCTTTTTGCAGGAAGGTATCATCACTTCCTCCACCGCTTATCCGTGCTATCGCGGATTTGTCACTAAGGGCATGCGTGTGGGATGCCATGGGCACGGTTCTCCCCTGCCCCTCGTTCCTGCCATCGCCACATCGTGCAACGGCTACTTCTGCTGGGGACTTTACCACATGCTGAACAACCGCACTAACTACAAGAACATCCAGGAGGCCATGACGACATGGAAGGACTATATGGTGTCGATGGGCTTCGGATATAAACTGGGCGTTGACCTCCCCGGCGAGGCGCGCGGCATGATTCCGAATGCTGATTACTACGACCGTCGTCTCGGACAATGGAATGCGCTGGGTGTCATCTCCATCGCCATCGGACAGGGCGAGGTGACGCTGACGCCGCTCCAAATTGCCAATCTTGGCGCCACTATCGCCAATCGCGGCTACTACATCACGCCCCACATCGTGAAAAAGATTGAGGGCGGGCACATCGCCGACAGCCTGTTGGTGAAGCACAAGACAAAAGTGGAGAAGAAATACTACGACATGGTGGTGGAGGGAATGCGCAAGGCTGTACAGGGCGGAACGTGCCGCAGTGCCAACACCTCGATGTATGAGGTGTGTGGCAAGACGGGAACGGCGCAGAACCGTGGCAAGGACCACTCCGCCTTCATGGGATTCGCCCCCAAGGATAATCCGAAGATTGCCGTGGCGGTCTATGTGGAGAACGGCGGTTTTGGTGCCACCTACGGAGTGCCCATCGGAGCACTCATCATGGAGCAGTTCATCAACGGCAAGCTTTCCCCTGCCAGCGAGGCGAAGGCGACCGCATTCCAGAACCGTCACATTGATTACGGAACCCGAGAGAGATAATATGGTTTAGAGTTTAGGGTTTAGAATTTAAAGAATGACAGAACAAGACAATAGCAGCAAAGGCATATTCCTCAGCATCGACTGGATGACCATCCTGCTCTACGTGATTCTCATCGTGTGGGGCTGGTTCAGCGTGTGCGGTGCCTGCTATGACTTCAACAATCCCGACCTCTTCGCGTGGGAGACGAATTCGGGCAAGCAGATTGTGTGGGCGGGCACGTCGCTGGTGCTGGCCGCCGTGCTGATGCTCATCGAGAAGCGATTCTACGACACTGCCGCCTATGTCATCTACGGCGCGATGATGATTCTGTTGGCTGTGACCATCGTCATTGCGCCCGACACGAAGGGCTCGCGCTCATGGCTGCCCATCGGAGGCGGTCAGAAGATTCAGCCTGCCGAGTTCGCCAAGTTCGCGGTGGCGCTGGCACTCGGCAAGTTGATGGATCAATACGGCTTCACCGTCCGAAAGACCAAGGACATCGCCATCGCCATTGGCATGATTATCCTGCCAATGCTGCTCATCATCGCACAGAAGGAGACGGGTTCCGCTCTGGTCTATTTCGCCTTCTTCCTGATGCTTTACAGGGAGGGCATGACGGGCTCCTTGCTCTTCACCGGCTTTGCCTGCGTGACGTATTTTGTGGTGGGCATGAAATACAGCGAGGAATTCATCACTGACATGCCCGTGTCCATCGGCGAGTTCACAGTGCTACTGCTCACCATGATTTTCACCATTGTCATGGTGTGGGTGTACTGCCGCAACCTCTTGGCCGTCCGAATCATGACCTACACCTGTGGCGGAGGAGTCCTGCTGGCACTGCTTTTCTCCATCTTCGCCATTCCTTTCGATGTATGCTACGTCATGCTCGGCCTTTGCATCCTCATGATTGGCTATCTCATCGGACTTGCCATCTACACGCGGTTCATTCGCTACGGGCTCATCGCCCTCTTCGCCATCATGTCCACCGCCTTCTATTACATGACCGACACCCTCTTTGAGCGTCTGGACGACCACCAGCGCATCCGCATCGAAGTGCTGCTTGGCATGAAGGACGATCCGCGGGGCGCCGGCTACAACGTGAACCAGGCGAAGATAGCCATCGGTTCGGGTGGACTCTTCGGCAAGGGATTCCTCAACGGCACCCAGACCAAACTCCGTTACGTGCCCGAGCAGCACACCGACTTCATCTTCTGCACCGTGGGCGAGGAAGAGGGGTTCATCGGCTCGGCAGGCGTGCTCATCGTCTATCTGCTCTTCATCTGGCGGCTCATCGCGGTGGCTGAGCGACAGACCGACAGGATGGGACGGGTGTATGGCTACTGCGTGCTCAGCATATTCCTCTTCCACCTGTTCATCAACGTGGGCATGGTGCTGGGATTGACGCCCGTTATCGGTATTCCGCTCCCATTCTTCTCCTACGGCGGCTCCTCGCTATGGGGATTCACCCTGCTCCTGTTCATTTTCCTGAGAATGGACGCGGAGAGAAACCTGAAAAGGCAATGATGAGAATGCCGGGAATAGTTTTGGCTTTCGCAAGCCGCTTGCGAGCCTATTATTTTCTATTTTTAACTAATTTCCAAACAAAATGAACATCAAAGCAAGATTCAGAAAGCCGGAATCGGTGGTGTGGACACACTTCACACGACGTGGCGATGCCATTTTCCTCAGTTTGAAGAGGGAAGTCCGCATCGGCGTGCTCAGTGTCGCCACATTGGCAGCCGCCTGCCCCGACTCCGCTGCGGCCATCATGGCCTACTGTCAGCCTTCTGCCCCGACCGACGATGGGGACGAACTGGAACTGACGCTGAATGATGCCGAGGTGGTGGGCACACTCGCCCCCCTGCCTGCCGACAAGGCGGTGCGCCTCGTGCAAGTGATCAACCGACAGGACATCGAGGCGTCGAGCGCCAATTCGGTGAACGACCTGCTGAAACTCGCTGCCGGCGTGGATGTGCGCCAACGCGGAGGCTTCGGCATCCAGACGGACATCGGCGTGAACGGTGGCACCGAGGACCAACTCACCGTCCTGCTCAACGGCATTAACATCAGCAATCCCCACACGGGACACTTGACGGTCGATTTGCCCGTCAGCGTGGATGACATCGAGCGCATCGAGGTCATCGAAGGCGGAGCCAGCCGCGTGTATGGCAGCCAAGCCTTCGCCGGAGCTATCAACATCGTCACACGCACAGAAAAGGAAAACACACTCGGGGCTCACGTGCAAGCCGGTTCCTACGGGACATTCGGAACCAACGCCCACGTCTCCGCCAACACCATCCACTTCTTCAACCGCATCAGCGGAGCCTACGCCCGCAGCGATGGAGGCACCTCCAACGATGACTTCAACAAAGGCAACGCCTACTGGAACGGAAAATACCGAAGCCAGCACTTCGACGCCTCGCTCCAAGCCGGTCTCAGCACTATGAACTATGGCGCCAACACATTCTACGGCACTGGCTCTAACACGCAGTATGAGCAGGATCGCCGCTACCTCATCGCTGCACAAGCCGAATACAAAGGCGCAGTCAACATCCCCATGCAGGTCTATTGGAACCGCTCCCTCGACCACTATGTGTGGCGACGCGCCAATCCTGCCGCCTACGAGAATTTCCACCAGACCAACGTCTATGGCGCCAACCTCAACGCCCACACCGCTTGGACACTCGGCAAGACCGCCATCGGTGTCGAGTTCCGTCGTGAGAACATCCTCTCCACCCGTCTCGGCAAAGAAATCCCCGAGGCAGACCAGCACAAATACAAAGTGCCCGGTCATGACGCCCACTACAAATACAAGGACGGCAGAAGCAACCTCGGACTCTACTTCGAGCACGACATCCTGCTCGAACATCTGACCCTCTCCTTCGGCGTGCTCGCCAACCACAACACGTCCGTTGATGGCGGCATGCGCCTCTACCCCGGCATTGACATCAGTTGGCGTCCCGACGACCGATGGAAACTCTTCGCCTCCTTCAACCAGAGCCTCCGCACACCCACCTACACAGACCTATACTACAATGGTCCCGGACTGCAAGGCAACACCCTGCTCAAGCCCGAACGCAGCACCGACTGGCACGTCGGAGCCTCTTGCACCGGCACCTTCTACCAACTGCAAGTCAAGGGATTCTATCGGCACGGCACCGACATGATAGACTGGGTGAAATACAACGGCGCCACCTACTACGAGACCGCCAACAGCGACATCGACAACATCGGCGCTGAAACATTGCTCGCCCTCAACCTCAACAGCCTATGGGGAACGCGTCTTTGGCCCCAACGCCTCACCCTCAGCTACTGCTACAACTACAAATACCGCGTCAACACGGAGCCGAACGCCAACTATGTGTCCCGCATGACCTTCCTCCGCCACAAGCTGGTCGCCTCCCTCCATCACCGCATCGTCAGCAAACTCTCAGCCCAATGGGACTTTACCCTCAAAAACCGCACCGGCGAGTTCGACAATGCGCAGACAGGCGAACGGCAATCCTTCGGCACCTACGCGACTCTCGACCTCAAAGTGCAGTGGCAATCCCCCCACTACTCCCTCTACCTCCAGGCCAACAACCTCACCAACCACAAATACTACGACTTTGCCAATGTACAACAGCCAGGCATCTGGCTCATGGCTGGTGTGAAATGCAGATGGACACCCTACAAAGAAAAAAACTGATGAAAAGTTCAGCGAAAAATCGTGAAAAGTTTGTTGGTGTCGAAAACTATCACTAACTTTGCAGCCGAAATGGAAATGATAGGGGCGTAGCCCAGCTGGTTTAGAGCGCTGCAGTCACATTGCAGAGGTCATCGGTTCGAACCCGATCGTCCCTACTCATCAAAACGGTTTGAGGGAACCATTCCATTTCAGATGGAGGAGAAAGATGCTGGCTTCGGCCGGCGTCTTTTTTTTGTTGGTCAAAATAAACTTTTCGGAAAAGGTCAGGTCATATTGAACAAAAGCAGGACGGAAACGTCCCACGACTGACGAGATAATCCATTTTATATTAACCAAAACTTAAACAATTTTTTAAACAATTAATTATGAAGAAGTTTTTTCTAACCATGATGGTTGCGATGATTTCGCTCACATCATTTGCACAGTTTCCCGGTGGCGGTCAGCGCCGCGAGATGAAACCAGAAGATCAGGCTACACGCCGTGCAGACCAGATCAAAGAGGCTGCTAACATCAACGATGAGCAGTACAAGAAAGTGTATGACCTCTACCTGAAGCAGGCTCAGGAGCAGCAGGCTCGCATGAAGGAGGCTCAGGAGAAGGGTGAGCGCCCACAGTTCAACCGTGAGGACATGCAGAAGCAACAGGAAGCTACCAACGCAGCCTTGAAGGAGATTCTCACAGCAGAGCAGTTTGCCGCTTACGAGAAGGCTCAGCAGGAGCGTCGCCAGCGCATGGGTCAAGGTGGCGGCTTTGGCGGAGGCGGTGGCTTCGGCGGTGGCCAAGGTGGTGGTCGTCCACGCGGACAAGGTGGTCCTGGCGGTCAGCGTCCACAGGGTCAGAACATGTAAGACTCCACCCCACATGAAGACTGAAGAGGAATGCGTCAGAAAAAAAATGACGTGTTCCTCTTTTTTTCTTCATTTTCTTTTAAACCTTTTGTTTCTGCCCGCGTCTTACCCAACGAAAAGAGTTTATAATCAAATCTTTTAACTAAACTTTATTTATTAAAACTTATTCAAAATTAAAAATTATGAAGAAAATCATTCTTACCTTGATGTTGGCGGTTGTATCGCTTTCATCTTTCGCACAGTTTGGTGGCGGACAGTTCCAAATGCCAAAGCCTGAGGAAATGGCTACTCGTCGTGCAGATCAAGTAAAAGAACAAGTTAAGGACGCAGGCCAGCTTACTGACGAGCAGTACAAGAAGGTTTATGACCTCTATCTGCAGCAGTCTAAGGACATGCAAGCCAAGATGAATGAAGGTGGTGGCGGTTTCGGTGCTTTCAACATGGAAGACATGCAGAAGCAGCAGGAAGCTACTAACAAGGCTCTCAAGGAGATTCTCAGCGAGGATCAGTTCAAGGCTTACCAGAAGGCTCAGGAAGAAATGATGAAGCGCTTCCAGCAAGGCGGTGGCGGCTTCGGCGGATAAAAGCCTGACAACAAATAAAACAATAATATACTCATATTGGTTCTGAGGGGCTGTGCAAAGAGTTGCACTCCCCTCTTTCCTTTGCAACCCTTCCCTTTGCAAACGAATCAAAGAAAGCAAAGATGTATGAGACGACGTGATAAGACAAAAAGAGGCTCGCATCACAATGGTGCGAGCCTCTTATACGTTGAATTGTCATCACTCCTTCGTCACATTCTTCACTAGTCGTACTGACTGCACGAAGGCTGAAATCATACACCCTCTGTCAGGCCAAATACTAGTGAAAGAGAAACTCAGGTGGCTTTCGTCTGTTGACCAATACTCACCTTGGTTACGCTCTACATCACGAGACAAGAAATATGACGTGAAGGGCAGGAACACTGCGCCAGCTTCTTCCATCTTCTCCCATGTGGTGGCATCATAAACATTAAGGCTGGTGAGGTCAGTCTCGTCGCTCCTGTTCTTAACATCGATACTGTTGTAGGTGATTGTGGCCGTGTCAGCCAGCGACACAAACTGCACATCTTCGGGCTGCTCCCATGCGTCGGGCAACAAGATGATGCCTTTCACGTTCTCCACCTTTGCGTAGGAAACCAAGTTGATGGCGTTGGGACGACCCATAACCACATACTCCCACTCTTCGGGAGAAAGCGTACGCCACTTCTGGCCTTCGCCACCATTGGCAATTGGATTGATACCCCAATCAACAAATTTGGCACCCTCTTCACAGCGTTCTGCACGTGGGTTGTCACCACTACCCCAGGCAAACACGTCAATCACGTCCATTTCATCGTAATTGGCGTCCTTTTCGCCCAGCACAATCCATTGATGCTCGGCAAACTGGAATGTCTTAGTGGATTTAGTGTACTGCAAGTTACCATTTGAAAACTTCACTTGCAGAGAATCACTGACAGAAAACACGCCATTGACTGTGCCTTCTTCCTTGCTACTACAACTTGTCAGCAGCGCAACAGCGCATAATGCGCCCCAAAAAAGAAATTTCTTCATAGGTTAATTGATATAGAAAATAGGTTTTTTGAAAGGAGGCTCACACCGTTCTATGATGTGAGCCTCTATTAATTTAAATATGTGTCTTTACTTGTTAAGAGCCAAAGCCACGTTCACAGCGCATGCAACGGTGCAACCAACCATTGGGTTGTTACCAATGCCGAGGAAGCCCATCATCTCAACGTGAGCAGGAACAGAAGAAGAACCTGCAAACTGAGCGTCAGAGTGCATACGACCAAGCGTGTCGGTCATACCGTAAGATGCGGGACCTGCAGCCATGTTGTCTGGGTGCAAGGTACGACCTGTACCACCACCTGATGCTACAGAGAAGTATGGCTTGCCAGCAAGCACGCGCTCCTTCTTGTAGGTACCAGCCACTGGATGCTGGAAACGAGTTGGGTTGGTAGAGTTACCTGTGATGGAAACATCCACGTTCTCCTTCCAGAGGATGGCAACACCCTCACGAACGTCGTCAGCACCATAGCAGTTCACCTTGGCACGAGGACCATCAGAATAAGCCTTAGTCTTCACTACCTTGAGTTCGCCAGTGAAGTAGTCAAACTGAGTCTGCACATAAGTGAAGCCGTTGATACGAGAGATGATCATGGCAGCGTCCTTGCCAAGACCGTTGAGGATACAACGGAGTGGCTTTTTGCGCACCTTATTAGCCATCTCAGCAATCTTGATGGCACCTTCAGCAGCAGCAAATGACTCGTGACCTGCGAGGAAAGCAAAGCACTCAGTCTCTTCGCGGAGCAGACGGGCAGCAAGATTACCATGACCGATACCCACCTTGCGGTCATCAGCCACAGAACCAGGAATACAGAATGCCTGCAAACCGATACCGATAGCCTCAGCAGCGTCAGCAGCATTCTTGCAACCCTTCTTTAAGGCGATAGCAGAACCTACCACATAAGCCCACTTAGCGTTCTCGAAGCAAATGCGCTGGGTTTCTTCACATGTGATGTATGGGTCGAGACCTGCCTTCTCGCAGATTTCGTTAGCCTCTTCGATAGAGGAAATGCCGTTCTCGTTCAAAGCAGCAAGAATCTGCTTCATGCGACGGTCTTGTGATTCGAATTTCACTTCTCTAATCATAGTCTGTTTCCTCCTTATTATTCTTTACGTGGGTCAATAGATTTAACAACTCCCTGTTCTGGCTTCGTGCGGCCATAAGTGCCTGTAACGCTCTTGAGTGCCTCATTGGCGTCCATGCCCTTCTTCACAGCCTCCATAAACTTGCCCATGTGAACATACTCATAACCACAAACCTCATTGTCTGAGTCGAGGAACATCTTAGTGATGTAACCCTCTGTGAGTTGGAGGTAACGAGTGCCTTTGAGCTTGGTGCCATAGAGTGTACCACACTGAGAAACGAGACCCTTACCAAGGTCTTCAAGACCAGCACCGATAACGAGACCACCCTCAGAGAAAGCGGACTGAGTACGTCCGTAAACAATCTGGAGGAAAAGCTCGCGCATAGCTGTGTTGATAGCATCGCAAACGAGGTCTGTGTTCAATGCCTCAAGAATCGTCTTGCCTGGAAGAATCTCAGATGCCATAGCGGCAGAGTGAGTCATACCTGAACAACCGATAGTCTCAACGAGACATTCCTCGATGATACCTTCCTTCACATTGAGGGAGAGCTTGCAGCAACCCTGCTGTGGTGCACACCAACCAATGCCGTGTGTCATACCAGAGATATCCTTAATCTCCTTTGCCTGGATCCACTTTCCTTCTTCTGGAATGGGGGCTGGACCGTGATTAGGACCTTTGGCCACACAGCACATTTCTTGTACTTCTTTTGAATAAACCATAATTGTAAACCAAATTTATTTAATTAATAAATGTGTGTTTTCATCAAAAATGTTTGCAAAATTAGTAAATAAAAATAAGAAGAGCGCAGAAAATGGAGAAAAACTTTTCAATTGCCATGTTTTTTTTTGCGAAGAAGGAGAAAAGCCGTAACTTTGCCGCACTAATTATGCATTAGTTTCATCTATTTTGTGTAACTTTGCATCAAATTTTCAACCATCAAACATGAGCAAGAAAAACAATAATAGAAGAGTTGTTTCTGTGGAGACGAAAAAGCCCCCATTCACCCCAAAAACAATACAACAAAATAAGAAAGAGAAGAAACCCCTCAGCATCACGACTGGATTTGCGCTGTGCATCGCTAGCATCGTCACAGTGGCGATTGTGGTATTGGGTTACTACTACTTGATTGTCCGTAACAGCGACATGCTGTATATGGCACAAAGCAAGGACTTCTTCTGCTATGACTCCATATTCAGAGACACATGCATGCACCGTCCTGGCGGTTTCATCAGTTGGATTTCTTGCTTCCTTACCCAGTTTTTCTACTACCCCAAACTCGGTTCCGCCATCATGGTGGCTATATGGGTGGTTAGTATATGGCTGAGCAAATTTGCATTTAGGGTCAAGATGGCGTGGATGGCAGTGTTGGCCATTCCTGCCGTATGTCTACTGGTCAGCACCATCGACACAGGTTATTGGCTCTACTATATTAAGCAGACAGGCTACTGGTTCTATGGAACGGCGGGCTTCTTCTTCACCATACTGCTAGTATTTTTCTACTCATTCTTCAAGAAGAAATCAGACCGCATCATCGTCACATTCCTGATTGCCATCACCTATCCTTTCCTCGGTTGGTACACACTTCTGGCCTTGCTATATGTGACAATGTTGGCACTTTCTCGACAGAAGTCCCAGGACTCATTGATAGGAAAAATCATGCTCCCCGGCATACCTTTGGTGCTGATCGGCATCACCCCATACCTGTGCTATAATCTCTATGCCAGCACACGAATCGAGGATATGTGGACAGCAGGATTTCCCCTCTTCGAGAGTAACGACATGGTGAGTTTCACGCCCTCCATCCCATTTGTGGTGTTGGCAGCAGTCCCCCTACTCTTTCCCTTCCTTCCCAAGAAGGTGGAGAACAGCACAGGCATGACTTGTGCAGTTTCGCTGGTCACTATTGCCATACTGGTGCTCTCGTGGATGTGGACAGAAAAAAGTGACTTCCAGAACTATAACTACCATGCAGAGATGCGAATATATCGCGCTGCTGAGGAACAGGACTGGGACAAAGTGCTGGACGAGATGGGTAACATACCTGGTGATGCCTCTCGCGAAATGGTGCTGTTTAAGAACATTGCCCTGCTGAACAAGGGCGAGATGGGCACAAAGATGTTCAGGTACAACAATATGGGTGAACCTCCTACAAATGGCTTCGACACCCTGCGTGTACATATGGTACAAACAGCAGCGCCACTCATCTATTATTATCATGGCAAGACAAATTTCTCCCTTCGTTGGAGCATAGAAAACAGCGTGGAGTTTGGCTATGACTATGACCACCTGAAGAATCTGGCACGATGCGCATTGGTGAATGGCGAGATGGATATGGCAAGACGCTACCTGACCATGTTGCAGAACACCCTTTACTATCGCGATTGGGCAGAGCACTTGATGCCTATCACCAAGAATCCTGAACTTATCAAGAAATATCATGAGTTCGATAATGTACGTGAGTTGTACAACCACATGGGCACAGTGCTGGATGGTGACAACGGTCTCTGCGAGATGTACCTGCTCACCTACTTCAGCCAGACGATGAACAAGGACAGCAAACTCTTACAAGAACTCACCTTGAACTATGCCTTGATACAAAAGGACATTCAATTGTTCTGGCCACGCTTCTTCCTCTATGCACAACTGCACATAGGGGAACCGATGCCTACCCACTACCAAGAGGCTGCCCTTCTGTATGGCAATTTGGAACCAGAGAGTGCAGACATTTCCACGATGCCTTTCCAAGACGAGGTGAGGAAGAATTATGAGGGTTTCCAGCAGATGTCGCAGTCACTCCTTAAAGCAGGCCTGAGTTCAGAAGAAGTGGGTGAAGCAATGAAGAGCACCTATGGTCATACCTTCTATTGGTTCTACTTCTTCTGCCGCAATGTACATTCGTATTAAAGTTGAGTATTAAAGTTTAAGGTTAAGAATTTATAGTAAAGAACTAAGAATCAAAAATATGAAACTGAAAAATATCTTATCAATAGTGACCATCACCACTTTGTTGGCAGCATGCGGACAACACCTAACCGTACCATCCGATGCAAAGATGGAGTCACGCCTGCCCAAGATTTATCCTGACTACACAGAGGTGACTATTCCCGCCAACATCTGTCCGATGAACTTTATCGTACAGGAAGGTGAAACCGAAGTGAGGGCAAGGCTGACCTATCCTGACGGAGAATTCATCTATGGCGAAGGTCAGAAGGTTCAGATAGACGAGAACCAATGGCAGGAGATACTGCGCTCCGCCAAAGGCAAGGAAATCAAGGTGGAGGTGTATGCCAAAATTGGTGACCAATGGACTGCTTATCAGCCTTTCAACATCTATGTGGCGGAAGACTCTATTGATGAGTACATCTCCTATCGTGCCATTCAACCTTCCTATGTGGCTTACGAGCGGTTGAGCATTAACCAGCGAAATCTCACAAACTTCGATGAACGGGAGATATACAACAACATGTCAGTCAGCTCAGAGAAGGTCGGTCAGTGCATCAACTGCCACTCCTACCAGAACTTCAAGACAGACAACATGCTCTTCCATATGCGTCAAGGTTATGGCGGCACCATGATTGTGACAAACGGTGAACTGAGGAAAGTGGATCTCAAGACAGATGAAACCCTCAGTGCCGGTGTCTATCCCGCATGGCACCCCACCCACAACCTGATTGCTTTCTCCACCAACAAGACGGGGCAATCCTTCCACACCAAAGACCTGAACAAGATTGAGGTGCAGGACACAGAAAGTGACCTTATCCTCTACGATGTGGACAAGAATGAGGTGAGCATCATCTCTGAACTGGATGACGAATTGGAGGTGTTCCCCACTTGGAGTCCTGACGGCAAGAAACTTTATTTCTGTTCCGCACATTTTGAATATTACAACGACAGCATCGAGAAATCCGCAGAGATGATTCAGCGATACAAAGAGGTGAAATACAGCCTCTATTCCGTCGATTTCAATCCAGACACCAAAGAATTCAGCAATGTGGAGATGGTGTACGACGCTGCATCTGACTCCATCAATCAGAGTGTCACCCTGCCTCGTGTAAGTCCTGACGGCCGTTACCTCCTCTTTGCCCAAGCAGAGTTCGGATGCTTCCATGTGTGGCATGCTGATGCAGACATTTACATGATGAACCTCAAAACAAAGGAGATACAAAAGCTGGATGCTGTGAACAGCGACCGCTCAGAAAGCTACCCCACATGGTCGAGCAATGGCAGATGGATCATGGTGGATTCCAGACGTGATGACGGTAACTATACCCGTCCTTACATTGCTTATTTCGACAAAAAAGGAAAGGCACACAAGGCATTCATGCTTCCCCAGAAAGATCCGAATTACTATACGTTCTACCTGCGTTCATTCAACCGTCCTGAGTTCATGATTGAACCAGTAACGATTTCTCCAAGGGAGTTTGCCGCCAAGGCCAAAGAGGACGCTATTCCTGCCAAATACGCAGATAGATGAAAAAGTATCTGAAATACATCTACATATTAGCCTTCATCACCGTTGCATACATCTTGTTGCCGGTGATGAATGCTGATTATCTGTACACTATTCAAGACAACAATGTCTTCATCAATGGACACACGTTCATGATGGACATTGTTCAACATGCAGGTGGGTGGATAACGTGGGTAGCCTGTTACCTTACCCAGTTTTTCTACTATCCTTGGTTGGGGAGCACGTTCCTGATCCTTTTGTGGGTGGCTATCTATTGGATTACCATCTGGATGTTCAGAATTAGCGACAAGTTCAGTTTCTTGGCTTTGATCATTCCTTCGCTTTTGCTGTACCACCTACTGGATTACGGCTATTGGATATATTACGCCAAGGCTCCTGCCTTTCCCTTTGTACCCACCATCCTCGTCATCTTCTGCCTGTTGTTTACATGGGGAGTCATGTTCTTAACCAGGAATCTAAAAATCAGTTGGAGATGGAAAGGACTCATTGCTCTTAGCCTACTTTTCGTCGTCATCATGACCGTCAACTGGCTATGCCCATCATCACCTTGGCATTTCAATTACAATTACAGGCACTCCATCCTGACCACCCTGACCGACAAGAACTTCCGTCATGAACTGCGGATGTATCGTGCCTTGGATGAATTCCGCTTTGAGGATGTGTTCAAGGAGATGCCCACCAATCAAGAACAAGCCCCCACAAACTTGATGGTGCTCTACAAGAATATCGCCCTGATGCACACTGGGCAAATGGACAAGATGTTCGAGACAGGCAACTGTGGCATCAAACCAGAATTAGGTGACTCGCTGAAAATACGCACATCACTCTTGGGTGCCCCCATTGTCTATTATATGTTTGGGCACATTAACTATGCCTATCGCTGGGCGATGGAAAATTCTGTACAATACGGATTGAGTTTCAGAAGTCTCAAAATAATGACCCGATGCGCCCTCTTCAATCAAGAGTTCGATGCAGCAGCCAAATATATCGCCTTGCTCAAGAGCAGCACTTTCCACCGTTCATGGGCCATTGAACATGAGCAGTGGATGATCAACAGCACCCACTTTTTCCAAAGTAAGGATTATCAGACCATATCCCCGTTGCTCAACGACTATGAAAACCGACTTGATGGAGATGATGGTCTCTGTGAGCAGTTCTTGTTGGAATATTACTCAGCTTTGGACCATGCAAAGACCCCACTGCTGGAAGACGTTATGATGTGCATGACATTATGGTCTAAGGATTTCTACGCTTACTGCTTCAACTTCTACGACTATGTGAACCACCACCCTAACGATCCATTGCCAGCACTCTATCAGGAGGGAGCCATCCTGTTCGGCAATTCAGAGGAGTCGCCCATCACCCTCAACCGCTTCAAGTTTGATGACATGGTAGCAGACAAGTACAACGGCTTCGTGCAAGAGTACAATTCTCTCCAGTATCAGGGAATGGACGAACAGGAAATAGCCAACCGGCTCAAACCGCTCTACGGTAACACCTACTGGTGGTACTACTATTTCTACAACGACTTCAACATCTATTGATACATGAAACAACTGATACTTTTAGGGTTGCTGACCTATGCGACCCTAAGCCTTCATGCACAAGGCACTATCGAAGATTATAAACGAGCCTTCTCCACAGGCACCAGACACTCCAACAAGATGACCAACGGAAGTGTCAATGTCCGCCGTTCTTTTGACGAATCACAAGACCAATTCATTTATTCCACATGGAATGGAGACAGCACTGTGTGGTACAAGGTAGATGCCAAGACTGGTGTAAAGGAACAGACCACCAGTCCAGGACAGAATCATCGTCCACGTGGTAATTGGGGAGGTGGTCGTGGAGACTACCACCATTGGGCAGAAGTGCGTGATGAAAAGGATGGACATGCTGAGAATCCTGTGAACAAGGGTACATTCATGATTCATAGGGACAACAACCTGTATCTCAACAATGGTGATAACAACGCAGATGCCACCCAAGTGACCTTTGATGGTGTGGACACCTGCTACTATTCCTCATGGGGACGTTGGTCAAAGGATGGCAAGTACTATGCCACTGTGCTCATCAAGCCAGCCCCCAAGCACTATGTCACCTACACCCAATCCTCTCCTGCCAATCAGGTGCAACCCGTCTACACGAAGTTGGAGTATGCCAAACCAGGCGACTCACTCAACTACCGCATTCCTGTCATCATCGATGTGGAAAACAAGCTAACTATTTATCCCAAGAGCACAGACCTCTTCAAGAGCCAATATGAAGTCAGCGCACCAGATTGGGATGAAAATGGAAAGACACTCACTTTCGAATTCAATGAGCGTGGTCACAAAACCTTCCGTATCTTAGAAATGGACTTGCAGGGGAATGTGCGCACCCTTATCGAAGAAAAGAACGACAAATATGTGGCCTACTCCCGAAACTTCCGTCAGAATCTTGACGAGAATCACATCCTCTGGAAGAGTGAGCGAGATGGTCACGCCCACCTCTATTTATATAATAGGAAGAATGGCAAACTAACCCAAGTGACCAAAGGCGACTACTGGGTGCGGGGTGTACAACATGCCGAGATAGACGAGAAGGGAAAGGGTTTCATCATCTTCTCTGCTAACGGTTTACATTGCCAGAACATGGGCACTGTCAAGTCCAGCTTTGATGGTAAGATTCCAGAGGAAGACCCTTACAACATCCATTATTACCGCATTGGACTTGATGGAAAGAATTTCGTGGAACTCACCCCTGAACGTGGAACACATGATGCCACTTTCAGCCGTTCTTGCGAGACTTCTTTCATCGACACCTATTCTTCCATTGATCAGGCACCTGTGACTGTGCTGCGTTCTTCCATCGATGGACATATCATCTCCACGCTTGAAACTGCCAACATTAGCAAGTTGGAGGCAACAGGGTGGCAAGCTCCTGAAATATTCGTGGCCCCAGGACGTGACGGTAAGACTGACATGTGGGGACTCATCCAACGCCCCTCCAATTTTGACCCCAACAAAAAATATCCTGTCATCGAATATATCTACTCAGGTCCTGGCGACCAGTATGTGCCCAAGAAGTTCACCCCTTGGCTCTACTATCTGCAAGATGTGGCAGAACTCGGCTTCATCGTTGTTCAACTTGATGCCATGACCACCTCTTTCCGCAACCTCGATTTTGAGCAGGTCTGCTACAAGAATTTGAAGGATGCAGGTTTCCCTGACCGTATCGAATGGATCAAGGCTGCCGCCAAGAAGTACCCTTATATGGACATTGACCGCATGGGCATTTACGGATGTTCTGCTGGTGGACAGGAAGCTCTCGGTGCCCTCCTCTTTCATGGCGATTTCTATAAAGCTGCTTATGCCGCTTGCGGATGTCATGATAACCGTATGGACAAGATTTGGTGGAACGAACAATGGATGGGCTATCCTGTCGATAGTTCCTACATCGCATGCTCCAACGTGGAGAATGCCAAGAACCTGAAGGGAAAACTCATGCTCCTCGTGGGCGAGATGGATGACAATGTGGATCCCTCCTCCACCTATCAAGTGGTCAATGCCCTCATCAGGGCCAACAAAGATTTCGAGTTCATCCTCATCCCTGGTGCCCACCACACTATGGGTGAAAACTTTGGTGAACACAAACGTGCTGACTTCTTCGTCAAGAACCTTCTCAGTGTGGAACCACCCAACTGGGAGGACTTGAAATAAATCATATAGTTATTGATAAAAAAGATGTCCAAGAGAGAACCGAAGTTCCATCTTGGACATTTTTGATATAAAAGAAATAAATCTTTCAATGTTATTCCAGAGAGGCGGTAGCGGTGTACTTCTTCATCACACGCTGATAATAACCTTCTGTGCGAGCCTTGCGGGTCATACATTTGAGGTCGCCTGAATTCCAGAGGCGAATGGCACGCTCCATGTTGCCATCAGGATTGTAGAACTCCTGATAGTCAATGAACATGTCGATGCTCTTCTGCTTGTCATAACGGTCTGCATAAGTGTATTTCTTGTATCCTACAATACGGTTGCACTCACGCACAAGAATCTCGGAAATCTGCAGATAACCGACGTAGAGTCCATTCTTAGATACCACATTGGGCTGACCTTGGCTTTCCACCATCGCGATGGCATTGATGACAGCCCCCCATTTCTTCTGAAGGTCAATCTTGGGTGCTTCGGCTGTTTGCGCAACAGCACTCAGCGAGATGGCCATCAGGGATAATACTAATAATTTTTTCATACAATTCTTACCTTTGGTTCCTATAAATCACTGCAAAGGTAAGGCTTTTGAGAATAACGACCAAAAGAAAAATGCCAAATAACACATTTTCACACTGAAAAAAGATGTTATTTAGCATATTTTAGCGTTTTTGAGGATGAATCAAGGTCAATCGTCATCCAGTTTCAGCACAGCCAAGAATGCCTTTTGTGGCACACTCACATTGCCAATCTGCTTCATGCGCTTCTTGCCTCGCTTCTGCTTTTCAAGGAGTTTTCGTTTTCTGGACACGTCACCACCATAACATTTTGCCAACACATCCTTACGTACCTGCTTCACAGTCTCACGTGCCACAATCTTGCCACCAATGGCAGCTTGAATGGCTATGTCAAACTGCTGACGAGGAAGGAGTTCCTTCAATCGCTCACACATACGCCGTCCCAGTGTGACAGCATTGTCCACATGTGTCAAGGTGGAGAGGGCATCAACCGATTCTCCATTCAGGAGGATGTCGAGTTTCACCAACTTGCTCTCACGGAAACCAGCAGGATGATAATCAAAAGAGGCATAACCACGGGAGACACTCTTCAACTTATCGTAGAAGTCTATCACAATCTCACCCAGCGGCATGAGGAACTCAATCTCCACACGGTTGCCCGCAATGAAATCCTGCTTCACCAGTTCTGCACGTTTGCCCAGACACAACGTCATGATAGGTCCGATGTAATTGGCTGTTGTAATCACAGTGGAACGGATGTAGGGTTCCTCCACATGGTCAATGAGTGTCGGGTCAGGCATACCACTCGGATTGTGCACCTCCTGTGCGCCACCCTGCTTGTCATACACCATATAACTTACGTTGGGTACAGTGGTGATGACATCCATATCGAATTCACGGTCAAGACGCTCCTGCACAATCTCCATGTGGAGCAGTCCCAAGAATCCGCAACGGAAACCAAAGCCAAGAGCGGCTGAACTCTCATGCTGGAAAGTCAATGAGGCGTCATTCAACTGCAATTTCTCCAACGATGTGCGCAGGTTCTCATAGTCTTCTGTCTCAATGGGATAGATACCGGCAAACACCATCGGCTTCACCTCTTGGAAACCCTTGATGGCTTCAGTGGTGGGATTCACCAATGAAGTGATGGTGTCACCCACTTTCACTTCTGTTGCCTGTTTGATGCCAGTCACGATATAGCCCACATCACCCGTACGGAGTTCCTTCTTGGGCACCATATCCATTTTGAGCGTACCAATCTCCTCAGCCAGATACTCTTTCTTCGTGTTGATGAAGCGAACCTTCTCACCTGGGTGCATCACACCGTTGATGATTTTGAAATAGGCAATGACACCACGATAGGAGTTGAACACAGAGTCGAAAATCAAAGCCTGCAAAGGGGCATTCTCATCACCCACAGGATGGGGCACACGCTCCACCACAGCATTCAGGATATCCCCCACTCCCTCACCCGTCTTGCCACTGGCATAGATGATGTCCTCCAAGTCACAGCCGATGAGGTCGATGATTTCATCTGCCACCTCCTCAGGCATGGCATTGGGCATATCAATCTTGTTGATGACGGGGATGATCTCCAAGTCATGGTCAATCGCCATGTAGAGATTCGAGATGGTCTGAGCCTGCACACCCTGTGTGGCATCCACCACCAGGAGCGCTCCCTCACAAGCAGCGATGGAACGGCTCACCTCATAGGAGAAATCCACATGTCCCGGCGTATCAATGAGGTTCAAGATGAACTTCTGTCCCTTGAACTCCTCCTTATCACCATCATATTCATGCTCCATCTGGATGGCGTGGCTCTTGATTGTGATGCCACGCTCCTGTTCCAGATCCATATCATCAAGCATCTGACCCTGGGTGATCTCGATGGTCTTGGTCTTCTCCAAGAGTCGGTCAGCCAAGGTCGACTTACCATGGTCGATATGTGCGATGATACAAAAATTCCTGATATTCTTCATGTCCAAAGCGTCACTCCCCACCTCTATTCAGCAACATCCTCTACAGACTCATCATCAGCCTGCAGCTCATCCGTGAGAGCCAGCGAGTCTTCCTCGCTCACGCTTAATGAATCAATCGAATCCGTCAGTTCTTCCAACGTGTAATGACGGTCAGGTGCTGGACCATAGCACGATGCCAGTGTGATGGGAGCAGTAAAGCCCAGCAGGGTGAGTAGCGCTGCACACACCTTGCCCACACATTTGTAGAAAGCCTTCTTCATAATCCAAACAGTTAATGATTAATCATACATATATATATATGTAGTGCAAAGGTAACACAATTTGCGGGCAATACAAAAAAATCCCTCCCTTTTTTTACAAATTCATCATCATTTTCCTTAATGGCGAAGAGTTTCCTTACGACTAACGATGGGTTTCCTTACGAGAAAAGGATAGTTTCCTTACTTTAACTTTGCAGCCAAATATAAGAGTCTTAATAACTCTTAATATGAAGTGGTTCAATAAATCGATAACAAGATGAAGATAAATCACAGTTTGTTCTTACCTTTGTTGTAGAAAGGA